>ONZU01001649.1_pt1 | contig 10959 bp, 9 predicted proteins | sample 1671161 | NCBI WGS metagenome assembly ONZU01 (sample SAMN06348128, study PRJEB24527) | human gut metagenome | biome: human gut; feature: ankylosing spondylitis patient; material: feces | host: Homo sapiens | place: China | collected 2015-10
CCCGGCCGAAAAATCGGCCGGGCCCGGATGGATTTTGCGCGAAAAGAGAATATAGAGAGTTGAGGTGGAGTGCAAAAAATTAGAAGACAATGCCGTTTTTCTTTTTATAGGCCACGTGGGAGATGAACTCCTGCATGAGGCCCGCCGCGGCAATGGAGGTAATGCCGGTGGGATCATACGGGGGAGAGACCTCCACCACGTCATAGCCCACGATATTCAGATCTGCCAGACCGCGCACCAGCTCCAGGGCCTGGGCGGTGGTGAAGCCGCCGGGTACGGGCGTACCGGTTCCCGGCGCATAGGCGGGATCCAGGAAGTCAATGTCGAAGGTCAGGAAGGCCTTGGCGCTGCCCACCCGCGCGCGGATGGCCTTCAGAACGGCCTCCATGCCCATCTTGTGGCACTCGTCGGCGCGCAGCACCTGGTAGCCCAGATCGGTGGAGTTGGTCAGGTCCTCCGGGCCGTACAGCCCCTCGCGGATGCCCACCTGGATGGATTTGGAGGTGTCCACCAGCCCCTCCTTCGCCGCGTGATAGAAGGGGGTGCCGTGGTTGTACGGCTTGCCGAAGTACTCGTGAATGGTGTCGTAGTGGGCGTCAAAGTGGATCAGCGCCACAGGGCCGTTTACCTTGGCGCAGGCCCGCAGCTCGGGCAGGGTGACGCTGTGGTCGCCGCCCATGGCCACTGGCACAATCCCCTTTTCAAAGAAGGGCAGCATTCCCTCTGTGATGAGCTCAAAGGACTCCTCGATATAGCCGGGCACAGACCCCAGATCGCCGTAATCCACACCGGAGCACCAGTCAAAAATACCCACATTCAGCGGGCCGTTAAAGGGCTTGGCCGCCAGGGCGGAGGCGTCGCGGATCGCGGCAGGCCCCAGGCGCGTGCCCACCCGGAAGGAGGCGCAGGTGTCGTAGGGGATGCCGACCACGGCAAAGTCGATGTCGTCGGTGGTGACCACGTGCTCCATGCGCATGAAGGTCTTTACACCGGCAAACCGGGGAGACTTCAAGGAATTCTTTGCTTTGTACTTAATCATAGCCCTTTGCTCCTTCTTCAATTGAGATCGTGCGAGGCCCGCCGGGAGCGCCCTCCGCGCGGAAACTGGACTGCGGCACCCGTTCCGCTCCGTGGGGCGCTCCTGCGGCCCTCTTCCCCCTGTATGCCCCATTCTATACCCTTGTGTTACACAAAAGTCAACCCCTGTTTTTCTTTCTTATAAAAAGCGTCTGAGACGGCAGTAGGGCGGCGGAAGTTCCGCCGCCCTACTGCCGTTTAATAGAGCTCAGTATAGATTTTCAGCACCCGCGCCGCATCCAGAGGGACGAAGTTGTTGCCCATCAGCCGGCCCTGGGTCTCCATCACGCTCCTGGTGAACTCCTCCAGATCCGCCTCCGTCACCCCGTAGGCGTGCAGCGGCTTCTTGGGCAGAATCTGGTTCAGGAGATCCTCCAGCCGGTCATATACCTCCGGAACACCGCAGCCCAGCAGCTCCGCCAGATAGCGGTTCATCACCGCAAGCTCGCCGTCCTGCTTGATCTCCATGTAGTTCTTCAACACACCGGTAAACATTGCGTAGTTGCTCTCCCCGTGGGGCACGTGGTATTTTCCCCCCAGCGGGTAGCTCATGGCGTGCACCGCCGCGCACCCAGCCGTACCGAATGCAAAGCCCGCATAGTTCGACGCAATCAGGAAGTCCTCCAGCAGGGGCAGGCGGGCCTCCCGCCCCTCCCGGGCGATCGTCTGATATCCCCGGATGAGCATCTCAACGGCCTTATACCCGAACAGCTTGGTATACGGCGTCGCCTTCGGCGACAGGCTGGACTCCACCGCGTGCACCAGCGCGTCGATCGAGCTCGTCGCAAATACCCCGAAGGGCAGCCCCTCCAGGAGCTGCGGGATGAGCACCGCCGCGTCCGCGTACATGGCCGGCCCCACCAGCCCCATCTTCGTCCCCAGGCGGGTCCGGTTCAGAATTGAGATGTTGGTCACCTCGCTGCCCGTGCCGCAGGTGGTGGGGATGAGGACCAGCTCCCGCCGCTTGGGCAGCTCCGGCGCCATGCCGTACAGCTCGTCAATGCTCTCCCCGCCGCCCACCGCCAGCACCTTGGCGATGTCGATGACCGTGCCGCCGCCGATGGCCACAACCCGGTTGCAGCCCGTGGCGGCCGCATCACGCAGGATGGCCTCCGCCATCACGTCGGTGGGCTCACCCATGCCGTACTGCTCCTGGTACAGCACGGCACACTCCAGGTTCATCGCCCCGAAGTAGGGCTGGTAGATGTACTCGTTGGTCAGGATCAGGTCGGACGCACCCAGCCGGAATTCCTCCACGAACTCCTTGCAGCTCGAAAAGCGGTGCAGCTCCGGCTTCCATATGATTTCTTTCATGGCATATTTCCCCTTTTCATATCCAGCTGCCTTTACTTTCGCTTTTTCTGCTCCGCGCTCTCCCGGATATAGGCCACAGCCTTTGGATCATCCGTAAACTTACATGCTTCCGTTTCCGCTGTGGTGATGTCGATGACCACTGGCCCTTCCAGCTCCAGTGCCGTCTTCAGCTCTTCCCGAAGGGTCCTGGGGTCCCGAATGGATATGCCTTTACAATTGAGCCCCCTAGCTACCGCGGCGTAGTCGATGGTTTCGGTGTCCACCTCGGTAAAGCGGCCGTCCCACATGGCCGCCTCGTACCACTTAATCCAACCCAGGATGCTGTTGTTGAGAACCACCACCTTGACATCCATGTTTTGCTCATGGAGCACTGCCATTTCTCCTAAGCAGTAGTTCAGCCCTCCGTCACCGGTGAGCACCACCACCTTGTTCCCCGGCCGCGCCGCCGCTGCGCCGATGCCGGCAGGAAGTCCATAGCCCAGGCCGCCGGCGCCCCGGGGAAGAATGGTACGGCGGGCACCATATACGTCAAAGAAGCTGCCCGCCCAGCCGCAGGAGAAACTGGCGTCGCAGGCCAGGATTGTATCGTCGCCGCACAATTCATTCAATAAGGAGACGACCCTCTGCGGAATAATACAATCGTCAGCCTCCACCGCCGGCCGGTTTTTTTTCCGCCAAGCGCGGTACAACTTCGCGATTTCTTTCTCTACAGCAGTGGGATCTCTCTGCGCATCCAGCCGATCCAGCAGAAGCTGCAGGGTGGCCTTGGCATCGCCTACCAGCCCTACATCTGTAGTATGCAGTTTATTCATTTCAGTCTCGTCAATGTCAATGCGGATCTCCTTCTGGCCCTTCCTGGGAATTGTCCAGCCATAGGTGGAGTTTTGACTGAACTTAAAGCCGATGGCGAGAATCACGTCGGCCTCCTCCACCATTTTTCTGGAGACATCATTGCCGCCCAGACTGCCTACCACACCCAGGGACAGTGGGTGGTTCTCAGGCAGCACACCTTTTCCGGTCAGGGAGGCGGCTGCGGGCATAGCCATGCGCTCTGCCAGCGCCGTGATCTCCGCTCTGGCGCCGGAACGCCAAGCACCGCCGCCCAGCAGCATAACCGGCCTCTTGGCCTCCTTCAGTACCTGGATCGCCTCGTCGATTTCGTCGCGGGACGGGGTAGGACGGTGGGCGGGCAGGCTGGCCAGTTTTCGGTTGCTCTCATAGTCCGGCCCGGTATATTCCTCCCGGAAGGGCCGCCATGGACACTCGATAAATACGGGTCCGGGACGGCCACTGACCGCCATCTGGGCGGCAGTCTGCACCAACTCCGGCATTTTGTTCACATGGGGCAGGCACGCCTGCCACTTGGTCACTGGCTTGAGCACCTCCTTGGAGTCTACCACTTGGGAGCCCGTACCGCGGTACCGGGCGGCCAGCCAATCCCCCTCCATCTCAGAACCGATGGCGATGACGGGGATGGAGGTGTTGTACGCCTCCGCCAAGCCCGAAATAAACTTGATGGCACCGCAGCCGGCGGTGGCGTCGCATACTCCGATACCGCCGCTGATACGGGCGTAGGCGTCCGCGGCAAAGGTGGCATCAATCTCATCCTTCATGAGAATATGCCTGATACGGTTCCCCTCATCCAAAATTCCGTAGTAGAGCGGCAAAGTCTGCCCGCCGGGCACACCAAATACCGCCGTCACACCATAGTCGGCCAGCAGGCCGGCCATTACATTTCCTCCATGCTTTTTCATCCGCTTGTCCATACCTTTCTGATTTAGACTTAGTAAATGGTTCTATCAGACACGTTTGCCTGCGGCAATTGCAGCCTTCATCTCTTTTCTGGCCTCTTTATAAAGCTGGTAGCTGTCGGAGCGCTCACCGGACCTGGTAGTGACCAGCGTGACAATGATCTGGGTCGCCAGTGCGACAATACCGCCGGCATAGGTAATCTGAATACCGAATGGACTCGTACCGAAGACGTAGCCGTACACGATCCAGACAACACATACGATGATACCCAACACCATGCTGTAGAAAATGGACTTCTCGTTAGGCCGCTTCCAGAGCAGAAACAGGGTAAAGGTCAAACCGCATACCGCGCGCACTGTCAGCGCGTTGGACAGGATGTCCACCACATCGCTGGAGAGCAGGCCGAGCAACTGGAACAGGATTCCGAATACCACAATGAGCAGCTTGGTCAGAAACATTTTCTGCTTCTCACTCATAGGGCTCTTACGCAGGGGAGTATAGAGCTCCATTGCAGTACTGGACATTACCATGATGTAGGTCGGCGCCGTAGACATACTGGCCGCCAGCACGCCGCAACTGGCCAGCGCCGCCATGGCGGGACCGTAATGACCGGCAATGGTGTACCAGGCAGTCCCCGGATCCATGTCGGGCCACAGGAACTTGCCACAGCAGGCAGCTATGATGACCAATCCAAAAAAGAAAATTGCAAAAATAGGCATGATGGATTGAGCCTTCTGTGCGGTCTTGGCGTCCTTGGCGCCGATCGCCGCAGAGATGGACAATGCATTTACAACCGTAACAAAGGGCTGAATGGCAAGCGTACCGATGATGTAGGAATTGCTTCTGGAGCCTCCAATGAGCTTAAAGGTACCCTGGGGCTCCAGCGCACGGTAAACTTGTCCGAAGTCCCATCCCACAGAGGTCATTACCGCAATAAAAATTGCCACAACGGACACGCTAAGTACAACCACATGCACCATATTGATGCGGGCCAGACCCTTCATGCCGCCCTGAAGTGCCAGCAGGATCATGGCCGCAATGGTGACGGTCATGGTAACCTCGCTGCGGATGCCCAGCAGGGATTGAAGCAGATTGGAGACGATGACCGTCTGTGCGCTGACCGCACTGGCAAAAGATACGAAGATCATGACCGACACACAGACGGATACCCGCTTGCTGAACAGCTTTCCAAGGATTTCCCCCAAGGAGGAACAGCCATATTTATAGCAGATGGAGGCACAGGTCAGCGCCCAGCCGATGATATAGCCGTAGAAGGTCCACTGATAGGCGATATCATGCTCAATAACTGCAGATGAGTTGCCAATAATGTAGCTGGAACTGATCAGGTTGCCGCACATCAGCGAGAAAGCCATAAACAACCCCATGCTGTTTTTACCGGTAGAGTACTCCACTGCGGTTTCATTCAGTTTTCTTTTTTTGGTTCTGTAGTCCAGAAAAAAGGCCATGCCCACGCAAAACAGGAAGTACCCTACCACCAGTATGATTGTCAACATGTTTTCCACCTCACAAAAACGTCTTTTGCTCTCTTTTCCATTGCTCTGCCGCCTGTTTTAGCCTCCTTTTCTTTTATTCTCCTTCGCTTTATGCGATATAACCACCCAGCACATCCACGCAGGAGCCGGATACATAGCTGGCCTGCTCTGATGCCAGAAATGCAATTACGGAGGCTACTTCTGACGGCTCTCCAATACGCCCCAGAGGTATCTGACTGCAGATTTCGTTCTGGACTTTCTGCGGCAGCACCCTCGTAAGTTCCGTATTAATGCGGCCGGGCGATACGCAGTTTACAGTGATATTGTACGGCCCCAGTGTCTTTGCCAAACTTAGAGTCATCCCAACGATTCCCGCCTTGGTAGCGGCGTAGTGCGCTCCGGACTTATTTGCCCCAAAACGTCCCGCCATTGAGGCCAGACTGATAATGCGTCCCCAGCGTTTTTCTTTCATCTGCGCCGCAGCCTCCTGTGCACAGAGAAATGCCCCCATTAGGTTTACCCGCAGAACCTGTTCAAGCTGCTCCAGCGGGATATCTTCAAATGGAACTTTGGGGGAGATCGCTGCATTATTAATTAAAATATCCACGCTTCCCAACCGCTCTGCAGCCGTCCGAAAGAGGTGCTTGATCTCCTCCGGCACCCCCACATCCGCATGAATATAGATTCCAGTTCCCCCCCTCCCACAGATTTCCTCCACTGTTTCTTTTCCACGGCTGTCATTGATGTCACTTACACAGACCACGGCACCCTCCTGGGCTAAGACCAGAGCAGTTTCCCGGCCGATACCCTGACCAGCCCCAGTAACTACCGCTCTCTTTCCCTTGATTCCCAACTCCATTTTCCGCCTTTCCTTTCCTCATACTTTGTTGCCTATTAACCTGCTGTACGCTGGCAGCTCTCCGAGGTCCCTCAGACGCTATTATCAAAAGCAATTTTAATTCCATATCGCTGCAAATGAATCCTTTTTAAACTTTTTTATTTTTTAGCCAAAATACTTTGCAGATATTTGGAGTAATCCCACAAATTTGTTTTATCCTTTTCTTCTCATACATCTGTTTGTATCTCATATCTGGATATCTTAAATCATTTTAATAATGTCCAAATTGCATTGACGGGCCATGCTCTGTCTGTTATCCTTTTAAGAGGCAATGTTTCACCCATGCGCTTCAAGGAGGGACACCCTATGGCCAAACAAACTCTTGGTGTTTTTACGGAAAACGAGCTGGACCGTAACTATATGTGTAAAATTCTCTCACAGGTTTTTTCCTCGTCTCTGGATATTGTCCCTGTTACCCTTGCCACCGTACACACGCTTGCGGCAGAACCCGCCGCTATTTTGGTCAATATTACCTCCCTTGCGTACGCCGACAAATATTTTCCAAACAGCCAAATCATATTTGCCCGGCGTTTTTTGGACAGCAATCACTTACATCGGCTTTTGGAACTGCCCGAAGGTACGCCAGTGCTGGTTGCAAACAAGCCCAGACGGATTGCGGAGGATTTGGTAGAAAACCTGCAACAGCTCGGGATCAATCATCTGAACTATATCCCTTATTGGCCCGGCTGTGACATAGACACTACTCCCTATGACACCGTTGTTTATGCCGGTTTTCGCAGCTATTGTCCAGAAAACAAAAAGGTCTACATCAACCTGGGATACCGAAATATCACTCCCTCTACTCTTGCTGAAATTGTCAAAATATATAATCTGCCGCCTGACTTTTTGAACCAGTTCCATATACCGGTGATGCAGCAACTGGTATCTGAGCTGTACCACCGACAAGATATCCACACCCAGAACCAACTACTCAAAAGCTAGTTATCCCAGACACTCGCTCTTACAGGCACTGCTCTGTTCCACCTGGATGAGAACCAACAGATCGTGGAGCTGAACGAGGCCGCCGCCCGTCTCCTGCCCGCCGGACAGAAGGGATTGCCTGGCCACCCGCTTCTCCCGTGTTTTCCAGAGTTGGCCCACCTCGCCGCCTCCCTGTCCGAAGGTCGTGAGGAAAAGGAAGTCGTATATTTAGGGAAAAAGCCCTATACACTGCACCTCCACTTCGAGTCCCCCCTCCAGCACCGCCACTGTTTCATCCTGCTCACCCCAATCGCCGCGTCCTCCTCCGAAAAACGGTGCTCTCATGGTGTAAAAAAGAACTCCTTGCCAGCCAAGTACCACTTTTCAGACATTTTAGGACACTCCCCCGCTGTTCAAAAGGCAATTCGCCTGGCACAGTACTATTCTGGTACAGATGAGACCATCCTCATCTTTGGGGAGAGCGGCACAGGCAAGGAGTTGTTTGCCCAGTCCATCCACAATGCCTCGCGTCGCCGTCAAAGCCCCTTTGTGGCCGTAAACTGTGCCGCCATTCCAGATACCCTAATTGAAAGCGAACTTTTTGGTTATGAAGAGGGGGCTTTTACTGGGGCACGCAAAGGGGGAAAGCAGGGCCTCTTTCAAACCGCCGATAACGGCACCATTTTTCTTGATGAAATTGGCGACATTCCCCTCTCTCTTCAAAGTCGCCTTCTACGGGTTCTGGAAGAGCGGGAAGTGATGCCGGTTGGCTCCACCAGTGTGATCCCTATTGACGTACGGGTTATCTGCGCAACCAACCGGAATTTGAACGAGATGGTCCGGCAGGGTACCTTCCGTGAGGATCTCTATTATCGACTCAAGATCCTGCCCCTAGTTATCCCTCCGCTCCGCAAACGCGTGGAGGATATCCCGGAACTTCTCCATTCCATGGCCGAGGGTGCGCGACTTCCAGCACAATTAGAGCACAGACTTTTACATTATACATGGCCCGGGAACGTCCGCGAGCTGCGGGCTTTTTCTAGTAACCTGACTATTTTTTATCAGCAGGATATTGCCCCTGATCAGCAGCAATCGCTTTTAAATGATTTAATTCGCAACTTTTTTGGCCACCGAATTTCTGCGTTCACCGACTGTTCTGAACCACTGTCCCAGGAAGACCGCCTCCTTTTGAACTCCATTCAGGAGCTTACCGCCGCCGGGCGCCCTGCAGGCCGCGGTTCCCTGCTTCGCCTTTCGCCTTTGTTGGCGGCGGGTTTTACCGAGGCCAAGCTGAAATTAAGAATTCGCCGACTGGCGGAGTCCGGCTACATATCAGTAGGGAAAACCCGGCAGGGACTCCGCCTTACCCTATTGGGCACCGAAGCACTCGCACAGGGTGAAGTATAGCAGGCCTCTCCGGTCCACTGTAAAAACCGTCTGTCTCAACGGCAGGAAAAAGCCTGTAGTCGTTTGACTACAGGCTTTTTCCTTTTATTCTTTTTTTTCCCCTTGGGTCAGTTTATCTCCGGTACTGTCCACGCCGGACTCCAGCGCTGCAATAGCCTTGGACAGCCATGCAGGCAAAGGGGCTCCCAGCCGCCCGGCATTTTCCACGATACTCCCCAGCTCGGTCAGGATATACCAGACCAGCACCAGCACCGTGAGAAATACCGTATAATCGAAGGGCAGGGTCAGGGCGGGGATATGATCCAGGATCAAGCCCAGCACCCCGTCCAGGATGGCGGCCACCAGGACGGCGGCCATGGCTCCCACCTTGTGCCAGAGGCCCTCCCGGGCCGCCTTGCAGGACCACTTCCCCGCCTTGAGGGCGGCGGCGGTGCCGGTGGCGTAGTCCAGCAGCATACAGGCCACCCACGCCACCACCAGCCAGCCGAACCATCCCCACAGGGCGGTCAGGCAGCCCAGGACAGCGGCTACGGCGGCCTTGAAGCCGTTGATGTGGTCCATCAGGCCCCGCCCCCGTCCAGCAAGCCCAGGTTGCGGAGCATCTGAAGGTTAACCAGGTTGTCGTCGGTCAGGCGGAGTCCGCCGCCCTGGTCTCCCCGCAGCACTCCCTCGTCAACGGCTTTCTGCACCGTCTCCCTGGCCCACGCGGGGCAGTTCTCCACACTGGTGTAGACCGGCGGCCGGGCGGCCGTCACGGCCGCGTCGATCATGGCCTGAATTTCCTCTTTCGTCATGTCGGTGTCCTCCTCTCGATATGGGGGCATGGCGGGCGGGTAGTCCCCCGCCCGGATCATACTGCTGGTGTATTTTCCGCCGTCGCTCCACTGGAGATGGGGCCGGTCAGGGAAGCTCTTCCACCGGCCGCCCCACTCAAAGCCCACCTGTTCCCCCAGCTCTCCGGCCCGCTGAAAGAATGTGGAATCCGAATACTCCTGTCCCTTGATGTTCTGGCAGAAGTCGAAGGCCAGCCCCGCCTGCTCCCCGTGAAAGCTGGGTACAGGCGTGGCGGCCGTACCGTTTTCATAGCAGTATTGCTGGTACTCCTCATCCCGCACGGTTCCGGTGACCAGCACCAGAAGCCCCGCCGCGCGGCACAGCTCCAGCCAGGCGCGGCAGTTGGCCGCCACGTCGGGGCGCAGCCGATCAATATCCCGGCTGTTCAGCATTGCTGTTCCCTCCGTTCGCTCGCTCCATGGCTCTCATCCTTTCTCCTGTGGTTCAAAAGGGGGCGGCAAATCCGCCCCCTTCATCTTATGCCTGCACTTCCTCCCACTGCCACATGCCGGGGGTGTCGGGGGGCCAGGTGCAGGGGATCATATCCCCGCCCTCGGCCACCTGGTAGACCTTGCCGTTGTAGCGGTAGCACTTGCCCGCATGGCAATCCATGCCGTACACCCAGGGGATGGGGTCGTCCGCCGTGCCGGCGTGCTCCCGGTCGATGGGCCGGTAGACGGCCAGCATCCCCTCGTCGTGGGGGGCCTGGTGGGCCTGGGGTGTCACCGCCTGCACCACCCGGTAGAGCTGGCCGCCGTCGTTGAGGACCCGCCCCTCAGGCAGCTCCTCGCCGTCTGCCAGTACCGCCGCCCAGGTGGGAAACAGATCGGACATGTCCAGGGCATAGCTGTCCGGGATGGCTGTGCTGGTGGCCGCATAGGACAGCATGGCTGTGCGGAACTGGGGCGTCAGGTCCGGCTCCGGCTCCGGCTTGGGCGGCTGCTCCCGGGGCGTCAGGCCCACCAGCTTGCCGTCCTGTATGTCCAGGTCGCAGTAGCCCGCACAGTCCCAGGCCGTCTGCTCCAGCTCCGGCGGTACGGCAAGCCACCCCTCCAGCCAGCACTCCGTCCGGTGGCTCTGGCTCTGCAGGCCATGGCCGCCGTCCTCCCTGTCCTTAATTTCGATGATGGTCAGCATACAATTCCCTCCTGATCCATTCAAACAGTTTGAGCAGCAGGCGGCCCAGCTTCTGCCGCCTCCCCTCCTTTTCCCTGCCCCGGCCGGGCAGGCGCCCCACCCACCCCTCCAGGGCGGCGAGCACCT
>ONZU01001654.1_pt1 | contig 10934 bp, 23 predicted proteins | sample 1671161 | NCBI WGS metagenome assembly ONZU01 (sample SAMN06348128, study PRJEB24527) | human gut metagenome | biome: human gut; feature: ankylosing spondylitis patient; material: feces | host: Homo sapiens | place: China | collected 2015-10
ATAATATATATAATAAAGACTACTACTAAAATAAGTTATATTGTTTTGTTTAGAAAATCCTTAAATCCGCATAAATACTGGGTTTTTGTTGATTTTCTGTGGGCAAAATGATAGTGCTTTATGGACAAATTGATTAAAACAAATGGACAAATTGATGGCAGTTAATGGACAGGTAAAATTACAAGCATTTACAATCTGTCTATTTACAGTAATCAATTTGTCCATTTTTATTGCTTTTATATGGGTTTTATAGAAAATAATAATGATAATTGTGGATAAATATGTTGATAATATGTGGATAACTTATATTCTGCTGACAAAATACATTTTCTGTCATATAAAACAGACAGGATAAATGAAATTATGGGCAAATTGACAGATGTATAAGGGGAAGAGTTATTCATGCGGTCCATAAAATATAACGTAAAATAACATATATGGCAGATAAGAGTAAAATACCTAATGACAAATTGACTAAAAAATCAACTGGTTTATGGACAGATTGATTACATATCCAGTAGATAAAAGTGGTGTAAATGGACAAATTGATTCATTAAGGTTAAAATAAATGGACAAATTGAATAAAATAGTTAATAAAAATGGACAGAATGATTAAAAATTTTGGATTACTATTGACAAATAGACTAAAATTAAATATAAAAAGATGTTCATATATCTTTCTGTCCACAGATATGTCATTCTGTCTATTTCTTTACCGATAAATACTGTCATTTTGTCCTTTTTTCATTTACAAATTTTCCAAAATGATGTAACATAACAAACAGATAAATATATAAAAAGATACATACAAACTGGTATATTTAAGAAGAGGGAATTATGCAATCACATGACACAGATACAGGGCTTATTCCACTTGAAAATGCATTATATTATAAAAGTAATGTATTCATCAGTGCGAAATATAAAAGTACCCTGCTCGAAAACAAAATAATAAATCTTGCTATAGGGAAATTACAGCAGCTTAAAATAACAGACAGTTCATCACTTACTATCAACCTGACATCAGCAGAAATCAAACGTGTTTTTAAATCAAAGAATAATGTGTACAGGTCGCTTAAAAATGCCGCAAAAACCATGGCAGGAGATATAGTACTGCTTGAAAATGGTAAGGGAAATTTTTTGTTATTCCCAATAATACAAAAAGCGGCTTACATAAACGGGACGCTTACTATTCGTTTTAATGAGGAATTAAGACCCTTTATCAGCGGTTTTGATTCCCGTTATACACCATTGGAAATAGCAGTAAGTTCAATGGCAACATCTAATTCTGCGCTTAAATTCTATGAATTATTTGAAAAAGAATTGTATGCTTCTAATCCTAAGTATTCAAAAGCAGATAACTGCGTAATAATTGATTATGGAGTATCTGAACTTAAATTTATGTTAGGCTTTTGTGATATGGCGCATCCGAGTGTAAAGGCAGCATATAAAGAAGGAAATTATGACTATGATGCTTTATATGAAAGTCTTCCTGATTACGCTAAAATGTATCCGACTTACAGTGATTTTGTAAAACGGTGTGTGTTACCAGCGCAAAAAGAACTTGACGAAATTTCTAATTTGAGGTTTGAATTTGAAGGGATACGTACAGAAGGTAATAAAATGGGAAAAATAAGATTCTACATATATGCTAATACAAAAAATAAAGGTAGATTGGAACAGAGAGCAAAATTATTTGCAAATGCTGCAGGGGCAAATGAGTTTGATGATGTTATTGATATTCCTGATTGTGAAGCTCCTCAGTTTACGGAATTATATGAAAATTATGTAGGTTTCCATGGAATTACGAAAAAAGATATAGATACAATGCTCGAAAAAGCTGATTACAACAAGGAAAGGGTGTGTGAAGCAATTCAATACGTATGCAAAAAAGATGATGTCAATGGTTTTTCAAATTATGTAATAAGTGTATTAATGCATCCGGAGTGGGATTTGACAGATAAAACAGCAGTTGTGGATGGAAATGACGTCAATACAGAAATGATGGTGGCATATAAGGAACATATACATGAAGTTCAAAAAGCAGAAAATAGGAAAAAAAATTCTAAGGAATTATGGGAAACTACAATTAAGACAAGGCAAGATTTTCCGGATTTCTTAAATTATATGCAGGAAACTGATCGGTGGGATTTAGAGGATTTTGAAGCGGTGTTTACATATGATGACATGGTTAATTATTGGCGGAAGTGGAAGGTTAAATCATTTAAGTGATTTATTCATTAAAGTATTTATGTCCAAAATATATCATCGGATTCTGTCATATTATTGTTATAGAAAATTCGCGAAAATAACAACATAAGGTATAAAGGAGAGTGGTAATAATGGAAAATCAATATAATGTAAAAGAAACAAAATTTGGGACACAAACAAGTCATCCTAGCTATGGTACATTAATTTTTAATAGAGCATATGGTGGGAAAAGACCTTTATTTGGAAGTAGTATTGAGCATAGCAATGTAATTACGATGGAACTTAGACATGCGAATATAACAAGAGGGTTAAATCGCGATGATATTTCCGGAGATAAGCTTATTGCAAGAGTAGAAATGAGCTACTCACAGTTTGCAGAAACAATTACTTCTTTCGGGCAAGGAACAGGAATTCCAGTAACCATTCGTTATACCGAAACAGATGGCAAAATACCTCCGTGTGATTTTGTTAGCAAAAGAGAACAGTTTACTGATGAATTTAAAGAACAGACGAATAAAGCAATGGAAAAGTCAAAAGAGTTAATAGATGAAGTTGCTGAATTATTTTCTTCCAAAAAAACTCTTACAAAGGCAGATAAAGAGAATATTTTAAAGAAACTTAATATGTTGAATTCCGACATTGGGAGCAATATAGACTTTATTGCAGATCAGTTTAATGAACAAATAGATAAAACTGTTATGGAAGCAAAGGGAGAAATTGAGTCGTTTTGCCAGAATAAAATTAATGCGATTGCAAACGTTGCATTAGTAGAGCATAGAGATGAGGTTTTAAAACTTGAAAATCCGGTTGATATTGAAGGAGAATAGAACTATAAAATTGAAAATTATTTCTGGTGGAAGGTGATATTAAAATATGACAAATTATTCAAAATTTGAAGGAAAACTTATAAGAATGAACAAACCGTACCCAATTACAAATGATGAAGATGAAATTTTAGGCTATACAGAAGTTGGTGATATGGCGGTTATTACATTTGCTGAAATAGGAAAAGAGGAAGGATATTTTGAAACAGTTTTAGTTTCTGGGAAATTTATTGGAGTTGATTCTTTAGCATTAGATTTATCTGATATAATGGAATCTATTTTTATATTTAATAATAAAGATAACAATGGCACGGTAACTATAAATAGCAGAGAAGTTAAATATGCATATGTTTGTTAAAAGTTTATGAAAAATTGCTTTTAATAAAATAATGGAGAATGTATATATGTGGGTTGCGATTGTAAGTGTATTTATTACAATAATTGTAATAAGTGTATTGTTATTTTTTACACATTTTTATCATAATAAGGATTTAGGGAAGAAATTTTTTGAAGATAGTGAAAAGCCTTTTAATAAAAAAGCTCCTGATATTTATTATCATAAGCAAAGAATATATAGACTTTGTTATGGCTTTTTTATAGGAATTCATTATGTATTAGTAGTTATGTCTGTTAGTTTCTCAACAGTAACAATATATATGGTTATGGATGAAAAATTAAATTTATCCATTAGAATTATTGTTTCGGTGATGGCAACAGTTACAACTACATTACAAACTATACTACGCTTTGATAAAGTTGGCGAAGGATATATATGTGCAATGAGAGTGCTTGAACAAGCTATTTTAGAATATGAAAACAAAGATTCTACAACATTAGAAATTTTACTAGAAGCAAATATAAAAGCAGAAGAAATGATACATAATATGCATCAATAAACTTATATTAGAAAATATAACATGTTGAAAGTATATAGAATATTATTTTCATTGGCAGGAAGGAGAATGTTATGAATAAGCAGGATTTAATTAGGAATGAGTATAGACATATATGCACACAAGGTTGTTTTTATTGTATTGTAAAAGGAAAATAAATGGCAGTTTCTGAATATATGGATTATTGCATTAAGATGGAGTTAAAGAAGTTTGATGTTGAATAAAAAAGGGACAAAAAGGTGGACAAATGAAAATATTAAAAATTATTCTTTTAGTTGTAGAAATGATTAAAAAGGATGTTTCGTATAATTACGATACATATGTACAGAAAATTTATGATGAAACAAAAATTATAGTAGATGATTATTTTAGTATACTAAATCAAACAAAACATTTTTTAGAAAGTCATTGTAAAACATTGGATGAAGTTATTGAATTTTTAGAAACTAAAAGGGTAGATTTCCGGGCAATTAGATGTGAAGTAAGGACCATTGTTACAACAGATTCATTTTATTTAAAAGATGATGATTATGCCAATTTTATGAGAGGTGTATTGGGAGTGCTGCAGGGTGGCTTAGAAAGTAATATCTTAACAGATAGAGGAGCGGAAAATGTATATCATAATCATACAATAAATGACATTATTGAGGAGTGCAAAAACGCTAAGAGGTTTAAAGACAGCTCTAATAAAATTGAGTTAGATACAAAATTAATTGAATCTATAAGAGAACAGGAAGAAGAACTTAGCAAATCATGGGAATTAGTATGTCAAAGCTATATTAAAATTAGTAAAAAGTGGGCGAATAAACTGAATGATTAAATAATAATTTTGAATGGAGTTGATGTTATGAATATATTGTTATCTGATGATGAGGTAATACAGGAAATAAAAAAGTATCCAAATCCCAATTGGATATGGGCTGAAATATGGGAAATGTCTCAATATGAATTGCAAGTTGTAATTACAGTAAACAAAGAAGAAGATTGCTATTTAGGACAACATAAGGTTATCCATGTTTGCTCAGCGCAGGTAGATAATATGGATGATATAGCGCAATTAAAAGTTTGTGGAAAATCAATAGTAAAGCTAATAAGGAAGAGTTTTCCGGACAGCAAAGTACATAGCAAACTTTATTGTAGATGAAAAATTAATTTTAAAGAAATGAGGCGAAAAAGTGACTCAACAATTTAAGGAAGGCTATTGTGATGGCTATTGCCAGGGCATTGAAAACGTAAAGTATAATTTGCTAAAACATTTAAAAGAGCATAAGGATATAACTATTGAAGATGTAAATAATATTTGTGATTTTTGTTTGGAAATTGATGAAGAATATCTAAGTCAATGAAAGGTAGTTTCTGTTAGGATTGTAATAATATATATAGTTTTATAAGTTATATAGTGTGAATTATTAAACACAGGAGGGGAAATGATCAAAGTTGAAGATAAAAGCTGCTTAAAATTAGGGGATATTATTTATTTTCATAGCTGGGGAGTGGAGGTTTTCTTTTTGGCATTGTTACAGATTCTGATGAAGATGAAGTATTTTTTGATAAATTAAAAATTTGGAGAAAGGGAAATTCGTATCGTATTGATGAAATTGATGAAGTGGAGTTGATAAAAGGTATAAATGATGTTAAAGAGTATGCTTTATATGATTTTGAAAATATAATAAATAACGCAAAAAGGGAAAATGTTTATTTTAATTTAGAAGATTGATGAAATTACTGTTCTATAATTCTTAATTTTAAATATGTGAGATTTTGTATAAATAGTGAAATTATTATAATACAACTGATTATAAAATAGCTCAATTGAACGAATGAAAATACAAAGAGCAATAATGCATAATCCGAAAGTCGTTGAAAGAGTTAAAGTGCATATCATGACGGAATCCGAATGTTTGATAAAACTATTGCGATTGCATACAGTAAAAATTCCGGGGCAAAATTAGGGGATGATGTTGCATTAATAAAGGGGAGTATATATAGCGGTGGAAGTGTTAAAAACTGGAATACAGAAATTGACAGGGATACTGTAATTAATTTGTATAATGTGCCAGTAACAATATATGAAAAAGAAAAGAATTTTTATAATGCAGAAGAGGTAGAAATTGAAGTTATCGAAGATGATAATGAAAATGGACTTAATATGGACAAACTCAAAGAAGAAAAAGAAAAATTACTAAAGAGAATAGCAGAAATTGATGAGCTTTTATTAAGCAATACATAATATATAAGTAAGTGGTATAATTCGTTCTTTTTATTATAGTATTTTTTTATGTCTGAAAAATGTTGTGAATTTCTAGTATATAATAATTAAGAAGACAAGGGAATTTAACATTCATAAATGGAAAATAGAAATGTAATTGAAACAGTAGTACATACGGCATTAACTAAAAGAGAGCTGATTGATTTGATTAACAAATCTTTTCCTGATGAAGAGGTTGGCAATTACGGACAGATAGCATAACTTTCCACAACAACTATGTCAGATGGAACAAAAATGCAGAATGTTTGCTTTGGCAAGATATTAAAAGTTTAGTGACAAGATGAAAGAACGGAGATGATTATATATGCAGTGCAAATGCATTGATAATTCAAGTGATAATGGAAATTTTACACTTGGACGTATTTATAGAGTAGAAGAAAATGTGGGAATATGGCAGCCAATATTATGCAGATTTAGAAACTGGGATAATCCCGGTAAATTATCTGAAGGAACAATTTTTGAATTTGCGATGTGTAAATTTAAAGTGTTGTAAAAGATTGTTTTTATTATGTGGGTAGCTAATATAGGGGCTGCTTTGACGAAAGCAAACGAGTTCAAGTCTCGTAAATCAGTAATCAGGCTGACAAAAGTAAGAATAGGTTCAAGTCCTATCGCCCACAATGCAAAGAAAGAATGATTTATTTAGAATACTGGAAGAGGTGATATAGATGTCAAGAACAATGGATAAGCCAAATAAGGTAAAAGCAAAACTCATTGTTGAGGTTGAAGCAGAATTTTATGATGATGAATCATCAGAAGAGACATTAAGATATTGCGTTGAGCAGGATCTTGAAGATGTTGGATTAAATGTTATTGATGTGTCAGTAGATAACACTATGAGAAATCTTAGAGTTAAAATAGAACAGCTTATAGAGAATTTTGAAAATGGCATTGGAAATCGGAACATGAATGACTTAGAACAAGGAAAATATGACGGATATAGAGATATATTGGACTTATTGGATGAGATGGGATGAGGTGATATTAATGAATAAACGAGAAGAGGAGATTTTAGAATATTTAGAACAGAGTTACAGTGGTGCTAAAATGATGGATGATGAATCTTGTCAGGTCAGATTAGCAAGAGCAATAGCTGCGTTTAATTCAGACCCAGAGGTTTCAGCATTTGCTTTGTTTACGAATAAATTTATAACAGAATATTGTACGGAATGAGGTGATATAAATGAAAATAAGTAAAGAATCGTAAGAGTGAAGAGCTTGATATAAGTAAATCATATACGATGGTATAGATAAATGCAAAAGTCAATGTTGGAACCACATTTTTTGATATTCCTTCAGCGCATACTGAAGCAGGTAATACAACATATGATCTAAATTATAGCAATATTGGTTCTGGAAAACAATCAATAAGATATGTAGGAATTAATGGATATTAAGAAAGGAAAAGCAGATATGAGAACATTAAAAAAGACAGGTATAGTATTAGGAATGACAGTGACAATGATGACATGCGTAGCATGTGGAAAAGATAAGGCAAGTACAGAAATTTCAAACAGTACATTATCTACTACTAGTGCGACTGTACAGACAACAGAAGCTGTGCATAGCGATTTGTTGGATTCAAAAAAGAAAAATATTCAAGGTGGATTTAAGATTAGTATGCCAAAAGGCTTTAGAGTAGATGTCGAAAGATATGGTGTTTTTAGTATTAACTCAGATAAGACACAGGTTGTAATATGCAATGGATATATGCCAGAGACAACAGAAATGAAATTGTCTACAACATTAGAGAATTGTATGAAAGATAATGAAAAAGTGATTTCAAATGTAATGAAATCATACGATAAATTAGTCTTTGCTAAGGGGTTAAATAATTATAGTATTACAAAACAGGAAAAGGTTACAATTAACGGAACAGAAATGTTAAAAGTGACAGGTAAGGATGAAAAGTTTGGTTTTGTAGGATACTTTGCAATTGTTAACTCAGGAACAGCGATGGCTGAATTTATTGAGAGTGAAAAGATCAATCATCAGATATATTGGTTTGGATTTTATGTAAATGATTCAGATGCATCACTTATGGAACAGTATGTAGATGCAATGGCACAGACTATGCAGTTAATATCAGAGTAAAAAGCGGGTAAGGAGTATGAAACTAAAATCAGAAGATGGAGTTTATACAATTGAGGCAATATTGTCATTAACGCTTTTTATGTTTGCATTTGTAATGAAAACATATAGAGAAAATGATATTCTCGTTGAAACAATCAAGCAATTTTATTATGATTCAGAAAACGAGAAAACTGCTCATTGTAAAGAAATGGAACGTGAAGGCTACAAAGATAGTGGTCAGGTAAAAGAGAATGTTGGAACAGTTATGAAGCCTGAGCATGTCTGGTTTGGAAGCTATTATAAATATGAAAGCATCTTGAAATGACGATTTCAACAGAAAAGAAAATCAATATATAGCGGTTTTGCAAAAATATAAATACAATATATAGTATGAACGGAGAAAAGGTTATGAACAATATACATGATAAAGTGTTTACTTGTCCAAAATGCACAAACAAAACATTATATCCTATAAATGGAAATGAAGATATGGTTGGTATTGGATATCATGATATTTGTGTATGTGATGAATGTGGTGCGGAGTTATGGTCAGAACCACAGTATGACAATACTGTAGAGTTCGTTGATATTCCAGAAGAATAAATACAAATATTCGCAGCAGGTTATCCTTCTTATCCTACAGACTGTGTTGAAACAATATTAAAAGTTTCAAATTTTGACACAGAGATAGCCGAAGAAATTTGAAATGATAAAGAGAAAACATTGGCAATTTGGCAAAATGGGACAATCATGGTTGATGGGGTAACACTTTGTTGCGGACATGATTTTAGAGAAGATGCATTCAGTAAAAAGATAAATATTAGTTATTGCCCAATTTGCGGAAGAAAAATTGTAATAAAAAAAATCAATGAATAAAGTAATAAGTTATCACAATTTCTTTAGGTTTTAGCTTTGAAAAATATCAATGGAGGATAAGCATTATGGCAAAAATTGCAATTGCATATATGGATCAAAACGGAAATGGCTTTACTAACGATAAAGAGCCTTGGATTGATGAATGTGATGATGATTATCAAAAAAGAGTATCAGAATTAATTCAAATAGGATATAAAAATGTAACTCCATTTTACATTAAAAATGAATTAGAATCATACACATGGAAATATATAAATAAACATAAAGTGATGAGTTGAGGTAGTATGAAATGAAAAAATGGAACGAACCTATGTGGTGCTGTAAACAGATAGAAGAAAAAATAAAAGATTATAAACTTTCTTTAAGCGAAACAGAAAATGAAGATGTAAGAAGACAGTTGGAAATTGTAATTGAAGATTTAGAAGAAATTTTATATAATTAAAATTTATATTTTAAACGTAAAAGAATGTGAATGAGAGGAGTTTTGTATGGAATATACAGTAACAGGTCATGCTACTATAGTATGCAGCATGACTGTAGAAGCAAATAGTGAAAAAGAAGCAATTGAAAAAGCGAATGAAGAATTTGGAACTTTAACAAATTATGTTGGAATGGGCGGCTCTGACAAACTGGTTGGAATAAATACATCGGGAAATGATAGATGTATATATCCAGATGGTGAAGTAGAATTCGACAATGCATCGCCATATGTGGAAGAATAATAAGTTTGAACTACGAATATATTACAAAGGAATTGTCAAGAAACAAAATGAGGTAGAACGAATGTTATATGAATTTTTGAAAGGAACGATGCAAGTTAATCAATTTACAATCTATAATTGTATAAATGCTACTGATCAATGGTTAGAATCCACGCATAACTATATACAGTGGTGTTTTCCAAATCATAAACAGTCTTCTGTTATTAAAAATGCGCCAATATTAACAGATAATGAATTAAATAAAATTCTTAATGATGAAATATGTGTCGGTAATATTAAGTCTATGACTAACCGAATGATACAGTTTTATGACAACAATCCAGTAAAATCATCATTTAATCATAACTGTAAAAGAATTACTCGAATACTTCTCTTTTTGAAAGAAATTGATGAAAATGAGTGCGAGAGATTTTATCGAAATACAGCTGAAAGATTTATCTTACAATATAGAAAAACCGTGTTAAGAATGACTGGAATAAATGATTATACGATAAACTATTGGACAAGCGCATTGCTTCATATATAATTTGATATTTTCATCTATAACTTCGTTAAACACGAATTTAGCGAAGTTATAAATGAAATAAAAAAAGCAGCCAATTAATATTTTTGACTGCTTTTATTGTCTTAATATGTTTTACCCGCTATATACAACCCTTTTTCTTCGGCTGCATAATTTTTCCACAATTTCTTGAATAATTCGACTGCTTCATCAAATAACGTATTTTCCTTCGTTCCATCATCATTTCGTGCAAAATCAATAAAATCGTCTTCATCTGCACAATCAGGAATAAGATAAATCCATGTAAAATAAGCAGACTCATCATTCATATTACATACCATGATATTCATGGCAATAATTGCATTTAATCGCTCTTTTTCTTTCTGTGAGAAATTATCTACTTTCTGTTTTGCTTCTTCGCTCCAATTTTCTAAAATCATTTTTATCACTCCTTGTTTTAAATTTTTAGTTTCTTTTGATGAATGCGTCCCCTACAAAAGTGTAAGCCATATATATATATATATATATATATATAATTGAGGAGGTCCTTACAAGAACTCCATA
>ONZU01001662.1_pt1 | contig 10845 bp, 8 predicted proteins | sample 1671161 | NCBI WGS metagenome assembly ONZU01 (sample SAMN06348128, study PRJEB24527) | human gut metagenome | biome: human gut; feature: ankylosing spondylitis patient; material: feces | host: Homo sapiens | place: China | collected 2015-10
TCACAAGAAAAACTTGATGAATATTCTGAACAAGGTCTTGTGTATATCACTCAGGATAATTATATAAGGCGCATTGTAAATGATAGGCGTGTCAAAATGCTGAAAGATTTGCTATCGCGGGTTGGCTCAGATGGTGAGTCGCTCCCAATATTCGAATACGACGAAAATTTGAATAACGGTGGATGGGGGACGAATGAAGACGCAAATGACGAACTGCACCATCTTTTAGGAGAACAGTATATTTTTGATTTTTCTAAACCGACTCGCTTGTTGGCAAAATTGTTTCAATCCATTGAAGGAAAAAATTGCACTATTCTAGACTTCTTTTCTGGTTCAGCGGCTTCTGCTGATGCCGTAATGCAGCTTAATGCTGCTGATGGCGGGAAGAGAAAGTACATCATGGTTCAGATTGCAGAACAAACACAAGAAGGTAGTCCAGCTCAAAAGGCTGGTTATAAGAACATCTGTGAAATCGGCAAGGAGCGTATCCGCCGCGCGGCGAAGAAGATTCACGAGGACAATCCGGACGCGACCTTCGATGACGGTTTCCGCGTCCTGCGCCTCGATGACACAAACATGAACAACGTCTACTATGCCGCTGGCGATTATACGCAGGACATGCTCATGATGATGGAATCCAACGTAAAGTCTGACCGGACGGATCTGGATCTGCTGTTCGGCTGCCTGCTCGAGTGGGGACTGCCTCTGAGCCTGCCGTACACGTCCGAGACCATCGAGGGCTGCACGGTTCACACCTACAACGACGGCGATCTGATTGCATGCTTTGACGAAAACGTGCCGGAATCTGTCATCAAGACGATTGCGAAGCGTCAGCCGTTGCGTGCTGTGTTCCGTGACTCCAGCTTCGCCAGCAGCCCGGAAAAGATCAATGTCGGCGAGATTTTCAAGCTGCTTGCGCCGGATACAAGAGTCAAGGTCATTTAAGGAGGTGGCAGAATGAAGCTGCAATTCAAGCATCAGAAGTTTCAGGCTGACGCCGCCAAAGCCGTCGTGGATGTTTTTGCCGGGCAGCCATACCTCACGCCCACCTACATGATGGACAGAGGAACTGGAATCTATCAGCCCGGCCTGAACGAGGACGATGACTTCACGGGCTGGTCGAACGCAAAGATCGTGCCAGAACTGTCCGACGGACAGATACTTGAGCATATCCGTAAGATTCAGCGTGACGGGCAGATCGAGCCGTCCCAGTCGCTCGAGGGCAAATACAACCTGACCATCGAGATGGAGACCGGCGTCGGAAAAACCTATACCTACATCAAGACCATGTACGAGCTGAACAAAGCATACGGTTGGACTAAGTTCATCGTGGTCGTGCCGTCTATCGCCATCCGCGAGGGCGTTTACAAGTCGTTTCAGGTGACGCAGGATCACTTTGCCGAGGAATACGGGAAGAAGATACGCTTGTTCATCTACAACTCCTCTCAGCTTACTGAGATAGACCATTTTGCCTCTGATAGCTCCATCAATGTGATGATTATCAACTCGCAGGCGTTTAACGCCCGCGGAAAGGATGCGCGACGCATTTACATGAAGCCCGACGAGTTCCGTTCCCGCCGCCCAATCGATATCATCGCCAGGACGAATCCGGTTCTGATTATCGACGAACCACAGTCTGTCGAAGGCAAGCAGACAAAGGAACGCCTGAAGGAATTCCATCCGCTTCTGACGCTGCGTTATTCTGCCACACCGAGGGAATACTACAACCTGATTTATCGTCTTGATGCGATGGACGCCTACAACAAGAAGCTCGTCAAGAAGATCGCCGTCAAGGGCATCACGGAAAGCGGGACGACAGCTACTGATGGCTTCGTTTATCTGGAAGGACTGAACCTTTCCAAATCAGCTCCGACGGCAACCATACAGTTCGACTGCAAGCGCGCATCCGGAATCAAGCCGATGAGCGCTACCGTGACGGAGGGCTACAACCTCTTTGACCATTCCGGCGAGCTGCCTGAGTACCGGGACGGCTTCGTAGTCAAGCGCATCGACGGCAGAGATGATTCCATCGAATTCATCAATGGCATCAAGCTTTACGCCGGAGACGTGATCGGCAAGGTGGACGAGAATCAGCTGCGCCGTATCCAGATACGAGAGACCATCCTCTCCCATATCGAGCGTGAAAGGGAGCTGTTCAATAAGGGTATAAAGGTTCTGTCCCTGTTCTTCATCGACGAGGTAGATCACTATCGTGTATACGATAAGAACGGACAGCCTCAGAACGGTATCTTTGCCGATATGTTCGAGCAGGAATATGCCGACGTGGTCGGAAATCTGCAGCGGGAATTTGGCGACGACGAGTACATGCAGTACCTTGCGTCCATCCCGGTAGAGAAAACGCATGCTGGCTATTTCTCCATCGACAAGAAGGGCCGCATGATCAACAGCAAGGTCGACAGGAAGAAAACGACCTCCGACGATATCGACGCATACGACCTGATCATGAAGAACAAGGAGCTGCTGCTTGACCGTGATCCGAAGCGTTCGCCCGTGCGGTTCATTTTCTCGCATTCCGCGCTGCGCGAAGGCTGGGACAATCCGAACGTGTTCCAGATCTGCACACTCAAATCATCATCAAGCGAGATACGCAAGCGGCAGGAAGTCGGGCGAGGCATGCGTCTTTGCGTCAACCAGGACGGCGAACGCATGGACGCGGGAGTTCTCGGAAACGATGTGCAGAACGTCAACGTGTTGACCGTAATTGCGTCTGAAAGTTACGAGAGCTTTGCCAAGGGACTCCAGTCCGAGATTGCCGAGGATATCGCAGACCGTCCTCGTGCTGTTACGAGAGACCTGTTCCTGAACCGTGTTGTCACGGACGATCACGGCAACGAGATGGTTATCGATTCCGATACGGCGTCGGCAATCATGTACGAAATGACCGTGAACCGCTATGTTGACCGCAAAGGCGTTCTCACAGACAAGTACTATGAGGACAAGGCAAACGGCGAGCTCAAGATGGCCGAGGAGGTCAAAGGTTTTGAAGCCGCCGTCGTGGACATCATCGATTCTATCTACGATCCAAAGGCAATGAAGCCTGAGAATGCCCGCAGCAACAACGTGGAACTGCAAGTCGACGAAGAGAAGCTTAACAGCAAGGAGTTCAAAGCACTCTGGTCGCGGATCAACGCAAAGTCCGTCTACGTGGTAGATTTCGATACGGACGAGCTTGTCCGCAAATCTATCGCAGCACTCGACAGCAGGCTGCGCGTGGCGAAGATCTACTTCAAAGTCGAATCCGGCTCGATGGGTGAAATACAGTCCAAGGAGCAGCTGCGGTGCGGCGCGGCGTTTGTTCGGGAGTCGTCTTCTACAATCGGCATCAAGCAGGCCATAGTCGCCAGCAAGAGCGTCACATATGACCTTGTTGGAAGAATCGTTGAATCCACCGGGCTTACCCGGAAGGCTGTCATTCAGATCCTCACCGGCATTCATAAGGCTACGTTCGACCAGTTCAAATACAATCCGGAGGAGTTTATCCTCAAGGCGTCGCAACTGATTAACGACGAGAAAGCTACGGCAATCATCGAGCACATCACCTACAGCGTGATGGACGACCACTACGGTACGGACGTCTTCACCGAGCCTACCATCAAGGGAAAGCTCGGCACGAACGCCATGAAGGCAAAGAAGCACCTGTACGACCACATTGTCTATGATTCGACGAACGAGCGCGACTTTGCCACAGAGCTTGATACAAACACGGATGTGGCGGTCTACGTAAAGCTGCCGGACGGATTCTACATCTCCACTCCGGTCGGCCACTACAATCCTGACTGGGCGATTGCCTTCTATGAAGGAAGCGTCAAGCACATCTACTTCGTTGCTGAGACGAAAGGCTCCATGTCTTCGATGCAGTTACGGCTGATTGAGGAGTCGAAAATCCACTGCGCCCGAGAGCACTTCAAGGCAATCTCCAGCGACAATGTTGTCTACGACGTAGTAGACAGCTATAAATCACTGATGGAAAAGGTAATGAAGTGAGAGGTTTGATATGGCAGCGCATGGAAAGAATATACAGTTGTATTTGATGGACGGAAAACCGCGAATTCTGGCAGAGAAAATTCGACCGGAATACATCAAGAGAAATACATCAAGAGACAGGGATGTACAGAATCAGCTGAAAGCTGACGGATGGAACGTGATAGTCGTATAGGAATGCGAACTTTCCAGAAAAGCTGACCGCGAGGAACGGCTGCGAAGGCTTGAACGGGAAATCAGGGAATCAAGGGGAAAGCAATGAGCAACTACGTTAAAAAGATAGTGTCAGATTACTGCGTGCTTGACACGGAGACCACAGGTCTTTCCGCCTATTATGACGAGGTGATTGAGATTGGAATTCTGAAGGTGCGCAGTGGAGATGTGACCGACAGGTATGAACAGCTGATCAGACCGAAGTATGAAATAGACGGATTCATCACCAGCCTGACTGGCATCACAAACGAAATGGTGGCGGACAAGCCGCCTATCGAAGATGTGAAGGGAGATGTCCTCGCGTTTTTGGAAAACGACATCATCGTCGGTCATAACACGTCCTTTGATGTCCGATTCCTCGCCGCGGGATTCCAAGAGAACATCAATAACGAGTACATGGATACGATGCAGTTTGCCAGAAAACTGTATCATGATTGCCTCATCACCGGCTTTCAGATTTGTCCGAGTATCTGAATCTGACGAACAATGAACATCGAGCCATCGCGGACTGTGTCACAACGATGGAGCTGTATGAGGCGATGAAAACTGAAATGGCTCAGAAAGGACTGGGCATCAGAGACCTGTGGCAGGTAAATTCAAGCGGACACAGTGGGATAGACATAGGCGCAATTACAGCGACAACGGATGACATTGATGAAGACGGGTTCTTCTACGGAAGGCATGTGGTGTTCACCGGAAAACTTGAACGAATGACGCGCAAGGAAGCGATGCAGATTGTCGTCAATATGGGAGGCATTCTTGACAACAGCGTGAACAAGCACACGAACTATCTCATTCTTGGCAACAATGATTACAACGCTGTGCTCCACGGAGAAAAATCCTCCAAGCACAAGAAAGCTGAGAAACTGAAGCTGGAGGGCCAGGATATAGACATCATTGATGAATTCACGTTCTATGACATCATCAATGGGAATTAGGGCAGATGAACAGAACCTTTCAAAGATACATCTGCACCTTTTAAGGATCGACCGAACATTTTAATTTCAGCCTTAGTTGCTGCTATCAGCGAGCAGATCGGCAGGATCAAAGTGCACTTGCATGGCAATCTGAATCTGCACCTGAGAAAAGGAGACAGAACACGAACAATTCATTCGTCGATTGCCATTGAGCATAATTCCCTTTCGCTTGAACAAGTTACGGCCATCGTTGATGGAAAGCGTATCCTTGGAAATCTGAATAAAATTCGTGAAGTGAAGAATGCCTACGACACATACGAGATGATGCTTTCTCTTGATCCCTGTTCTGTGAAAAGTACAAGAGAAAGCAACTTGATCGGTGCCCGACCAAGATAAGCGACCAAGATACCGACCAAGTTAACGGCATACTGGGTTGAGGCCTTGATCATAAACCGATTGAGCAGAGGAGAGCAGTTCGAGACGATGGCTTCCCTCCTGCCCGCTGTATTATAGGTAGAGAAAACACGTGGACCAGTTCTCGCAAACGGAGAGCACCTGTAAAAGCGCCGATTTTCGGCTTAGAGCAGTTCCCGCAAACGAACGGAAATGTGTCCGGAATCCAGACATTCAGGTGCTTGTCTCATGCCACATTGAAACCGTTTCCCTGCTGACGAGGGAATAAGAAATCTAAGAGGAGGCAGCCATGCTGATTAATTTCAATGAAATAAAAGAAGCCAAGCGTTAGCGAAGGCTGATTACATGCAAGCTGTGCTGAGACATGTGTCCTCTTAACGAAGGCAAGTGTTAGCGAAACCTAAGCCTGAATTTTAGAGGCAGAACGTCCTTATAAAAATTGATGTCAGGAAATTAAACCCTGGTACTGTAAAAGCCTTGAAAACAAGGTATTTCTGTGCATTTACCTCTTCGCGTCCAGACAGCCATCCGGACGCGAAAATTCGTTATAGGGAACTTGTCCAAGGGAAATTGTGCCCACCTCGAGTTATGAGGTTGGATGTCAGAGGCTTGAGGTAGACCAGAATCTGATTGATGAGTTTTCGTACCAGCCCATCGTCAAACTCTACGATGGCGGTTTCCTGACCGGCGATAAAATCCTGAGGTTCAGTGATGCGCTTCAAGGTCAGGAAGTCTGTGGTATAAGTCATTTGCAGCGAGGAGATAGATCAATGATTGATATGTTAAAAAAGTGCGGAATCCGCAATATTTATCTCGTGTGGAAAGGGGATACATATGGAGTTTCCAAGAGAATTATACTTACAGAAGCTGATCGGCAAGATGCACAATGGCCGCGTGAAGATCATTACAGGCATCCGTCGCTGTGGTAAGTCATATCTGCTCTTTCATCTGTTTACCCGCTATCTGCACGAGCAGGGAGTCACAGATAATCAGATCATTGGGCTTTCACTGGAAGATCTGCCAAATGCCAGATATCGTAATCCGCTGGAGTTGGATCAATACGTGCGGAGTCGAATTGTGGATCAGTCACGTCAATACTATGTGATGATTGATGAAATCCAGTTTGTGACGGCAATTCCTAACCCGTATCTCGATGATCCGAACGCGAAGTTAACATTTATCGATGTGATCTTGGGATTGATGAAGTTATGCAATGTCGATCTCTATATCACAGGCAGTAATTCGAAGATGTTGTCCAGTGATATCCTCACACAGTTTCGCGATCGAGGGGATGAAATACGTATCTATCCGCTGTCATTTGCGGAATTTAGCGGGGCATATGAAGGTGACAGTCGAAGAGCATGGGCCGATTACTGTACATATGGCGGTATGCCGACAGCGGTGGAACTTCAGACACATGAAGAGAAGAGCAGATACCTGCAGGATCTGTTTCAGAGGACGTACCTTAAGGATGTGATTGAGCGTCATAACATAAAAAATGACGTGTCAATATTAGATGATCTGCTAAATGTTGTCGCGTCGGCAATTGGATCACTTACGAATGCATCAAAGCTCTCCCGAACATTTATGAGCGAAAAGCATGTTAGCATCAGCTCGACTACAATAGAGCGCTATTTAGGATATTTTGAGGAGGCTTTTCTCATTAGTAAAGCCAATCGCTATGATGTGAAGGGAAAGCGATATATGCAGACTCCCAGCAAATATTACTTCACAGATGTAGGTCTTCGAAATGCGAAATTGAATTTTCGACAGCAGGAGGAGACGTATATCATGGAAAATATCCTCTATTGTGATCTTATACGACGTGGATATGATGTCGATGTGGGACTCGTGGAGCAGAATGCCGTAACTGCTGAGGGAAAGAAGATCAGGAAGCAGTTGGAGGTAGATTTTGTCGTTAATCGCGGAAGCAATCGTACATATATTCAATCAGCGCTTACGATTGCAGAGCCTGAGAAGCGGAAGCAGGAGATAGCATCTCTGATACATATTCCTGACTCATTCAACAGGATTGTGGTGGTGCGAGAGTATATCACATCATGGCGTGACGAGAATGGGATTCTTTATATTGGAATCGAGCAGTTCCTGCTGGACGAAAAAGTGTTAGGTTATTAACTTCCAGTTTGTTGAGTTGGTTCGAAATCAGATGGATATGTTTTCGCATACCCTCGGATTTTGGATATATTCCCGCAGACACTCGACATTCATAATGGTGTCTCCGGGCACATCGAAACCGTTTCCCTGCTGACGAGGGAGTAAAATAAAAAGGAGCCAGCCATGCTGATCAATTTCAATGAAATAAAAGAAGCTGTCTTCTCCGGAATGAATGGCGGGGAAGGAACAATGGCTGTCCGGATGTTCAATGACAGCAAATACCGCATCATCCCGACGAAACTCCATCCGGGCGCATCGATCGGACTCCACAAGCAGGAATCCGGAGACGACATCAATTACATCCTTTCCGGCACCGGCAAGGTTATCTGCGACGGGAAAGAAGAAATCCTCACCGCCGGCTGCTGCCACATCTGCCCTAAAGGATCCTCCCATACCATCATTAATACTGGAGAAGACGACCTTACGATACTGACCCTCGTCGTTCATGGATAGGAGGCAGCCATGAAATACAAGACCATCGACCACATCGTGATCACTACGGAAAATCTTGAGGCATGCCTTCATTTCTATGTCGATATCCTTGGCATGAGGGCCGAGGAGAAGAACGGGAGATACGCACTCTTCTTCGGGAATCAGAAATTCAACATCCATACAAGAAAAGCCGAATTTCTTCCTGCTGCCGGGAATCCCGAATACGGCAGTCTCGATCTCTGTCTTGCCATTGAAGGCAGCATCGAAGATGCCGAAAAGGAAATCAAGGAAAAAGGCGGCGCCATCGAAGAAGGCCCTGTCACACGCCATGGGGCGCGGGGTGAAATGAAAAGCATCTACCTGAGAGACCCCGACGGCAATCTTATCGAACTTGCCTCTTATGAAGGCTGAATTGGACCATTTGGAAGGAGAAATCTATGAACAAGGAAGAAACCTGCCAGTACCTCAAAGACCACGGAATCACTTTTGAGACCACCGAGCATAAGGCTGTATTCAACATGGAAGAACTGGCAGAGGTCAAGCTTCCTTATCCGGAATGGGACGCCAAGAACCTTTTCGTCAGGGATGACAAGAAAAGGAATTACTACCTCATCACCGTCAAGGGTGAAAAGCAGGTGAACCTCAAAGAATTCCGCAAGGCGCAGGGCCTGAGGGCCCTCTCCTTTGCCAGTCCCGATGATCTCTTGAAGTACCTCAAGCTCACCCCGGGCTCTGTCACTCCGCTCGGCCTTCTGAAAACGCGGTTCACTTCTACCTCGATGAGACATTTTTGAGCCATAAGATAGGTGCTCATCCCAATGATAACACAGTCACCATCTGGCTGGACACAGAAGACCTCATTCGCATCCTCAAAGATCACGGAACCGAAGTCAACATCGTGGAAATATAAAAAGGAAATGAAAAAGCAGCCCCGCAAAAGGACTGCTTTTTTAGTGCAAGAACCTGCCTTCCTCATTCCCTCTCGAGTTCCGGCGCTAAGACGAGTATATCGCCGTGTTTGATCACGGTGCTGCCGGAAGGAATGATGGTGTCTATGCCTCTCTTGATCAGGAGGACGCGGCGGGCGCTGGAGGAGGGGATGGCGGCAAGCGGACGATTGGCCGCTTCGCTTGCGCGGTCGACGACGACTTCTTCCAGAGCGTGATGCTCTTCATCCTCGAAACTGTGAGCCGCAAAAACCAGAAGGTCATTTTCCTTCAGAACCGTACTCCCGTCAGGCACAAGGACTTCGCCATTTCTCATAATCATCGCCACGAGAAGATCCCTCGGAAGCTGAAGCTCTGCCAGCGACTTGCCGCACCAGCTGCTCCCTTCCTTTAGGCGCAGCCGGACGAAGCTGATATCGCTGTCATCCTGGTAATCATTAAACGTCGTGCGGATATCCGCCGTAGGATCGATCATCGAAAGCTTCTTGGCCGCGAACGGAAGAAGCGTTCCCTGAATGGAAATCGAGAGAAGTACCATGCAGAACACAAGGTTATAAAGATTGTACGTAATGTCCACCTCGGCCAGCACAGCGCCTATGGCAAATACAATCGAGGCCGCCCCGCGGAGGCCCGCCCAGGAAACCAGGGCAATCTGCTCCCGCTTGGCCCCGAAAGGCGCCAGGATCGCCGCGCTTACCGGAGGTCTTGCCGCAAGCGTCAGGAACGTTGTCAGCACTAGAGCCGGCACAATCACAGACGGCAGATCCACCGGCGTCACCAGAAGTCCCAGAAGGAAGAAAATCATCACCTGCGCCACATTCGTCAGGACATCGAAGAAATGGACCAGGTACTTCTTCTGCGGAAGCTTCGAATTTCCGATATAAATCCCGCAGAGGTAGACACTCAGATATCCATTTCCATCAAACTCTGCCGGAATCGCATACGCCAGCACCATGATCGAAAACAGGAAAACCGTGTGACTCTGCTGTGAAGGAAGCAGCCGCGAATGCAGAAGCTTCAGCGCAAGCCAGCCGATTGCGAGCCCGAAAAAAGCTCCGATCAGAAGCTGCTTGGCCAGGAGCAGAGGGAAAGAAAACGCTGCCCCGCTCAAAAGCGCAATCGCCGCCATCGTCAGCATATAACTCATCGGGTCATTCGAACCCGACTCCACCTCAAGGAGCGAGTCCGTATGATACTTCAAAGCCAGCTTCTGCGAACGGAGAATGTTGAAAACTGAAGCCGCATCCGTCGAAGAAATCACGGCCCCGATCAGAAAACTCTCCAGCCACGAAAGCGACAGCGCGAAATGAGCGAATACAGCCACAGCTCCCGCCGTCCCCGCAACTCCCAGCGAAGACATTAGAGCTGCCTCGCGCAGAACCGGCCGCGCTGCCCGCATATTCGTCCCGAAGCCGCCATAAAACATAATGAAAATCAGGCACACTGAGCATACCAGGTTCACCAGCGCATAATGATCGAACTGAATCCGAAACGGCCCGTTCTCCCCGAAGAACATGCCCAGACCGATAAAAATGAGCAAAGAAGGAACAGGAATCTTCTCCAAAAACCGATTCAGCAAAATACAAATCAAAATCACAGCCCCCAATAAAAGCAAGGGTTGATTCAACCACACCACATCCTTCCCTAAGTAATAGAAAATACTCTATTTATAACTGTAACAGCTAGGACGCAATACTGTCAAATAATCAGAGCAAATCATCTATAATAAAAAGAAATATATGAGA
>ONZU01001664.1_pt1 | contig 10841 bp, 8 predicted proteins | sample 1671161 | NCBI WGS metagenome assembly ONZU01 (sample SAMN06348128, study PRJEB24527) | human gut metagenome | biome: human gut; feature: ankylosing spondylitis patient; material: feces | host: Homo sapiens | place: China | collected 2015-10
TTTATATCTTCTTTTATTCGTAAAGCCATAACTATTCTAAATTATATTTTGTGCAAATATACATACTTTTAAATATGTAAAGCGATAGCTATTCTTAAATTGAGTTAATGTAAAGCGAAATATTTCTATTTTGTTTGATTATTTAAAGTGAACGGTTTACATTTGCATCGTGGTTATAAAATGATAGATATATGAAACGCTACAACTTATCTCAAATAATGAAAGACGCTCACCGCTTCTACAATAGCCGTTCAAGAATGGGCAGAACTTTTGGCGAATGCCTGAAACTCGCTTGGCGTTGGGCGAAAGACGCTATCAAGTTTGCAGAAGAAAGAGAAGTTAAGATCAAGGCTATGTTAGCCAACCAGAAGCCGGTAGAGCGTACATCTTACAATGATAGTAAGATTACTTGGTCTGACTGCTACAATTCAAATAGCCGTGGGTATATGGGTTCTCAATATTGTGGTGATTAAAGTCAGAGCAAAGTAGAAATGAATAAATAACTCAAAATATAAAGATTATGGAAACAATAGAACTAAGAGAAAGCGATAAAAGAAGAGCTGTGAATCTTAATCGCAAAAACGGTTACGGCTTGGATAGCAAACAGATGATGCGCCTTATTAACAATCATAAGAAAGGTGATGCGTACAAGTGTGCTTTGATAGAGTTTCGCTTGACTGATATAAACTTTCATCGTGAAGTTGAAATGCTGATGAACGGCAAATATGATGAATTGAAAGAACAGGTAAAACAGTGGTAAGCAAAGAGCGCACCATCTTCACAGGCAATGCGCTCAAAATAGTATAAACACATAATGCGATTATGCGCATTATGAATTTAGTTGTAAAGATAGTATAAACACATAAGATAGGAACGAATATGAGAACAGAAATTATTAAAATGGAAAATTCTTCTTCATGTGAAATTGATTTGATTGAAGTAAGAGATGGACAAGCGGTAACCTCTTCATTGGTGGTTGCCAAGTATTTTGGCAAAGCACATAAAGATGTATTAAGGGCTATTAAATCATTGGATTGTAGTGAGTTATTTAACCAGCGCAATTTTGCGCCCGTTGAATATGTCGATAAAAAAGGTGAAAAAAGACCCATGTACTATTTAACTCGTGATGGGTTCACCTTTTTGGCTATGGGGTTCACTGGCAGGGTGGCTGCACAATTCAAAGAAGCGTACATTAACGCCTTTAACGAAATGGAAGAAATGCTCCGCAAGAATGATTGCACCAAGTATGCTGAAAAGATATTCAAATCCGAACTGAATTGTTTCAATAAACGGTTGAAAGAAACAGCAGCAAAAATAAGAAGAGAGAATGGAGTCGGATTTGGTATTTATGGTGAGATACAGGCAGGCGTATATGATTGCGACAAATTGCCTTTCCAAGAAAGATTGCGCAATATATTTGCCCAAATAAGCAATGCCTATGTAGAAAGTTATTATTTGGCAGGACACTATATAAACGCTGATAATCAAAACAAGCAGATACGCAAGCTGATTTCTGATTTTGAAGGGAAACTGGTAGAGGGATTTAGAATATATCCAAGCATATAAATACGATTATGAACTTCAAAACAAGACCACCGCCAATAATTACTACCAAATGAGAGATTAAAAACATAGTTATAAATCAAAAACAACAAGAAAATGAGTAAACGATTTGCTATCGCCATTTTACCCAAAGAGAAACAGCAGGGGGGGTAAAGTACGGTTTAAAGATTGAAAAACCTTCAGCATTGGGTAATGTGTATGGATTGACCGAAGAAGAACTGAAAGAACTTCGTGGATTGATAGACAAGGTATTGACTAAATGATTATGAAACAGATAAAAATCAGACCACCGCCAAAAACTTTACGACAATGAAACGATTGTCGTGTTATGGTAAAGTGAAAATCTCTCTCTTACACGATTATATAATAAGTTTGCAAACAGAAACAACGCAGCTATCCTCACGGCTGAAAAATATAACCCCGCCATTGGTAAGAAGTGAGGAGCTTGCCTTTGGTGGGGTCTAATTTTTTAAACTGTGTAAAAGTATGAATAATATTCAGATTTTCCAAAATGAGCAGTTCGGAAAAGTAAGAATCGCGATGAATGAGAGTAATGAGCCTTTGTTTTGTTTGGCAGATGTGTGCGGTGTTATAGGCATTGCTAACGCAAGAAATGTCAGGTCAAGGCTTGAAGAAGATGATGTCCGCCAAATGGACACCATAGATTCGTTAGGTAGAAATCAACAAGTTACATTTATAACCGAAAGCGGTTTATATGATGTGATAATTCGCAGTGACAGCGAAAAGGCAAAACCGTTTCGCAAATGGGTTACAAGCGAAGTTTTGCCCTCAATCCGCAAACATGGTGCATACATGACCAGCGATACACTTGAAAAAGCTTTGACCTCACCCGATTTTCTGATTCAGCTTGCAATCAACTTAAAAGAAGAAAAACAGAAGCGTATCGAAGCCGAACAGAAGATTCAGAAAGATGCACCTAAAGTCCTTTTTGCTGATGCTGTCTCAACTTCACATCGCTCTTGTTTAATTGCTGAACTGGCTAAAATATTACAACAAAATGGGGTGAATATCGGTCAGAACCGTTTGTTTAGCTGGATGCGCGAGAATGGTTATCTTTGTCAAAAGGGTGACTACTACAATCAGCCGACGCAGAAAGCTATGAAATTGGGGCTTTTTGAATTGAAGAAAACCACCATCACCAAGCCGGACGGCTCTGTATTGGTCACTACTACTACCAAAGTGACTGGTAAGGGGCAAATTTACTTCGTAGAAAAGTTCTTAGGTAAAGATGCTGCTTAAATAATAATGCGCACCTCATTAGGTTGGGGTGCGCTTAATATGAATATTACAAACTCCCTCCCATTGCGAGATATAAGTTTACGGCATCTTTTATTCCTTTAATCTGTTTTTGTGATATGGTTTTTATATCGTGATATTGCCTTCCAATAAATTTTATTTTTGCAGTTTTAGCATTAGAAAGTGCCTTTATTAATTCAATGTCATTATTGGAATGGATATTTTCATCACACCATTCCCATATATATCCTCCATTACCTGAATCAGTTTCTACATTATTGGGGATAAATTCATAAGCTTTATTGTCAATAGAAAATTGATATTTGCGAATGAATAACCAATCGTCAGAATAATATTGTATTCTGAGTCTAAAGTTTGATACCCCATCAATATCTTTCATAAAATAACAATATATTCCATTCTGGTTGGTATATTGGGGAGCAGATTTTGGTTTAATCCATGTTAGTTCACGTGGGTCAAATTCGTCCTTGTTAAATGTAAATAAAGAGGATATTTTTTTTACTGTTATAGAATCAATAGGATTTTGTTTTTCTTTTTTTATGTCCGATATTGTTTTTCCAATGTTATCATCTAAAGACATAACATTATTTTTTATATTGTCAAGGGTTGATTGGTTTATATACGGATTTACTTTTTCACCGTTTGAGTTGTACAGTGAGAATTTTATCGGAATATTAACAAACTCGATTCCTTGATTAGTCATATCTTTATAAACTTTTTGAGAAATGCAAAATTTTTGATATGCTTCTAAATACGCAAGGGAATCATTCTTTGAGCTTATCGTCTTAGGTTCCTCCTCCTTCTCATTGTAAGAGTTGCTGAATAATGACTTTTCTTTAACCGTTTCCACATATTTATATGACTTATTGCAACTTGAAAAAGCAAATATTGACAATATCAGAAGCAGTGTATTTTTCATGACAGTACATTTATTAACTTAAACGTTTGCAAAAATATCTCAAAAATCAATCATTTCCAATTATTTCACGACAATTATTCCGTTGTCGCATATCAAATACTTGAAATATTGCTGGATAACTTGTATTTGTCGAATTTAGCACAAATGAAAAAATAATGGAGTTTAGAGGAGATACATCTGGATTAGATGAGTTACTTGAAAGTGTAGACGATAGATATTATAATACCCTTTCTCAAATAGGGAGAGACGCCACCCGAAATGCGAAGATTAACAAGACTTATGAAAATAGGACTGGCAACTTGAATAATGCAAATGGGGGATGTGTTGTCCGTAATGGGAAAATAGTAGATATGTGGGTGGAATCAGACGGTTCTCATTCCGAAGCGGTAAGAAATACAGAGAATCTTCTGATTTATTCCGAAAAATCAAAGGATGGGCTTTATTTGGCTAACGGTCAGCCTTATGCAAGCTATGTCGAAAGTAAAGGATTTGAAGTTATTATGACTAATGGTATCTTGTATGCAGGTAGACAAATAGAAAAAAAATTATAGATATGGCAGGCATTATTTCAAATGTAGACAGTGATGTTCAGAAGTTGCGCAAACTGAAGAACGAGATAGAAAATGTCAAAAAAGCATTGATGGGTATTAATATTAAGGTCGATATTGATATAGCTAAAGGTTTGCAATCACAGTTAACCTCCCTTTTGGGGCAATACGATGCATTGGTGGATAAGATTGCGGCAGCGGAAGGAAAGATTATGCTTTCTGTCAGTCGAATCAATAAAGCAACCGAAAAGATTGTCAAAGCACAAGAGGTTGTATCTAAACCTACGGCTGATCCGGCACAGAATGGAGATGCTGCAAGGCAAACAAATACGGCTGAAACGGAAAGTGTTCGGGCGCAAGCAAAGGCTTATGATGACCTAAGAACCGAGATAAACGGTATTCTTGGCACAAGAGAAGAGAATGTCAAGAGAATGATAGATGAAATGAACGCTATCCGTTTGATTAATGCTGAGATTAAGAAAATCAACAAGTCACAAGGTGATAATTCTTCCTTGTCTTCTGCTCAACAAAAACGGCTTGAACAGTTAAACAATTCATTATTGACACATAAAACTGCTTTGTCAGAAGTGAGACAAGCATTGAACAATAATGCCAAACTTGATAATGTAGCCGCTACTTCCATGAACGGGTTATCCCAGTCTTTATCAAGAATGAGGATAGCTTATCGCGAATTGACAGAAGAAGAGCGCAATTCTCCTTTTGGTAAAGAATTGCTTGCGTCTATTCAACAAGCGGATACAAAAATAAAGGAACTTGATACCACTATTGGCAATCATCAACGTAATGTAGGTAATTATGGTAAGCAGTGGAATGGGCTTAGTATGTCTATTCAGCAAGTAGGACGCGAACTTCCTTCTTTGGCTTACGGTCCAAAAGTTTTTTTCTCTGCTATATCGAATAATATTCCAATTTTAGCAGATGAGATTAAACGGGCGAGAACTGAATATAAACTATTGAAGGAGTCGGGGCAGTCGGCGATTCCAGTATGGAAGCAAGTGGTATCGTCTTTGTTTAGCTGGCAGACTGTATTAACGGTTGGTATTACACTGCTTACTCTTTATGGCGATAAGGTGGTGGATTGGGTTGCAGGGCTGTTTAATGCTAAGAATGTCATGAAACCTCTTGTTGATATTCAACAACAACTAAATGACGTTCAATTAAAAGGAGTTCAAAATGCTCAATCCGAAATAACAAAGTTGGAATTATTATATAAAGCTACTCAAAATGCTTCAAAGCCTATTCGTGAAAGAAAAAAAGCTGTTGATGAGCTACAAAAATCATATCCTGATTTCTTCAAAAATCTTTCAGAAGAAGAAATTCTAACGGGAAAGGCAGCTGACGCTTATGCAAGACTTACTTCTTCGATTATTGCATCTGCACGTGCGAGGGCTGCACAGGATAAAATGACAGAGAATGCTAAAAAAATATTGGAAAATGAGGCTAAAATAACAGAAGAATATGCTAAAAGGGAAAATGCACAACTAAAACTTGACAAACAGATTGAATTAAGAAATAAAATAGACAGAGAGGCGAATCCCGATATGTATGCAGGTCAACAAATGAAGGTTGGTGCAGCTTTGGGTAAGGTCGAAGAAATAGATGAAGGCATTGCTAAACTTAGACGTGAAATATACGAGCTAAATAAATCTCAAAATGAATTAGCACAAAACATAGATGTTAATGATTTGATATTCAACCCGAATGAAGATTCTTCAAAGATTGGTGAAGAAGAAAGGAAAAGACGTCAAGAAGAAGCAGAGAAATTATTGAAACAGCAAGAGCAACTCTCTGAACAACTTGCCGAAGAACTCTTGTCTCTTCACCGTCAGAACCAACAGGATGAAATCAACCTGATGAGAGAAGGCACGGAAAAGAAGTTGAAACAGATTGACCTTGATTATCAGAAACAGATTGATGCGATAAGAAAACAGGAGGAAGAATGGAGCAAAGCCGGTAACGGTAAGCTGACCGACAAGCAGGCACAGAAAATTTCAGAAGCTTATACCAATGCCGAAAGTATGAGAGATAAAGATATTTCCGATGTAACTGAAGGACAGCTGAAAGCCGAACAACAGGCTTTGAACGACTACTTGAAAGAATATGGCACGTTCCAGCAGCAGAAATTGGCTATCGCCCAAGAGTATGCGGAAAAAATAAGGAAAGCACAGGAAGAAAACGGTGTTAATAGTGCACAAGTAAAGTTACTGGAGAAACAACGTGATGTTGCCATACAGAACAAGGAAACAGAAGCCATAAAAGCCAATATAGATTGGGTTACTGTGTTCGGTGAGTTTGGTTCCATGTTTTCCGACATGATAAAGCCCGCCTTGGACGAAGCGAAAAAATATGTACGGACTGACAAGTTCAAGAACTCCGATCAGGCAAGCCAGAAATCATTGATTGACGCCATCAGCCAGATGGAAAAGTCTTTGGGTGGTACAAGTGGAGTCAACTTCAAGAAACTTGGAGAGGATGTAAAAGCCTATCAAATAGCAGAACAGAATCGTATCAGTGCCATAGGGATTGAAACAGCTGCTTTGGAAAGACTAAAGAAATCACAGGATGATTACACCAAAGCGCAGAAGGGCGGAACGGAAAGTGAGAAACAAGCCGCAGCAAACGCTCTTGAAACAGCACGGCAGAATGCTGACATTGCATCCGCCAATGTGAAGACACAGACTGATATCGCCAATCAGGCCCAGCGTAATGTGACTGATACTGCCACCATACTGAAAGCAAGCATGGAAAATTTGTTGGGAGGCTTGCAGCAGATTTCATCCGGTGGATTGTATAACGCATATAGCGGAATTATCAAAACCGTGAACGGATTCAAGGATGTCATAGGAAAAACGTCAGAATCTCTTAAGGAGGTCCCCATTGTCGGATGGATTCTGTCCATCATTGACGTACTCAAAGACGGATTAAGTGATCTTGTCGGTGGTCTGCTTGATGCTGTTCTGAACGCTGTCAGTGGAATTATCGGTGATGTCTTGTCAGGGGATTTGTTTGTCACAATCGGCAAGTCATTGAGGAACGGCATAGGAAACATCCTGAACGCAATCTCATTCGGAGGCTTCAACTCCTTGTTTGGAATAGGTGGAAACGCCAAGGAAGTACAGGAAACGATAGACAGGCTGACGGACAGGAATGGAACTTTGCAAACGGCCATCGAGGATCTGACTGACGAGATGAAGGCAAGCAAGGGAATGAAATCGGTTGAATCTTACAGGGAAGCTGTAAAGTATCAGGAGGAAGTCAATAAAAACTATCTGCAAATAGCAAAGGAGCAAGCCGGATATCATAAGAGCCACGGCAGCTGGCAGCATTATCTGAAATGGACGGATGAAATGCTGGAACACGCAAGAAAAGCTACCGGCATGCAGGATTTCTCCGGCACCGATTCCTTGTGGAATCTGACCCCCGAACAGATGAAGGCTCTACGGTCGGACGTATGGTTATGGGATATCATGGAATCTTCCGGTAAGGGAGGTTACGGTGAGCGTGTTACCGACAAGCTGGATGATTATATAGAGCAGGCAGGAAAACTGGAAGAACTGACCGACAGTCTTTATGAGGGCCTGATCGGAATGTCATTCGATTCCATGTATGACAGTTTTATAAGCAGTCTGATGGATATGGAGAAGAGTGCGGAGGATTTTGCTAATGACATATCCAAATATTTCATGCAGGCGATGCTGTCAAATGCCATCGGTGAACAGTTTAGTGACAAACTGAGGACATGGTATGATAAATTCGGTGAAGCCATGAAGGATGATGGTACGCTTGACAATAATGAGCGTAAGGAGCTGATGGATGAATACATGGGTTATGTGGACGAAGCCATGAAGCTCCGTGACGAGCTTGCCGCAGCAACCGGATATGACAAGATTTCGCAAGAATCAACATCCCAGTCAGCTTCATCCAAAGGTTTTCAGGTAATGAGTCAAGATACTGGCGAAGAGTTGAACGGTAGGTTTACAGCATTGCAGATTGCAGGAGAAGAGATAAAGAATCAAAATATCATTCAATCTCAATCGCTTAATTTACTAACAGTAAAAGCTGATGCTCTACTTTCCATAAATACGGAAACAAGGAATATCGCTGATGATACGCGAGATTTGATAGCACAATCTTATCTTGAATTGGTACAGATTTCAGAAAATACAGGGGCAATCGTCAAACCTATTCAACAGATGCAAAGAGATATAGCAGAGGTTAAAAAGAATACAGCAAAATTATAGTTTATGAATGAATTATTAATTAATGGCGAAAACGCTTATACAACATGGGGTGTGAGAATGGGAGAGGGGTTTCTTGATGTTATTGGGGCATCCGCTTCCATGAAGGATTTTATTGAGAACAAAAGCCGACTTGAACATGGGAAACGGGTAATAATCAATAATCCTAAAGTCGATGAGAGGGAAATAACTCTTTCGTTCACTATCGAGGGTAATTCTCAGTCTGACTATCAAGCAAAGAAGAAAGCTTTCTTTGATGAGCTGTATAAAGGTGTGGTTGATATTCAGATTCCTGCTAATAGTAGCGAGGTTTACCATCTTATTTATACTGGCAAGAGTGTCACTTACGCACAGAGTTTAGACCGAACTTTCGGAAAAATTTCAGCCAAGTTTAACGAGCCCAATCCGGCAAACAGAAGCTAATTCACGACATTGGTTTTATTGTCGTGTATGTGAGTGCTCAAAATTGGGCACTCTTTTTTTTATCCCCGAACTTTGAAGACATGGAACAAATCGACATCAAAGACATATCCGGTGCTATCCAGCTTACAACTTTGATCAATGAAGGCTGCAAGCGTAAGTTCACTCTGATGAAGGAGGACTACATCATGTTAAAGTTCTCCTTAGAGAATCCCATATATTTCAAACTTGGCTCATACGTGGAATGTAACTTCGGATTGTTCGAGGTGTGCGACTTGCAGAAGCCCGCATTCAACACCAATACCGCCGGCTACGATTACGAATTAAGACTTGACGCCTACTACTGGAAATGGAAAAACAAAATCTTCAAATATACCCCGGAGACGGCCGGACAGGAAGCGTCCTGGAACCTGACCGCTCCGCTTGACGTACAAGTCGGTATAGTCCTTAGAAATCTGAAAGCTCTTGGTTATGCGTATAAAGGACAAGATTTTGTTTTCTCCATTGATTCCACAGTCGAAAACAAGTCCCAGTTGATGAGTTACGACAACATCAACATCCTTGACGCTTGTTTTGAGATGGCGAAGAAATGGGATTGCGAATGTTGGGTGACTGAAAACATCATCCATTTCGGGCGTTGTGAGTCCGGTGACGCGGTGGATTTCGAGATCGGGAAAAACGTGCAGGAAATGTCACAGTCAGAATCCCAGTCCACCTATGCCACCCGTATCTACGCTTTTGGTTCCACCCGTAACATACCGGTAGACTACCGCCCCATTGACGAGACCGTGGTTGTGAACGGCGTGGTGCAGCGCAGGCTGATGCTTCCCGAAGGCACTCCTTACATTGACGCTTATCCTGATATGACTACCGAGGAAGCCGTCGAGCAGGTGGTTATCTTCGATGAAGTCTATCCCCGAAGAACGGGCATCATGTCGGATGTCACCACTATCGAAGTGACGGACAAGGTGGAGAATGAGGACGGCACAACCACCGAGGAAAAATGGAATGCCTACCGCTTTAGGGACACGGGTGTTAACTTTTCCGAGAAATATATCCTCCCCGGTCAGGAGCTGAGGATACGTTTCGCGTCCGGGCTTCTCAACGGTTTGGAGTTCGCCGTGAAGTTCAATCCTGAGGGAAAGCCGGAGAAATTGGAGGATGGCGGATGGAACCCTGAGGCACAGCTTTGGGAGATAGTCAGGAATGAGGACTATGGCAGACCGCTTCCCGGTGATGTACTCTTTCCCCAGGATGGAGATGAATATGTGCTTTCCGGCTGGGACAGCACGAAAATAACCGAACTTGGGCTTGTGGGTGCCGCCGAGCAGGAGCTGAAGGAAAAGACTGAAAAGTACGCTGCCAAATCCAAGATAGACCCGAGTACCTATGGCTGCACGATGATGTCAAATGACGCATACCGTGAGGATGGCATTCACAACCTCTACAGCATCGGTCAAAAGGTCAACCTTATCAACAAGGCTTATTTCGAGAACGGAAGGCAGTCAAGGGTTATCGGATTTGAATTCAATCTTGATTTAGCTTATGATTCCCCTATATATACTGTCGGGGAAACCGCCGCCTATTCTCGTATCGGGGAGCTGGAGGAAAAGGTTGAGAGCCTTACCCTAAAGGGACAGACCTATACGGGCGATGGTGGCAGCGGTGTGTATGTGATCGGAAGCCACGACTCCACCCCTGCGACAGACCATAACGTGTATTCCGCATTGCGCTCCTTAGTAATGTTCCTTCGTAAGGATCAAGCGGACGGAACAAATTTCTTATTGAAGTTCGGTAAGTTCATCGACTCCATGATTGCCGGTAAAGGTGCCGGTATCTATCCTGACGGGCGCG
>ONZU01001674.1_pt1 | contig 10801 bp, 8 predicted proteins | sample 1671161 | NCBI WGS metagenome assembly ONZU01 (sample SAMN06348128, study PRJEB24527) | human gut metagenome | biome: human gut; feature: ankylosing spondylitis patient; material: feces | host: Homo sapiens | place: China | collected 2015-10
GTTCGGGCAAATGTTATCAACCCGCCGCGATCTTTTTCCGCCGCATATTGCCGATCAGCTGGCGTTATTGCAGGACAAAGTCGCTCCGTTTGATGGCAAGCTGGCGAAGCAGCAGATTGAAGCTGCAATGGGCGGCTTGCCGGTAGAAGCGTGGTTTGACGATTTTGAAATCAAGCCGCTGGCTTCTGCTTCTATCGCCCAGGTTCATACCGCGCGATTGAAATCGAATGGTAAAGAGGTGGTGATTAAAGTCATCCGCCCGGATATTTTGCCGGTTATTAAAGCGGATCTGAAACTTATCTACCGTCTGGCTCGCTGGGTGCCGCGTTTGCTGCCGGATGGTCGCCGTCTGCGCCCAACCGAAGTGGTGCGCGAGTACGAAAAGACCTTGATTGATGAACTGAATTTGCTGCGGGAATCTGCCAACGCCATTCAGCTTCGGCGCAATTTTGAAGACAGCCCGATGCTCTACATCCCGGAAGTTTACCCTGACTATTGTAGTGAAGGGATGATGGTGATGGAGCGCATTTACGGCATTCCGGTGTCTGATGTTGCAGCGCTGGAGAAAAACGGCACTAACATGAAATTGCTGGCGGAACGCGGCGTGCAGGTGTTCTTCACTCAGGTCTTTCGCGACAGCTTTTTCCATGCCGATATGCACCCTGGCAACATCTTCGTAAGCTATGAACACCCGGAAAACCCGAAATATATCGGCATTGATTGCGGGATTGTTGGCTCGCTAAACAAAGAAGATAAACGCTATCTGGCAGAAAACTTTATCGCCTTCTTTAATCGCGACTATCGCAAAGTGGCAGAGCTACACGTCGATTCTGGCTGGGTGCCACCAGATACCAACGTTGAAGAGTTCGAATTTGCCATTCGTACGGTCTGTGAACCTATCTTTGAGAAACCGCTGGCCGAAATTTCGTTTGGACATGTACTGTTAAATCTGTTTAATACGGCGCGTCGCTTCAATATGGAAGTGCAGCCGCAACTGGTGTTACTCCAGAAAACCCTGCTCTACGTCGAAGGGGTAGGACGCCAGCTTTATCCGCAACTCGATTTATGGAAAACGGCGAAGCCTTTCCTGGAGTCGTGGATTAAAGATCAGGTCGGTATTCCTGCGCTGGTGAGAGCATTTAAAGAAAAAGCGCCGTTCTGGGTCGAAAAAATGCCAGAACTGCCTGAACTGGTTTACGACAGTTTGCGCCAGGGCAAGTATTTACAGCACAGTGTTGATAAGATTGCCCGCGAGCTTCAGTCAAATCATGTACGTCAGGGACAATCGCGTTATTTTCTCGGAATTGGCGCTACGTTAGTATTAAGTGGCACATTCTTGTTGGTCAGCCGACCTGAATGGGGGCTGATGCCCGGCTGGTTAATGGCAGGTGGTCTGATCGCCTGGTTTGTCGGTTGGCGCAAAACACGCTGATTTTTTCATCGCTCAAGGCGGGCCGTGTAACGTATAATGCGGCCTTGTTTAATCATCATCTACCACAGAGGAACATGTATGGGTGGTATCAGTATTTGGCAGTTATTGATTATTGCCGTCATCGTTGTACTGCTTTTTGGCACCAAAAAGCTCGGCTCCATCGGTTCCGATCTTGGTGCGTCGATCAAAGGCTTTAAAAAAGCAATGAGCGATGATGAACCAAAGCAGGATAAAACCAGTCAGGATGCTGATTTTACTGCGAAAACTATCGCCGATAAGCAGGCGGATACGAATCAGGAACAGGCTAAAACAGAAGACGCGAAGCGCCACGATAAAGAGCAGGTGTAATCCGTGTTTGATATCGGTTTTAGCGAACTGCTATTGGTGTTCATCATCGGCCTCGTTGTTCTGGGGCCGCAACGACTGCCTGTGGCGGTAAAAACGGTCGCGGGCTGGATTCGCGCGTTGCGTTCACTGGCGACAACGGTGCAGAACGAACTGACCCAGGAGTTAAAACTCCAGGAGTTTCAGGACAGTCTGAAAAAGGTTGAAAAGGCGAGCCTCACTAACCTGACGCCCGAACTGAAAGCGTCGATGGATGAACTACGCCAGGCCGCGGAGTCGATGAAGCGTTCCTACGTTGCAAACGATCCTGAAAAGGCGAGCGATGAAGCGCACACCATCCACAACCCGGTGGTGAAAGACAATGAAGCTGCGCATGAAGGCGTAACGCCTGCTGCTGCACAAACGCAGGCCAGTTCGCCGGAACAGAAGCCAGAAACCACGCCAGAGCCGGTGGTAAAACCTGCTGCGGACGCTGAACCGAAAACCGCTGCACCTTCCCCTTCGTCGAGTGATAAACCGTAAACATGTCTGTAGAAGATACTCAACCGCTTATCACGCATCTGATTGAGCTGCGTAAGCGTCTGCTGAACTGCATTATCGCGGTGATCGTGATATTCCTGTGTCTGGTCTATTTCGCCAATGACATCTATCACCTGGTATCCGCGCCATTGATCAAGCAGTTGCCGCAAGGTTCAACGATGATCGCCACCGACGTGGCCTCGCCGTTCTTTACGCCGATCAAGCTGACCTTTATGGTGTCGCTGATTCTGTCAGCGCCGGTGATTCTCTATCAGGTGTGGGCGTTTATCGCCCCAGCGCTGTATAAGCATGAACGTCGCCTGGTGGTGCCGCTGCTGGTTTCCAGCTCTCTGTTGTTTTATATCGGCATGGCGTTCGCCTACTTTGTGGTCTTTCCGCTGGCATTTGGCTTCCTTGCCAATACCGCGCCGGAAGGGGTACAGGTATCCACCGACATCGCCAGTTATTTAAGCTTCGTTATGGCGTTGTTTATGGCGTTTGGTGTCTCCTTTGAAGTGCCTGTGGCAATAGTGCTGCTGTGCTGGATGGGGATTACCTCGCCAGAAGACTTACGCAAAAAACGCCCGTATGTGCTGGTTGGTGCATTCGTTGTCGGGATGCTGCTGACACCGCCGGATGTCTTCTCGCAAACGCTGTTGGCGATCCCGATGTACTGTCTGTTTGAAATCGGTGTCTTCTTCTCACGCTTTTACGTTGGTAAAGGGCGAAATCGGGAAGAGGAAAACGACGCTGAAGCAGAAAGCGAAAAAACTGAAGAATAAATTCAACCGCCCGTCAGGGCGGTTGTCATATGGAGTACAGGATGTTTGATATCGGCGTTAATTTGACCAGTTCGCAATTTGCGAAAGACCGTGATGATGTTGTAGCACGCGCTCTTGACGCGGGAGTTAATGGGCTACTCATCACCGGTACTAACCTGCGTGAAAGCCAGCAGGCGCAAAAGCTGGCGCGTCAGTATTCATCCTGTTGGTCAACGGCGGGCGTACATCCTCACGACAGCAGCCAGTGGCAAGCTGCGACTGAAGAAGCGATTATTGAGCTGGCCGCGCAGCCAGAAGTGGTGGCGATTGGTGAATGTGGTCTCGACTTTAACCGCAACTTTTCGACGCCGGAAGAGCAGGAACGCGCTTTTGTTGCCCAGCTACGCATTGCCGCAGAATTAAACATGCCGGTATTTATGCACTGTCGCGATGCCCACGAGCGGTTTATGACATTGCTGGAGCCGTGGCTGGATAAACTGCCTGGTGCGGTTCTTCATTGCTTTACCGGCACACGCGAAGAGATGCAGGCGTGCGTGGCGCATGGAATTTATATCGGCATTACCGGTTGGGTTTGCGATGAACGACGCGGACTGGAGCTGCGGGAACTTTTGCCGTTGATTCCGGCGGAAAAATTGCTGATCGAGACTGATGCGCCGTATCTGTTCCCTCGCGATCTCACGCCAAAGCCATCATCCCGGCGCAACGAGCCAGCCCATCTGCCCCATATTTTGCAACGAATTGCGCACTGGCGTGGAGAAGATGCCGCATGGCTGGCTGCCATCACGGATGCCAATGTTAAGACACTGTTTGGGATTGCGTTTTAGAGTTTGCGGAACTCGGTGTTCTTCACACTGTGCTTAATCTCTTTATTGATAAGATTAAGTAACAGCATGGAGCGAGCCTCGCCGTCGGGTTCGGTGAAAATGGCCTGAAAACCTTCGAACGCGCCTTCGGTAATAATCACCTTATCACCCGGATAAGGGGTTGCCGGATCGACAATGTCTTTCGGTTTATATACCGATAGCTGATGAATCACCGCCGATGGGACTATCGCTGGCGATGCGCCAAAGCGCACGAAGTGGCTGACACCGCGGGTCGCGTTGATAGTCGTGGTATGAATCACTTCTGGATCAAATTCCACAAACAGGTAGTTGGGGAACAATGGTTCACTGACTGCAGTACGTTTGCCACGCACCATTTTTTCCAGGGTGATCATCGGTGCCAGGCAATTCACAGCCTGTCTTTCGAGGTGTTCCTGGGCACGTTGAAGTTGCCCGCGCTTGCAGTACAGTAAATACCAGGATTGCATAATGACTCTTATCCGTTTAATCGGGGCGCAAGGATAGCAAAAGCTTTACGCTAAGTTAATTATATTCCCCGGTTTGCGTTATACCGTCAGAGTTCACGCTAATTTAACAAATTTACAGCATCGCAAAGATGAACGCCGTATAATGGGCGCAGATTAAGAGGCTACAATGGACGCCATGAAATATAACGATTTACGCGACTTCCTGACGCTGCTTGAACAGCAGGGTGAGCTAAAACGTATCACGCTCCCGGTGGATCCGCATCTGGAAATCACTGAAATTGCTGACCGCACTTTGCGTGCCGGTGGGCCTGCGCTGTTGTTCGAAAACCCTAAAGGCTACTCAATGCCGGTGCTGTGCAACCTGTTCGGTACGCCAAAGCGCGTGGCGATGGGCATGGGGCAGGAAGATGTTTCTGCGCTGCGTGAAGTCGGTAAATTATTAGCCTTTCTCAAGGAACCTGAACCGCCAAAAGGTTTTCGCGACCTGTTTGATAAACTGCCGCAGTTCAAGCAAGTATTGAACATGCCGACAAAGCGACTGCGTGGTGCGCCGTGTCAGCAAAAAATTATCTCCGGCGATGACGTCGATCTTCACCGTATCCCCATTATGACCTGCTGGCCGGAAGACGCCGCGCCGCTGATTACCTGGGGGTTGACCGTGACGCGTGGCCCGCATAAAGAGCGGCAGAATCTGGGTATTTATCGTCAACAGTTGATTGGTAAAAATAAACTGATTATGCAGATCGTGTCGCATCGCGGCGGCGCGCTGGATTTCCAGGAGTGGTGTGCGGCGCATCCGGGCGAACGTTTCCCGGTTTCTGTGGCGCTGGGTGCCGATCCCGCCACGATTCTCGGTGCAGTCACCCCCGTTCCGGATACGCTTTCAGAGTATGCGTTTGCCGGATTGCTGCGCGGCACCAAAACCGAAGTAGTAAAGTGTATTTCCAATGATCTCGAAGTGCCCGCCAGTGCGGAGATTGTGCTGGAAGGGTATATCGAACAAGGCGAAACTGCGCCGGAAGGGCCGTATGGCGACCACACCGGTTACTATAACGAAGTCGATAGTTTCCCGGTATTTACTGTGACGCATATTACCCAGCGTGAAGATGCGATTTATCATTCCACCTATACCGGGCGTCCGCCGGATGAACCTGCGGTGCTGGGTGTCGCACTGAACGAAGTGTTTGTGCCGATTCTGCAAAAACAGTTCCCGGAAATTGTCGATTTTTACCTGCCGCCGGAAGGCTGCTCTTATCGCCTGGCGGTAGTGACAATCAAAAAACAGTACGCCGGACACGCGAAGCGCGTCATGATGGGCGTCTGGTCGTTCTTACGCCAGTTTATGTACACTAAATTTGTGATCGTTTGCGATGATGACGTCAACGCACGCGACTGGAACGATGTGATTTGGGCGATTACTACCCGTATGGACCCGGCGCGGGATACTGTTCTGGTAGAAAATACGCCTATTGATTATCTGGATTTTGCCTCGCCTGTCTCCGGGCTGGGTTCAAAAATGGGGCTGGATGCCACGAATAAATGGCCGGGGGAAACCCAGCGTGAATGGGGACGTCCCATCAAAAAAGATCCAGATGTTGTCGCGCATATTGACGCCATCTGGGATGAACTGGCTATTTTTAACAACGGTAAAAGCGCCTGATGCGCGTTTGTTTTGCCCTATTTATCGATCCGACAGAGAAAGCGCATGACAACCTTAAGCTGTAAAGTGACCTCGGTAGAAGCTATCACGGATACCGTATATCGTGTCCGCATCGTGCCAGACGCGGCCTTTTCTTTTCGTGCTGGTCAGTATTTGATGGTAGTGATGGATGAGCGCGACAAACGTCCGTTCTCAATGGCCTCGACGCCGGATGAAAAAGGGTTTATCGAGCTGCATATTGGCGCTTCTGAAATCAACCTTTACGCGAAAGCAGTCATGGACCGCATTCTTAAAGATCATCAAATCGTGGTCGATATTCCGCACGGTGAGGCATGGCTGCGCGATGATGAAGAACGTCCAATGATTCTCATCGCGGGCGGCACCGGGTTCTCTTATGCGCGCTCGATTTTGCTGACGGCGCTGGCGCGTAACCCAAACCGTGATATCACCATTTACTGGGGCGGGCGTGAAGAGCAGCATCTTTATGATCTCTCCGAGCTTGAGGCGCTTTCGCTTAAGCATCCAGGTTTGCAAGTGGTGCCGGTGGTTGAACAACCGGAAGCGGGCTGGCGTGGGCGTACTGGCACCGTGTTAACGGCGGTATTGCAGGATCATGGTACGCTGGCAGAGCATGATATCTATATTGCCGGACGTTTTGAGATGGCGAAAATTGCCCGTGACCTGTTTTGCAGTGAGCGTAATGCGCGGGAAGATCGCCTGTTTGGCGATGCGTTTGCATTTATCTGAGATATAAAAAACCCGCCCCTGACAGGCGGGAAGAACGGCAACTAAAACTTTATACAGTGGCATTTAGATCTATGTCGCATCCGGCATTCGGCACACGATGCCTGATGCGACGCTGGCGCGTCTTATCAGGCCTACATTGGTGCCGGATCGGTAGACCGGATAAGGCGTTCACGCCGCATTCGGCAAGTGGTTAAATCCGCTCAAACACCGTCGCAATACCCTGACCCAGACCGATACACATCGTCGCTAGACCAAACTGGGCATCTTTGCGCTCCATCAGATTCAGCAGCGTGGTGCTGATACGCGCACCGGAACAACCCAGCGGATGACCCAGCGCGATCGCGCCACCGTTGAGGTTGATCTTCTCGTCAATCTGCTCAATCAGTCCCAGATCTTTAATACATGGCAGGATCTGCGCGGCAAAGGCTTCATTCATTTCAAACACGCCGATATCACTGACAGAAAGCCCCGCTTTTTTCAGTGCCAGCTTCGAGGCCGGAACCGGGCCGTAACCCATAATCGATGGGTCACAACCAACGACCGCCATCGAACGCACGCGGGCGCGCGGCTTAAGACCTAATTCATGGGCGCGGCTTTCACTCATCACCAGCATGGCAGCTGCGCCATCGGAAAGCGCAGAAGATGTACCCGCCGTTACCGTACCGCTGACGGGATCAAACGCCGGACGCAGCGTGGCGAGGGCTTCCACGGTGGTTTCCGGGCGAATCACTTCGTCGTAATTAAACTGCTTCAGGACGCCGTCGGCATCGTGACCACCGGTCGGGATAATTTCATTTTTAAATGCACCCGACTGCGTGGCAGCCCAGGCGCGGGCGTGTGACCGCGCGGCAAAGGCATCCTGCATTTCACGGTTGATACCGTGCATACGCGCCAGCATTTCTGCCGTTAAGCCCATCATGCCCGCCGCTTTGGCGACATTGCGGCTCAGGCCGGGGTGAAAATCGACGCCGTGACTCATCGGCACATGGCCCATATGCTCCACGCCGCCAACCAGACATGCCTGCGCATCGCCGGTCATGATCATTCGTGCTGCATCATGCAGTGCCTGCATGGATGAACCACACAAGCGATTGACGGTAACCGCCGGGACAGAGTGTGGTACTTCTGCCAGCAGCGCCGCGTTACGGGCGATATTAAAACCCTGCTCCAGCGTCTGCTGCACACAACCCCAGTAAATATCGTCGAGGGCCGCCGCTTCCAGCGTCGGGTTACGCGCCAGCAGGCTACGCATTAAATGAGCGGAGAGATCTTCTGCACGCACTTGACGAAAAGCACCGCCCTTCGAACGGCCCATCGGGGTGCGAATTGCATCGACAATGACAACCTGTTCCATTGTGACTCCTTAAGCCGTTTTCAGGTCGCCAACCGGACGGGCTGGCTCAACCGGGGGATAGTACGGTTCGTTATGACGCGCTTTATTACGCAGACCTTCCGGCACTTCATACAGCGGGCCGAGGTGCTGATATTGCTGTGCCATATCGAGGTATTTTGCGCTACCGAGGGTGTCCAGCCAGCGGAACGCGCCACCGTGGAACGGAGGGAAGCCCAGGCCGTAGACCAGCGCCATATCCGCTTCTGCCGGAGTGGCGATAATGCCTTCTTCCAGACAGCGCACCACTTCGTTGACCATCGGGATCATCATGCGGGCGATAATCTCTTCTTCGCTGAAATCGCGCTTCGGCTGGCTCACTTCTGCCAGCAGGTCGTCAACAGCGGCGTCTTCTTCTTTCTTCGGCTTACCTTTGCTGTCTTCTTTATAACGCCAGAAACCGAGGCCGTTCTTCTGACCAAAGCGGTTGGCATCAAACAGCGCGTCGATGGCATCGCGGTAATCTTTCTGCATCCGCTGCGGGAAGCCTGCTGCCATGACAGCCTGGGCATGATGCGCGGTGTCAATGCCCACAACGTCCAGCAGATATGCCGGACCCATAGGCCAGCCAAACTGTTTTTCCATCACTTTGTCGATCTTGCGGAAATCCGCGCCGTCGCGCAGCAGCTGGCTGAAACCCGCGAAGTAGGGGAACAGCACGCGGTTAACGAAGAATCCGGGGCAGTCGTTAACCACAATCGGCGTTTTGCCCATCTTGCTCGCCCAGGCGACGACTTTCGCGATGGTTTCGTCGGAGCTTTTCTCGCCGCGAATAATTTCTACCAACGGCATCCGGTGTACCGGGTTAAAAAAGTGCATTCCGCAGAAGTTTTCCGGACGTTCCAGCGCGTTGGCCAGCTCGCTGATAGGAATGGTTGAAGTGTTAGACGCCAGCACGGTATCCGGGCGTACTTTTTGCTCGGTTTCTGCCAGCACGGCTTTTTTCACTTTCGGGTTTTCGACAACCGCTTCTACCACAACATCCACGCGGTCAAATCCGGCGTAGTCGAGCGTTGGGTGGATTGTGGAGATCACGCCAGCCAGTTTCAGACCATCGATCTTGCCGCGCTCAAGCTGCTTGTTCAGCAGTTTCGCGGCTTCAGTCATGCCGAGGGTTAACGACTTGTCGTTGATATCTTTCATGACAACCGGCACGCCTTTCCACGCAGACTGGTAAGCGATGCCGCCGCCCATAATGCCTGCACCCAGCACCGCGGCCTGTTTCGGGGTTTCAACGTCTTTGGTGAGTTTCTTCGCTTTGCCTTTTACATATTGATCGTTAAGGAATATGCCGACCAATGCGCGAGCTTCGTTGGTATGCGCCAGCGGGACAAAACTTTTGTTTTCCAGGTTTAAGGCTTCTTCACGACCAAAACGGGCCGCAGCTTCAATGGTTTTTACTGCGGTGATGGGGGCCGGATAATGTTTCCCCGCCGTTTGTGCGACCATCCCTTTAGCGATGGTGAAGCTCATGGTGGCTTCAATCTTGCTCAGTTTTAGCGGTTCCAGCTTCGGCTGACGTTTCGCTTTCCAGTCGAGGTCGCCGTTAATGGCCTGGCGTAAAATCGCCATCGCCCCTTCAATCAGTTTTTCTGCTTTGACTACACCATCCACCAGACCGATTTTCAGCGCCTGATCCGCGCCGACATCTTTACCGGCGGCAATGATTTCCAGCGCACTGTCAGCGCCCAGCATACGTGGCATACGTACAGAACCGCCAAAGCCCGGCATGATGCCCAGTTTGGTTTCCGGCAGACCGATGCGCAGATCCGGCGTCGCCAGACGATAATCGGTCGCCAGCACGCATTCGCAGCCACCGCCCAGCGCATAGCCGTTGACGGCAGCAATGGTCGGCACCGGGAGATCTTCCAGGCGATTAAACACGCTATTGGCAAAGTGCAGCCACTGACTTAACTGTTCTTCAGGAACGAGGAACAGGGACAAAAATTCGGTGATATCAGCACCGACGATAAAGGCTGCTTTGTTCGAACGCAGCAGCAGCCCTTTTAGATCTGATTGCTGTTCCAGCACGCCGATGGCCTCGCCGAGGCTGGCGACGGTCGCAGTGTCGAGTTTATTAACTGAACCTGGGGCATCAAATACCAGTTCGGCAATGCCATCTTCCAGCCAGTCAAGGTACAGGGTGTCGCCTTTGTAAAGCATGTCAGTCTCCTGAATCCGCAAGGTGATCTGGTCGTACCAGATGCATCGAAGTGTGTATTTTGTGTTAAAAATATGCAAATAAAAGATTAAAGAAATGCCGATCTGATCACGCTCGGCAGAAATCACGCTCTGGATGAACGATGTGCTAAGATGCGGAGACTTAAGGTCAAAAAAACAGAAGGGTAAAAAATGGAATCACTGGCCTCACTCTATAAAAATCATATAGCTACCTTACAAGAACGGACTCGCGATGCGCTGGCGCGCTTCAAGCTGGATGCGTTACTTATTCACTCCGGCGAACTGTTCAACGTTTTTCTCGACGATCATCCCTATCCGTTTAAAGTGAATCCGCAATTCAAAGCGTGGGTGCCGGTAACTCAGGTGCCAAACTGCTGGCTGTTGGTGGATGGCGTGAACAAGCCGAAACTGTGGTTTTATCTGCCGGTTGATTACT
>ONZU01001678.1_pt1 | contig 10778 bp, 2 predicted proteins | sample 1671161 | NCBI WGS metagenome assembly ONZU01 (sample SAMN06348128, study PRJEB24527) | human gut metagenome | biome: human gut; feature: ankylosing spondylitis patient; material: feces | host: Homo sapiens | place: China | collected 2015-10
CTTCGTCCTACATCGGGGCTTTTTTCAGCAGCCTCGGGGACGCGTCGCCCCCAGGTTAGGACGCGTCCCCCAATTAGGCAGACAAATGGCTTAACGCGAATTCGAGATAATATTCTAAAAAGTAAAGAGCAGAAAACCATCCAACTTACAAAGGGTGGCCATAAAATGCTTACCTGTCAAAATTATGTAAGTTTATTGCCAAATTACAAGTTGCCCGTCAGATGAGGGGCGTAAAGTGCAAAAATGCCCCATTTCATCGCAAAAAATGGCCCATTTCATCGCAGAAAAGCCCCATTTCATCGCAGAAATGCCCCATTTCATCGCAAAAACGGCCTTTTCGGTGCAAAAAACGGGTAAAGTGTCCGATTGATACCAATCGGACAACTACTTATGAGCAATCGGACAACAAGACAGGGCAATCGTTTGCATCGAAACGATGGCAATACTTAATTTTGTAAACAAATTCACTAATTTCATAAAAATTTATCATTATGCACACACACTTTACACGATTACCTCATCAGAGGGTAGCGAAGAAAGTGCCTCCTCCGCCCCTATTGGGCCGGTGGTTGCTCATGTTGGGCGTGTTGCTCATGACCTGGGGCCTTGTGCCGCAGGTGGTGAGGGCAGACACCGACCCCAAAGATGTAGCCAAGATGATAGGTCTTGACAATATTGCCATGAGCGAGGCACGTCCGTACATCGAATTCCATTACATGGACTACGACAAGGATAACAGAAGGCCTGATGCCATGCGTAATATTAAGATATATGTGAGGGAGTTCGTTGAAATCAGGTCTGTTAAAGTTATGAATCTGAATAGATATATAACAGTCCGCGATTACAAAGACATATTGGTGGGCGAAATGCCCCGTTGTCATGACAAGCTGGTGCGTCACAACGAAGCGTATGGCCGCCTTACCATTGTAAGGGATGTGATGAACGGCAAAAAACGCACTGTCTACGCCCGCTTTTACCCTTCAAAGAAAATGCTCGAGGGTGAAGGCACTTCTGACGGCAAGGGCAAAATACAAGGCCTCAAGTTTGTGGGCTGTTGGGACAACAATGACAATGGCGATGACCCCGACAACATAAACAAGGTCCTGGACTTCACTGCCGGCTCGGCCATCAACGAGTCCCAAACCAATAAGGGCAGTTTTGTGCGCAGTGCCGCAGGCAAAATTACATTCAATGCTTCGAAGCTGCCGAATAAGAAAGCCTGGGGGTTCGCGCCCACCTACTATTTCAACAATTCAAGGTCGTATACTTCCCTCAAGTATGGTTCGGTATATGCGGCCGACAATGCCACCAGCGTGACCAAGACGCTCGACGGCACGTTCAGCAACCGCAATGCCGTCACCATTTACTATTGGGGCGCATGGAGTGCCACGATGAATATTGGCATGGGTAGTGTGGTAGATCCCATTCAGGACAACAAGAACAGTGTGTTCCAGCGTTACAACAATGGCACTATTTGGTCAGTCACCGTGCCCGGTTGCCCGTATCCGGGCAATTTGAGCGCAGAACCCAAACAGTGGACCAAAACCGTGAAGCTGACTTGGAACACCAAGGGCGACACCCGCTTGAGCAGCGAGAAAGACAAGTGGCTGGTGTACCGCTACAAGCAAGGCGAATCAGCAAGTTCGGCCAAACGTATCGCTGCCGTTGACTATAAAACTCACGAATGCGAGGTGGAAGTGCCAAGTCTTGAAACCGAATATGTGTATATCGTCACCTACCAAAAGGACGGGTGGAAGGAAGGCATAGTAGACGACCTCAAGGCCACAGTGACGACCAAGATAGTGCCGTCGTTCGTATTTGACAAGGTAGACACCCGTTCTGAAGAGCAGAGCGTGGTGGTGACTTGGAAGTATGGTGCTTTCAGAAACAGCGAGCAGAGTTTCCTTGTGTACAGCCGTTTGGCCGGCACAACCCAGTGGAGCAACCCCGTGAGCGTGCCCCGCACTGATGTGAATGCCACCTTGGGCGAATACGAGTACACTGGCATCAAGAATGTGTGTGACTCTTACGAGTTCAAGGTTGCGCTGAAAGCCTTTGGCAAGACCTTTGAGTCGCCCATTGCCGTAGGCTCCATCAGCGGCAGCAGCCGTGTGACATCGTTAAACGTGAGCAAGGGCCTGTACAGCAACAGCGTCAAGCTCACCTGGAACGCCCAGCAAATATCTGAGGGCAACACCCGTTATGTGGTGGCACGTCGTATGCTTGGCAGCAAGGGCAACTGGAGCGACATACACACCGTGTCGGGCACCTCGGAGATGTACACCTTCGACGACAACAATGTGGCCCCCGGCCAGTACTACGAATACCGCGTGTTGTCGTACATCAACTGTAATGGCAACAGCACGCTGACCGCCGAGGCCATCGACAACGGCTTTTGCCAGGCCACCGGCACCATAGCCGGCCGCATAGCCTATGGCACAGGTACGGCCGTTGAGGGCGTGCGCGTCAATTTGGTGCAGGCCAAGGACGATGCCGAGGCCAAGTCGCAGTTCTACTCATTGCGTGTTGACAATGTAGGCGGTGGCCTTGTGCTGCCCCTCGACCGTGAGGAGGCTGGTGCCCTGTTTATGGACAGTGTCCCCCTCACCATGCAGGCATGGTTCCGCCTCGACGACAACATCAAGGAGTCGGGCAATGCAACCAATTATGCAACGCCCATGCTGATTGACACTTACGACAACTTCTCACTGTTTGGCCAGCGCACCAGCAGCGGTGCCTACCAGCTGACGTTGCGCCTGCCCACACCTAACAAGTATGCCGACACGCGCACCACGGTGGTGCTCAAGCCCAACAACTATTATGCCATAGCCCTGTCAACCGATGGCGCCGCCAACTGGACCCTGCGCGCCATCGACACCAAGGGCAAGATGCAGAAGTTTGAGACCAAGGCCACGGGCATGCCCAAGGAAAACAGAAAGAAGCTTTACAACCTGGCCTTCGGTACGAATGTGAGCGATTTGGCAAGCTACAACTTTAACGGCTACATCGACGAGGTGCGCGTGTGGAACAAAGTCCTTGCCGATGCCGAGTTGACAGCTACCTACGACCACCAGCTCTCGGGCGACGAGAAAGGCCTCTATCTGTACTGGCCGCTCGACGAGGGCATTACCAATCAGACCACCGCTTACGACTATAGCAAGACCGGCGGCGTGGCCAATGGCCATCACGGCACTATCAAGTCGTCGAATAAAATCAGCACCATTGTGCCCCCCGACGATGCATTCAGCATTTACGGTCGCACCGATGCCGAGGGCAACTATGTGATAAAAGGTGTGCCATTTACCGGCAGCGGCACCAACTACTCGGTTGTGCCAAGCAAGGGCGTACACAGCTTTACACCACAGAAGCTCTCGCGCTACGTCAGCCAGAACTCAATCAACCACAATGGCGTTGACTTTGAGGATACCTCAAGTTTCCCCGTCACAGGCCAGGTGCTGTACGAAGGCACCACCTATCCGGTGGAGGGTTGCAACTTCTATGTAGACGGCAACATCTGCTATAAGGACGGCGAGCCCATCACCAGCGACAGCGAGGGCCGTTTCAACATCAGTGTGCCCATTGGCGACCACTTTATACAGATAAAGAAGCAGGGCCACGAGTTTGCCTCGGCAGGCCGTTTCCCTGCCGACGACAAGGGCGTTGGCACCCGCTACACCTTTGTGGATAAAGAGCCGGTGAACTTTACCGATGTGACCAAAGTCGTAATAGCCGGCCGTGTGGCAGGTGGCGACGTTGAAAAGGGCAAGCCCCTTGGTTTGGCACAGAGCAAGGCCAACATTGGCCAGGCCGTGATAAAGCTCAGCGCAGGCGATGCCTACCGCATGAATGTGGTGCGCAAGGACAATGGTGGCGCCTACACCTACGAAAACGCCACCGATGCCCGCAACTATGAAGCAGCAAGCAAGCAGGTGAAGAGCACCGCCCAGGTGGGTGGCGGCGATGACGATGCCGTAAAAACCATCACCATCACCACCGACCCCGCCACAGGCGAGTTTGCCGCCCTGGTGCCCCCCGTACAGTACAAGGTGACCAGTGTCGAGGTGCCGTCAAACGCCGAGATTGTGTTCGACCGCGCCACTATTCCCAACATCGACGCCAGCAATCCGCTGGCCGTCAAGACCGACTCCGCCACCACCGACGAGGGTAAAGTGCAACGCTTCGACTATGTGGCATCGCTCAACTTGGCTCACCGCGTGGAGCCGACATTCGATGTCAAGCAGAAGGGCGCTCCGGCCTTTGGCGACGCCACCTTCAAGTACGTGACACTCAGCGACCCCAAGGGCCAGGAAGTGCCGCTCTATACCACCGACGAGCAGGGCACAGTGACCTATGCCATGGGTGCCCCGGTGTTCACCCAGTTGCGCCGCTACACCTTCACCCTCGATGGCTACGAGCAGTACGTCAACCAGGATGATGCCCAAAATCCCGTCACCGACCGTGTACCGTTGCAGAAGTCAACTGTCACCATCACCAACCAGTTTGCTGCCGGACAGGTGGTGAACTTTGAAGGTGCCGACGACGGCAAGTTTAAGGACGAGAACAACTTGGCCACCAACCAACTGCAGCTCGACTCGCTCGGCCATGCCGAATACACCTTTATGGCAGGTTTCCCCAACATCACAGAACCGTACACCTTGGGGCTTAACATGGTGTTCGACGTGAATGGCGCACAAAAGCAGTGGAGCGGCAACGGCACCTTCAAGGCCATTGTGCTTGGTGAACTGCCGTCGGGCAACAACTTTGTGACATCAGGCCCTGACAAGGTGCTCATGGTGCTGCGCGACCCTCCGGGTTCAAACTCAAACGCCTATTATGAGACAGCCACCTCTGTGACCGAAAGCACCTCGTATGCCGGTTCGTTTGTAACTAACAACGAGGTGAGCACCCTCACCAAGCTCGGTTTCGAGGCCGCCACATGGGTGGGCGTGGGTGCAGGTGTCATAACCGAAGCGTCGACCAAGGCCGACCTTGAAGTGGGTGCCGAGGTCAACCTCGACATCACCGACAGTCAGGAAAGCGCTACCACCACCACTACGACCAACCGCGTGAGCACGTCTGACGAGGAGGACTATGTGGGTGCCAACGGCGACGTGTTTATAGGCACCGCCACCAACATTTTGTTTGGCAATGCCCGCAGCGTGGACATACGTCCCGACGGCAAGGGCGGCTTTGGCGTGACTCGCGAGGACGTTATATCAACCGGCATGGAGTTTGGCACAGGGTTCAACTATTCGCAGAACTATGTGGAGAACACCCTGCTGCCCAACCTCGAGAGCGTGCGCAACAGTTTGCTGCACGACCCCTCAGAGGGCATTACCAGCAACACGACCAACGAGGTGGTGTATGTGTCGAAGGTGAGCAAGGACGACCCGCGCTTTGGTTCGAACAACAACGACAAGGACGTGTGGGGTGCTGCCGCCGTGTCGGGCGACAAGCTTGACGGTCCGAGCTACACCATGATGCTCCCCGCCAAGACCACCGACAGCAATGGCAAGCCCAAAGCCTTTGAGGACAAGGTGAAGTGGTACAATTCGCAGATGGCGCTTTGGACACAGACCCTGGCCAACAACGAGAAGGCCAAAATTGAGGCCAAGAGCAGCCGCACAGAGTACCTCATAAGCAACTACTCGTTCGACGCCGGTGCCACCATCGAGAACTCGGTAGGCACCATCGAGGCCAAGAGCCACGAAACCAGCGAGGAGTTTGAGGTGATGATAGTGGGCGGTGTGACCACCGGATTTGAGATAAACGGCACAGGTGTCGACCTCACGGTGAAGACCACCACAGGCACCCGCAACACCTTTGTGCAAGGCTCAAGCTCGGAGAATGCCAAGACCATTGGCTATACGCTCAAGGAGAATGGCGACGACGATGCCCTGTCGGTAGACGTGTTCAATGCCCCCGACGGTTTCGGCCCCATCTTCATAACCCGTGGCGGACAAACTTGCTGCCCCTATGAGGACAAGTATGTGAGCAAGTACTATGAGCCAGGCACCGAGATATCGGCCGCTACCATGCAGATAGAAGTGCCCAAACTCAATGTGGAAAATAACTATGCCACCGATGTGCCCTCAGGCGGTACCGCCAACTTTACCCTGCTCATGCAGAACGACAGCGAGACGGGTGAGGACGTGTGGTTCCAGCTCTCTATGCTCGACGAAACCAACCCCAATGGCGCCAAACTCAGCATCGATGGCCAGGCACTGACCGACGGCCGCGTGTTCCTGGTGCCGGCTGGCAAAGCCCTGCGCAAGCAGCTGCAACTCACACAAACCGACCAGAGCGTGCTGGAGTACAACAACATCAAGCTCGCCCTGCGCTCGCAGTGTCAGAGCGACCCCACAGGGTCATTCCCGGTAATAGCCGACACCGTGGCCATTTCGGCCCAGTTTGTGCCCAGCTGTTCCGACATCATGCTCAGCGTGCCCGACCGCGTGGTGAACCACAACACCGGCAGCCAGCTCAAGATGGTGGTAAGCCGCTACGACCGCAACTTCCGTTCGTTCAAGGGCTTCCGCATTCAGTACAAGGGTGCCCGCGATGTAGACTGGCAGTTGGCCAAGGAGTTTGTCAACAATGAGGCCGACCTTACCGACAACAACCAGCTTATCAGCGGTGCATCGACCACCTATGTGCTCGACATGAGCAACAACGCACTCTTCCCCGATCAGACCTACGAACTGCGCGCCATCACCATGTGCGACTTTGGCAGTGGTGAGGTGAACAATGAGAGTGAGACCATTGAAGTGGTGAAAGACGTGGCGCGCCCGAAACTGTTGGGCAACCCGTCGCCCGCCAACGGTGTGCTCACCCCCGACGGTGAAGTGTCAATCACCTTCAACGAGGACATCAAGGCATCGAGCCTTATCAAGACCGAAAACTTTGTGGTGACCAGCAAGCTCAACGGCTCGAAGGTTGACCACGATGTGGCCCTGCAACTCACAGGTGCCGAGGGTGCACAAACCGAGGCCGACATCGACTTGGCCGCACGTCCGTTCGCCCTTAACATGTGGCTCAACTACACTGGCGCCGGCCAGATACTGAGCCATGGCGCAGCAGCTACCAAGTTTACCCTGTCGGTTGACGACGAGGGTCACCTCACGGCCGATGTGGCCGGCACCAAGGTGACGTCGGAAGGCACACTGCCCAAGGACAAGTGGACCTACCTCGCACTCAGCTATGCGCCCGCCAGCCAGGGCGGCACGCTCACAGCCGACTGTGCTTACGACGACACCGATGCCAGTCTGTTTGCATCGCAGCCCGTGCCTGCCTACAACGGCAATGGCCCGCTGCGCATAGGTGGCGGAATGAAGGGCGCCATGCAGGAACTCACCCTGTGGAACGCTGCCCGCTCATACGCTGAGGCCAAGGCCGACATGTACACCACCAAGCAGGCCAACACTGCCGACATAGCCGGCTACTGGCCGCTCAACGAGGGCACTGGCACTACAGCCAACGACGTGGCCCGCTCGCGCCACATCACGCTGCCTGCTGCCTCGTGGTATATGGCTACGCCCAACAAGGCTGTCAGCCTGAACGGTACAACCGATTATGCTGCCATTGACCTGACCTCATGCTCACCCGCCACCGACGAGGATTATGCCCTCGAACTGTGGTTTAAGGGCAGCAAGCCCGAGGCAGGCAAGCAGGCCACGCTCTTCAGCACCCATGCCGATGGCGTGATGGCTGCTTTCAATGCCCAAGGCCAGCTGCAACTGAGCCAGAACGACCAAATGCTGGCCACTGGCACAGCCGACTGCCTTGACAACCAATGGCACCACTTTGCACTGAACGTGCTGCACGACGGCACGGCAGCTGTATATGTTGACGGTAACAATGTGGCACAATTTACACCCAGTGCCCCGCTCCGCTTGCAGAGCGACAGCCTGATGCTTGGCGTGATGCGCCGCGCACAGACTGCGGGGGCTGCGGACTTTGTGTACAGCAATTACTTCAACGGTCAGCTTGACGAGTTGCGCCTGTGGAATGCCCGCCTTACTGCCGATGTGTTGCGCGCCGCCCGCTTGCAGCGCCTCGAAGGCACCGAGAGCGGACTGGTGGCTTACTATCCGTTTGAGAAGATACAGCTCAACCAGTACAGCCAGGCCGAAGTGGTGGCCGACATGGCCGACCATGCCACCACCACGCTGCCCAAGCCGCACGAGGCCAAACTCTATGGCTCGGCTGCCATTGGCGATGAGGCTCCCGGCTTGAAGGCTGCTCCCAAGCTCAGCAATGTGGCATTCGACTTTACCGCATCGGAGCGCAAGGTGGTCATCACCCTTAACGAATCGGCCGCTGCGCTCGAGGGTTGCACCGTCAACTTTACGCTGCGTGGCATACGCGATGTGAACAACAACTTGGCCGACCCCATCAGTTGGACGGCCTATGTGCAGCAGAACCAGTTGCGCTGGGGCGACAGCCAGCTGACGCTTACCAAGCAACAGGCCGACAAGCTCACCACCGAGGTTGAGATTGTGAACAACAGCAGCGCCGCCGAGGCATGGACTATCAGCGGATTGCCCTCATGGCTCACGCTCAATACCGAGAGCGGACAGCTCAAGCCCCTTGGCACAGCTAAGTTGCGCCTGACAGTGCCCGCATCGGTGGCAACAGGCCGCTATGAGGCAACGCTCTACCTCACTGGCAACCAGGGTGTGGCACAGCCGCTGCACGTGCAGCTCACTGTGACAGGACAGCAGCCCGACTGGCGTGTTGATGCTGCTAAGTATGACATGAACATGAGCATGGTGGCCCAGTTGCAATTCAACGGTGTGCCGTCAGAGAATGGCGCCGACCTTGTGGCTGCATTCAATGCTAAGGGCACTTGTGTGGGTGTGGCTTCGCCCGTCTACAACAAGCGCTTCGACTGCTACTTTGCCATGCTTACCATCTATGGCAACTCCGACGAGCCAGGCTCGCCCGTCAGCTTCAAGGCATGGCATGCCGCCACGGGCAAGGTTCACCCAGTGGTTGAAACCGCTGACAAGGTGACCTTCAGCGCCAATGCCGTGTACGGCAGCGTAACAAAGCCGTATGTGCTTAATGCTACCAACGCCGTAGAGCAGCAGTTCAGTCTGCATCAGGGCTGGCAGTGGCTGTCGTTCAGCGTGACGCCAGTTGATGCCACCGTGGCTGGCACCTTTGCCCCCGTGGCTGCAACAGCCCGCACGCTCAAGAACCAGACGCAGTTTGCAGTGCCCGCTGCCGACAATCTGGCCTGGACGGGTGGTCTTGACAAGCTTAGTGTGAAGGAAATGTACATGCTCTATATGGAGCAGCCCGCTGACTTCAGCGTGAAGGGCGAGCAGGTGAATACTGCCACCACGCCTGTCACACTGGCCAAGGGCTGGACATGGCTCGGTTACACGCCCATTTACACCGCATCGCCGCTCTACGCCTTTGCACCGGCGGCACCCGTTACGGGTGATATTGTGAAGGGCCAGAACGGATTTGCCATGTATCAGGACTATGAGTGGATAGGTTCGCTCGAGGCTATGGAACCCGGACAGGGCTACATGTACTTCAGCGCAGCTGATAACAGCCGCCAGTTTGGTTATCCCACTGCGGCTCCTGCCAGCAAGATGCGCCGCCGTAAGGCTGCCAATAGTGACGAGGTGCAGTCGGCCTTCCCGCCTGTTGACCGTCATGCTTATCCCAACAACATGACGGTTATAGCAAGTATCACGCAAGGCGGCCAACCCGTAAGTGGTGTCGAGATAGGCGTGTTTGCTGACGACGAGTGCCGTGGTACATCGGTCGAAATTGATGGTCTGTATTTCATAACCATCAGTGGCGAAGGCAATGGACCGCAACTTGATGTGCGTGTGGCACACAATGGTCAGGTGCGTTCAACCAACGCTGCTCTGACCTATGTTGATAATGCCATGATTGGCACGCTCAACGAGCCGTTTGCCATAGAGTTGCCCACCGTGACAGGTGTGACAGATGCTGAGGCTCCTCAGGTGAACATTATGCCACGTCGCGTCAAGACGCACGTGACAGCAAGCACCAATGGTCCGGCCATGCGTCTTATCACCATTCACGCCACCAATGGTCAGCTGTTGTACATCAACCAGAACCCCGCACCCGACACGGAGCGCATTGACATGTCGCGCTATGCCGAGGGTGTGTACTACATCACCGTACAGACGGCAGACGGCAAGAGTCATACTGCCAAGTTGATGAAGTAGGAACGAAATATTGATTAACCTGTTGACGGGTTGACAAGTAAGTGAATAACTGACTTGTCAACCCGTTTACTTTGGATCTAAACGAAATTAAAGATAAATATAAACTGCAATTTATCTGCCTAATTGGGGGGGCGCGTCCTAACCTGGGGGCGACGCGTCCTCGCGTCGGCATTGCCAACTTGGGGCTCGATGCCCCAAGCTGGCAATACTTGAATTAGTGATATTCATGTATTTGCAAGTCAAGACATCGAGCCTTGACTTACAAATGCCGACGCGGGGACGCGTCGCCCCCAGGTTAGGACGCGTCCCCCCAATTAGGCAGACAGATTGCAGTTTAAAAGCCTCTACGAAATGTTTCAGAATGCCCTAAATAGGCATTGGCTTACGTATATTTTACCAATGGGGTTTTTTGCTTTCATGTTTCATTTTTATGTTTTAACTTATTGATTATCAATACTTTTGAAGGCTGAAACATACGACTTCTATGTTTCATTTTTACTTTCAATGTTTCATTCTAAAAACACTGAGGGAGAAAAACAAAAACACTGTGGGAGCGATTCAAAA
>ONZU01001681.1_pt1 | contig 10736 bp, 6 predicted proteins | sample 1671161 | NCBI WGS metagenome assembly ONZU01 (sample SAMN06348128, study PRJEB24527) | human gut metagenome | biome: human gut; feature: ankylosing spondylitis patient; material: feces | host: Homo sapiens | place: China | collected 2015-10
CCTGGCTGCCTGCGGCAATCCCACGGCCGCCGCGCCCGATCCCACCCCCACGCCTGCCGCCGAGGTTCAGTCCCTCTCCACCACCGGCTCCACCGTCAAAGCCCCCAAATACGTGTTTCTCTTCATTGGCGACGGCATGAGCTATCCCCAGATCCAGTCCACATCCGATTTCCTGGGTGCGCTGAACGACGCCGACTATCGGCAGGCCCAGCCCAGCCTGGACGACAACGGCGGAGCCATTCTGGACGGTCCCGAGTACCTCAACTTCATGAACTTTGAGGCCGCCGGCTCCGCCGTGACTTATGACTCCAACTCCTTTGCCCCCGACTCCGCCTCCACCGCCACCTCCATCTCCACCGGCTACAAGACCTACTCCGGCTCCATCAACGTGGACGAAACCGGCACCATTTCCTACGAAACCATTGCCGAACAGCTCCACGCCCAGAAGGGCTATTCGGTGGGCGTCATTACCTCCGTCAACCTCAACCATGCCACCCCTGCCGCCTTCTATGCCCACCAGGCCAGCCGCAATGACTACTACGACATCGGCCTGGAGCTCATCGACTCCGGCTTTGAGTACTTCGCCGGCGGCGGCCTGCTCAAGCCCACCGGCGCCGAGGGAGATCAGGCCGATCTGTACGCCCTGGCGGAAAAGGCGGGCTATCATGTGGTCAAGACCCAGGCTGAGGCCGAGCAGGTCACCGGCGGCCCGGTGGTAATCATCGACGAGCACCTGGCCGACAGCGACGCCATGGCCTACGAGATCGACCGCACCGACGACATGTGGGCCCTGGCCGACTACGTGGAAAAGGGAATTGAGGTGCTCTCCCAGGACAAGGACGGCTTCTTTATGATGTGCGAGGGCGGCAAGATCGACTGGGCCTGCCACGCCAACGACGCCGCCTCCACCATCCACGACACGCAGGCCCTGGCCGATGCGGTACAGGTGGCCATCGACTTCGCCAAGGAGCACGCCGATGAGACCCTGATCCTGGTCACCAGCGACCACGAAACCGGCGGCCTCACCATCGGCTTTGCCGGCACCGACTACGACACCTATCTGGATCTGCTGGAGAGCCAGAAGATCTCCTACGCCAAGTTCGACAGCGACTACGTGTCCAGGTACAAGGAGGACAAGACCTCCTTTGAGGATGTCCTGAAGGATGTGGAGGCGCTCTTCGGCCTCAAGCCCCAGGGCGAGGAGGGCGATAAGCTGGTGCTCACCGACTACGAGCTGGAACAGCTCCGCGCCGCCTACGAAAAGAGCGTCAACGGCACCGCTGCCAGCCAGTACGAGCAGGAGGAATACGTGCTCTACGGCACCTACGAGCCTCTGAGCGTCACCCTCACCCACATCATCAACAACAAGTCCGGCATCTCCTTCACCTCTTACAGCCACACCGGCCTGCCCGTGGCCGTGCTGGCCCACGGTGTTAACGCCGGGCAGTTCAACGGCTACTACGACAATACTCAGATCTATCACAAGCTGGCCGGCATGCTCGGCATAGCCTAACCCCTGCTTTCCCACTTCCATACAGCCGAGGCGGATGGGGTCTCCCGACCCCATCCGCCTCGGCGCAGAAAGGACTTATCCATCTATGCGTTTTCTACGTGACCCCGCCCAGCGCCGCTATTACGTCCCCGTCGTGCTCTGCCTGGCGCTGACCGCCCTGCTGCTCCTCCTCCCCACCGGGTATGAAGGGGCCGTCCAGTACCAGGAGGCCGACCGCTGCGCGGCCCGGGTGCTGGCGGTGGACGACTCCACCATCGTGGACACCGGGCTCGTCCGCTCCGGTGAGCAGCGCTGCACTCTGGAGCTGCTGGGCGGCCGGTTTCAGGGACGGACCGCCACCGGCATCAACATGCTCAACGGCTCCCTGGAGCAGGACAAGCTATTCGCCCCCGGTGACAAGGCCATGGTGGTGGTCAGCTACCAGGGGGACGAGATTCTCTCCGTCACCATGACCGACCACTACCGCATCGGCAAGGAGGCTCTGCTGGCCGCCGTCTTCGCCGTGTTCCTGATCCTCTTCGCCGGGCGTACCGGCCTGCGGGCCATCGTCTCCTTCGTGCTGACGGTGCTGATGCTGTGGAAGGTTCTGGTGCCCCTCTACCTCAAGGGCTGGAACCCCATCCTGGTCGGCCTGGCGGTTACTCTGGCCCTCACCCTGCTGATCATCGCCCTGGTCTACGGCTTCGAGCGGCGGTGCGCCGCCGCCGTGTCGGGTGCGTTCCTGGGGATACTGGTCACATGTGTGCTGGGCATTGTGTTTACCGACCTGTTTCAGATCCACGGGGCCGTTATGTCCTACTCGGAGAGTCTGCTCTACTCCGGGTATCAGGATCTCAACCTGACCCAGATCTTTATGGCGGCGATCTTCATCGGCTCCTCCGGCGCGGTGATGGATCTGGCGGTGGATATCACATCTGCGGTCAACGAGGTAGTGAAAAAGCGCCCTGATATCTCCCGCTGGGAGGCAGTACGCTCCGGTATGAATGTGGGGCGGGCGGCCATGGGCACTATGACAACCACCCTCCTGCTGGCCTACTCCGGCGGCTACGTCGCCCTGCTCATGGTCTTTATGGCCCAGGGCACTCCCCTTTATAACATTCTCAACTACAAGTATGTCGCCTCAGAAATCATACACACCATCGTGGGTTCCTTCGGTCTGGTGACTGTGGCTCCCCTCACCGCCCTGACCAGCGGCTTTCTGCTGGCCGGGCAGAGAGAGCCCAGCCTCCCCACGCCGCCTGTCCGCCGGGCGGCAGAGGGGCAAAGCGCTCCGCAGGGCGATTCAGAGCACGACCGCCGCTTGCTGCGGCTCCTGATGCGGAGATGAACCATCCGGGTTCCCTTTCACGTTGGATCTAACGACTTTTGCCAAAGACTGAACCCCACCGGCGAAGCCGGTGGGGTTTTATCCCTTCCCTAAAAGCGAATGTTGGCGCGGGTCATGCCCAAGCTGGTCTCCAGCTCACCGATCGTCATTCTGCTCGCCTCCTTGTCTCCACGGTAGGGTATCAAGTGGGTTTACAGTCAAGACTTTTTTACCGGATTTTCAGCAATTCCAGCGCGGCGGCCAATTGAGTATCCTCCGCTCCGGTGTTGTATACCTCCGCGTCCAGGGTCAGGCCGGTGCCGATAAGGGAGGCGCCACTTCCGGTGAAGTAGGCGCCGGTGGAGATGGCCACGGCGCCGCCGTGGGGCAGAGGGAAGGTCTGCTGGGAGTAGCCCTTGCCGCTGGTGGGCTCCCCTACGATCACCGCCGCGCCCTGCTCCTGGAGCTCGGCGGCGAAAAACTCGGCGGCGGAGTAGGTGTCGGCGTTGACCAGCACCGCCATGGGCAGTTCCACACAGTCCGCGTCGGAGTTGGTGATCTCCTCATGGCCCGCCCGGTCGCGGCTGATGAAGATGGGGCCCTCGGGCAGCAGGAAGTCCAGCATGTCGGTGAGCTGGCTCAGGTAGCCGCCGCCGTTGTTCCGCATGTCAAAGACCAGCGCCTCCGCCCCCTGCTCCCGGAGCTGGGTGACGGCCTCCTCCAGCCGCTGGGCGCTGTGGTCGTAGAAGTTGAGCAGGCGCACATAGCCCACCTTTCCCTCCAGCATCCGGCTCTCCACCGGGTCGTTCTTCAGCTCGGCCCGCTCCACCTCCACGGTGCGGGCCGCCCCGTCCTCCCCCAGCACCTCCAGGGTGACGGTGGTGCCCGCCTCCCCCTGGATAAGATTCGCGCCCTCATAGCGTGCCTCTCCCGCCAGGGAGACGCCGTCCACAGCGGTAATGACCTCCCCGGCTTCCAATCCAGCCGCCTCGGCGGGGCCCCCGGCCTCCACTCCGAGGATATAGAGTCCCTCCTCCCGTGTGTAGTTGACGGTAATCCCAACCCCCACATACTGGTTGGTGCGGCGCTGGTTCTGGGCCTCCAGCTCATCAGCCGTCAGGTAGTAGCTCCAGCGGTCGCCCAGGCCGGACACCATGCCCTCCAGGGCGGCGTCCACCACCTCTGTCTCGTCATATTCCCCCACAAAGAGGGTGTTGACCAGCCGCAGCCCCTCCACCAGGGAACGCCCACCCTCCCCCATCCAGGCACGGACGGCCAGGAGTCCGCAGCCCAGCACGGCAGCGGCGGTGAGTGCAATGGCCAGCAGAAGCTGGGCCAGGGAAAAACGTTTCTTTCGCACGGGATCAGATCCTTTCCAGAAAAACCAGCGCGGGCGGAGGCCGATGCCTCCGCCCGCCTCTGGGCCTTGCCCGCGCACAGCGGGCGGAATTTCCACAGCAACGCGGCCCTGCCGCTATCCGGACATTACCAAGGGTGGGTCAGGCTCAGGCTGGGGAACTTGCTCTCCGGGTCCACACGGGTGTAGTTGTCCCGCACCTCCAGGTGCAGGTGGTTGCCCGTGGAGCTGCCGGTGGTGCCCACATAGCCGATGGTCTGGCCCTGGGACACCATCTGCCCCTCGCTCACCGCCCGGGAGCTCATGTGGGCGTAGAGGGTGGAGTTACCGTTGCCGTGGTCGATGACCACGTAATTGCCGTAGGAGTAGTGGTAGGCGGAGGTGACCACCTGTCCGCTCTTGCAGGCCTGAATGGGGGTGCCGCCAGGGGCGGGGATGTCGATGCCGGTATGGCTGTGGGCCTTGCCGGTGATGGGGTGAATGCGGTAGCCGAACAGGGAGGTCAGCCGGTAGTAGCCGGGCAGCGGCCACAGGTAGTTGGTCTCCGAGTCGATGGTGACATTGTTTTGCCGGCGCTCCTCCTCCAGTTGCTTCTGCTTCCGGGCGATCTCCGCCTGGATCTCCGCCGCGCCCTCCATCTCGTCGTCCAGCTGGCGGTTGAGCTCCGCCGCGTCGGCATTGATCTGGTCCAGCAGCTTCTGGGCCTCCGCCACCTTGGCCTGCTGCTCTGCCTTCTTGGCCTCCTGCTGGTCCTTGGCCGCCTGCTCCTCCGCACGGGCGCTCTCCAGCTCCGCCTGAAGCCGCTCCAGCTCCTGCCGGGCCGCGGTCAGCTCCTCCATGACCTGGTTGTCGTAGTCCATCACCGCGTCAATGTCCGCCAGGCGATCCAGCATGTCGGAGAAGTTCTCGGCGTTGAAGAGGATGGACCAATAGGATACCGTCCCCTCCTCCTCCATGGCGCGCACCCGCTCGCAGAACAGCTCATACTGGGCCTGCTCTTTGGCCTCTGCCTCCCTGCGCTCCGCCTCTTTCTGGGCGATTTCCTGGTCGTAGTAGGAGATCTGCGCGTTGATGCTGTCCAGCTCGGCATTGATGGCCTCCAACTGCTGCTGCAGGAGCTGCCGCCTCTGCTGGGCGGCAGCCTGGTCCTCCTTCACGTCGGCCAGCTGGTTCTTCAACTCCTGCTGCTTGACCTGGCTCTCCCGCTGCTCCTCCTTCAGCGCGTCGATCTCGCTCTGCGTCACCGCGCCCACGCCGCCGGCGATCATGCTGATCATGGGCAGCAGCAGGAGGAGGGCCATCACCACGGCCAGCCCGGCCACAAACACCCGGCGCCACTCGATTTTCTGCTTCTGGGGTCTCTTTTTCTGACTCTGCTTCTTTGCCACGTTGCCGCTCCTTTTATGTCCGTTCCATTACCAATTATAGGCCCGAATGAAGGGAAGATTGGGATAATATGCCTCGGGGTCTGTCCGCTGGCCGTTCCGCCGCACCTCATAGTGGAGGTGGGGGCCCGACGTATTGCCGGTGTCGCCCACGGCGCCGATGGTCTGCCCCTGGGACACCATCTGCCCCTCGCTCACCGCCCGCGAGGACATGTGGGCGTAGAGGGTGGTGGTGCCGTCCCCGTGGTCGATGACCACGAAGTTGCCGTAGGACCAGTTGGCGCCGGCGCCATACTCCGACATAATGACCTGTCCGCCCCTGGCCGCGTAGATGGGGACGCCGGTGGAGGCGGCCACGTCAATGCCGGTGTGGCTGTTTGGCACGTGATCCACCGGGTGCATCCGGTAGCCGAAGGCCGAGGTCAGCTTCAAATTGGACGCAGGCAGGGGCCACAGCCAGCCGTCGCCGGTAGGCGGGAGCTGGACGTTGTTCTGCTTCCGCTGCTCCTCCAGCTCCTTCTGCTTCCGGGCGATGTCCGCCCCGATGGCGGCCCACTCCGCGTTCTCTGTGTCCAACTGCCGGTTGACCTCCGCCACATCGGCGTTGATCTGGTCCAGCAGCTTCTGGGCCTGCGCCACCTTGGCCTGCTGCTCCGCCCTCTTGGCCTCCTGCTGCTCCCTGGCCGCCTGCTCCTCCGCGCGGGCGCTCTCCAGCTCCGCCTGAAGCCGCTCCAGCTCCTGCCGGGCCGCGGTCAGCTCCTCCATGACCTGGTTGTCGTAGTCCATCACCGCGTCAATGTCCGCCAGGCGATCCAGCATGTCGGAGAAGTTCTCGGCGTTGAAGAGGATGGACCAATAGGATACCGTCCCCTCCTCCTCCATGGCGCGCACCCGCTCGCAGAACAGCTCATACTGGGCCTGCTCTTTGGCCTCCGCCTCCCTGCGCTCCGCCTCTTTCCGGGCGATCTCCCCGTCATAGTAGGAGATCTGCGCGTTGATGCTGTCCAGCTCGGCATTGATTGCCTCTAACTGCTGCTGTAGGAGCTGCCGCTTCTGCTGGGCGGCCGCCTGGTCCTCTTTCACGCCGGCCAACTGCTCTTTCAGCTCCTCCTGCCGGACCTGGCTCTCCGCCTGCTCGGCCTTCAGCGCGTCGATCTCGCTCTGGGCCGCCGCCCGCACCTGCCGGGCCAGCCCGCCCCAGGCGGGAACCAGCAGCGCGGCCGTCAGCAGAACGCAGGCCGCCCGCCGAAGGGATCTGTCAAACGCCATGGAAGCCTCCTTTTGCCGCTGCCGTTATACCTGCAGGAACTTGCGGATGGCCAGCACCGAGCCGCCCGCGCCGATGACGAAGCCGGTGAGGACGAACACGCCCAGCACCCGCAAAGCCATGGGCTGGAAGGGCAGCACGGTGATCAAGGAGATGGTGTCCGAGCCGCTGATGGCGCTGCCCACCAGCACATAGATGCCCCACTGGAGGAAGAAGGCCACCACCGCACCCACCAGCCCCAGGATCAGGCCCTCAAAGACGAAGGGCCAGCGGACAAAGGCGTTGGTGGCGCCGCACATCTTCATGATGGCGATCTCCTCCCGCCGGTTGAAGGTGGCCAGCTTGATGGTGTTGGCGATAATGAACAGGCTCACCGCCAGCAGGATCACCACCAGGATCACGGCCACCGCCCCGGCGATGTTGCGGATGACGGTGAAGCCCTCGGCGATCTCGGGGGCTGATTTAGTCTTGGCCACGCCGGTTACCTCTTTTACCGCGTTCTCTGTCTCAGTCAGCTTGCTGATGTCGTCCAGATAGACGTGGAACCGGTCCCGGTACACATCGGAGGGCAGGCCGTCAAACAGCTCGTTGCCCTCATAATCGGCCTCAAACTCCTCTTGGGCCTGCTCCTTGGTCATGAATTCCGCCCGGGCCACGTTGGGCACCGCCTCGATGTCGTCCTGGAGGGCTTTGGCCTCCTCCTGGGTGAGGCTCTCGTCGATGTACGCCGTGAATTGGTTCTCGGCCTCCAGATCGCTGAACATGTTCTCCGCATTCACCGCCACCAGGGTAAAGGAGCCCATGATGAGCAGGCAGCAGATAATCATGCAAACCGCGGCGAAGGACATAAAGCCGTGAGTGAAGATGCTGTGGAAGCCCTCGGAGATGAAATAGCCGAAATCATATCGTTGTCTCATTGTTGTAATACCCGCCCGTCTCGTCGCTGATGATCCTGCCGTTCTCAATGGCCACCACCCGCTTGGAGAAGCGGTTGACCAGTTCCTTCGCGTGGGTGACCACCAGCACGGTGGTGCCCAGCTCGTTGATGCGCTCCAGCAGCATCATGATCTCCAGGGAGCGCATGGGGTCCAGATTGCCGGTGGGCTCGTCGGCGATGATCATCTGGGGGTTGTTCACCAGGGCGCGGGCGATGGCCACCCGCTGCTGCTCGCCGCCGGAGAGCTGGTTGGGCTTGCGGTCTCCCTTCTGGTCCAGGCCCACCAGCTCCAGTACGTAGGGCACACGCTTGCGGATCTCCCGGGGGGAGGCCCCCACCGCCCGCATGGCAAAGGTCAGGTTCTCCCGCACCGTCTTTTTCTCAATGAGCCGGAAATCCTGGAAGATGACCCCCAGGGTGCGCCGCATGTAGGGCACCTGCCGGGGCCGGATGTTGTTCAGATTGTAGCCGTTGACCATCAGCCGCCCGCCGGTGGGCGCGATTTCGGCGGTGATGAGCTTCAGAATCGTAGACTTTCCGGAGCCGGAAGGGCCCACCAGAAAGACAAATTCCCCGTCGTCGATGCGCAGGTTGACCCCCTTCAGGGCCTTTGTCCCGTTGTCGTAGGACTTTTGAATGTCAATAAGCCGTATCACGCTCGGTTACCTCATTTATCGTATTCGAAAGAAATGCCCACTGCCAGCAGGGACGCCGTCTCCGGCGCCCCTGCTGGCAGTGCACTCAGTTGTCGATGCCCCGGGAGATCAGGTACTTCTTGACCATCAGCGCCACCTTGAAGGTGATGGCGTCGTCAAACTCCCGCAGATCCAGTCCGGTAAGCTTCTTGATCTTCTCCAGGCGGTACACCAGGGTGTTCCGGTGGACAAAGAGCTTCCGGGCCGTCTCGGATACGTTCAGGTTGTTCTCAAAGAACTTGTTGATGGTGAACAGGGTCTCCTGGTCCAGGGCGTCGATGGGGTTCTTCTTAAACACCTCTTGGAGGAACATCTCGCACAGGGTGGTGGGCAACTGGTAGATCAGCCGGCCGATACCCAGATTCTCGTAATTGATGATGCTCTTCTCCGTGTCGAACACCCGGCCCACGTCGATGGCAATCCCCGCCTCCTTGTAAGCCCGGGCCAACTCCCGGATGTGGCCCACGATGGTGCCGATGCCGATGACCACCCGCACATGGAGCTCCTCGGTGATCTTCTCCTCGATCTGCTTGGCGATCTTATAGAGCTCCCGGGGCTCCGCCCCCTCAGAGAGCTGCTTGATGAGGGCCACGTCAGTCTCGCTGATCGAGAGGACGAAGTCCACCTGCTTGTCGGGGAACAGGGTATGCACCACGTCAATGAGGGCGGGATCGCTGGTCTCCACCTGGCGGATCAGGAACACCGCCCGGGGCGCCTCGGAGACAAAGTGCAGCTCCTTGGCGCGGACATAGATGTCCCCCAGCAGAATGTTGTCGGAGATGATGTTCTTGACAAAGGTGGCCTTGTCGTGCTTCTCCTCATAGTAGGTCTTGGCGCCGTTCAGCGCCACCGTGGCCATGGCGCAGAGCATCTGCGCCTCGGAGTCCTCACCCTTGACAAAGGCGGCATAGTCGAACTGGGCCCCCCAGCCGGCCAGGGCCTTGAAGGTGCGCCCGTCAAAGCGGACCGCGTCTCCCTCGCCCCTGTTGACCGCCTCCACGGCGCCCGGCCAGTGCTCCCCGATGCAGCTCAGCTCATTGCAGGCCACCACCGTTCCCTCAGAATCGATCACGCCGATGGCTCTCTCCGTGCTGTCCTTCATCTGTAAGACAACGCTCTGAAAAATCCTGCTGGACATGGTGATAGCCTCCTTATTTTGATTCCCCCGCAGGGGGACAAACCGCTCTCTCGTCCGTTTCCTTTCTATTATACCGGGTCTTTTTGCCCTTTTCAATAGGTTTTGCAAAATTTTTTGTTGAAATTGCCGAAAGCTGACAGGAAGCACAGAGGCCGTGGGCTGGGAGACGAAGGCAGGGCGCAGACGAAACCGCAGCGCTAAGCCAAAGCGCTGGCATGCCCGGCTGTGCCGGGCAAGTTTGCCGTGAACGTTCCCCGCCCGGGCCGCCTCTACGCCTGCCGCAGAGCGGCCACCTCCTCCGCAGACAGGGGCCGCCACTCCCCCCTTTCCAGGGCCGGGTCCAGCATGAGCGGCCCCATGGTCAGCCGTTTGAGGTACACCACCGGCTTCCCCCGGGCCGCCAGCATGCGCTTGATCTGGTGGTACTTGCCCTCGTGTAGGGTAACGAGGGCGGTGTCCGGCTGCTCCAGCACCTCCAGCCCCGCAGGCAGGCAGGCCAGCCCGTCTTCCAGCATCATCCCTGCGGCAAAGGCCGCCGCGTCCGCCCCATCCAGTTCCCCGTCCACCCGGACGAAGTAGGTCTTGTCCACGTGGTGCCGGGGGGCCAGCAGGCGGTGGGCCAGGGGGCCGTCATTGGTGAGCAGGAGCAGGCCCTCGGTGTCCTTGTCCAGCCGTCCCGCCGGGAAGAGCCCCACCCGGCGCAGATGCTGGGGCAGCAGCTCCAGCACGGTGGGCTGGCGGGGGTCCTCCGTCGCGGACACCAGCCCCGCCGGCTTGTGGAGCATCAGGTAAACCAGCCGCTCCCCGGAAACCGTTTCGCCGTCCACCTCAAAGCGGGCCGCGGGGTCGTATTTCCCGTCCGCCGCCTGGGCCGTCACGCCGTCCACGGCCACCCGGCCGGCCCGCACCAGCTCCCGCGCCTCTTTTCGGGACCACCGGCCTGTATTGGCCAAAATTTTATCCAACCGCTCCATAGGCTCCTCCTGTGGCTCGTCCTTTTTTCAACATTTTAGCATACAACGGTGGAAAAGAACATACCAATCATCACGACCACTTTTCGGAAGGGAGCGTTGCGCTGTGTTCATCATCACCGCCAAGGTCCGCAAGGGCCGAATTGTAGCCGTCGCGGCGGCTGCCG
>ONZU01001684.1_pt1 | contig 10716 bp, 8 predicted proteins | sample 1671161 | NCBI WGS metagenome assembly ONZU01 (sample SAMN06348128, study PRJEB24527) | human gut metagenome | biome: human gut; feature: ankylosing spondylitis patient; material: feces | host: Homo sapiens | place: China | collected 2015-10
AACAGCGTGTTGCGCATTTCACTGTGCAAATGGGTTGGAAATTCTATTCTGTTGCATCTGCGCTCTCCCCATACCATCTTCCAAACGGAACGAAAATAGGCGGTTTATGTTGAAAAGAATCTGCTGTTTGTTGTTGCCTGATGAAAGGAAAATGGGGATAAGGGTGGTTTGTGCCGTATTTCTTTGCGCATTACTTGACTTTGCCGGACTCGCTGTCCTGTTGCCTGTCTTGTTCTTTTTGTTGGATGACGGGAAGGAAAAAGGAGCGGCCCTGTTGTTTTGTCTGGTGGCAATAGTCTTTATTTTTGTGAAAAACGCTTTGGTAGCGGGACTTTCACGTTTTCAAAACCATTTTCTGATGTCTCTTTACCGTCGGCTCAGCTTTTCTCTCTTTACTTCTTACTATCAACGGGGGTTATTGTTTATACGCAGCAGGGGGAGTATCCGGCTGGGATATGAGGTGAACTATATCTGTTATGCTTTTTCTTTAAACCTTCTTTCCCCCTTGCTTCGCATGACAGGAGAACTGCTGCTTATTTTATGGGTGACGGCAGCTTTGTTGGTTTACGCTCCGTTGACGGTACTGATGCTGTATATTGCCTTTCTGCCTTTTATGTTGATTTACGGATGGGGGATCAGGAAACCGATGCGCCGTTATGGTGAGCAGGAGCAGCAGGCTCGTCGTGAGCAGTCCCGGCTGGTCACGGAAACGATGAAAGGGTATGCCGAATTGGAACTGAATGCGGCGTTTCCTTTTTTTCAGCAGGCATTCGCCGAGAGGATAAGGAAAATCAGTGAGAGCCGTTTGAAACTGGAAATGATACAGCACCTTCCTCTTTGCCTTTCCGAAATGGCGGTCATATCGGGGCTGACCTTGCTCACCGTTTTCGGAACAGGAGATATCAAAGCGCTGGTAGGTGTCTTTGCTGTGGCGGCTTTCCGGCTGTTACCCGCTTTGCGCGGCATCTTAGGTGGTTGGACACAAGTACAGAATGCGGTCTATTCTCTGCGGATTATAGAGGAAGGGTTGGGGGATAAGGGGATAGAAGCAGTTTCTCCATCATGGGGGCAGGAAGCGTTTTCTTTTCAAAAAGAGATACGGATAGAACACCTCACCTATGCTTATCCTGAAAGTAAAGAGGTTCTAAAGGATTTTTGTTGTACTATTCGTAAAGGGGAATATGTAGGTATCTGTGGTGAGAGTGGCATGGGTAAGTCTACCTTGTTTAATCTGCTTTTGGGGTTTATCACTCCGGATAAAGGCGCTATTCGGATAGATGGCAGGCCGCTTGTCGATGTGCCGAGGCAGGAATGGCATCGCAAGGTGGGATATGTGCAACAGGAAGTGTTTGTGCTGGATGGGACCTTGGCGGAAAATATTGCTTTGGGATGCCGGTTTATAGATAAGGAACGGGTAGCGGAGATAGTGAGGCAGGTGAGATTGGATGCTTGGGTGGATGAATTGCCGCAAGGAATGGATACTCCTTTGGGTGAAGGGGGAGGAAGGCTTTCGGGAGGTCAGAAACAACGGGTAGGCATAGCCCGTGCTTTGTATAAGAAAGCGGAGGTGCTTCTACTGGATGAGGCTACTTCTGCATTGGATAATGAGACTGAACGGGCTGTCAATGAAATGCTTCTCAGTCTGATGAAGGAGTGTAGGGGGCTGACTATTCTTACGATAGCCCATCGGGAAAGCTCATTGGCATATTGTCATCGTGTAATCAGATTAAATGGAAAAGACAATGGATCAAATTTATAAAATAGGTGGCCACTGCTTCGCATTGCCGGACGAAAGGTTGATGGAGGTGGTGGATGGTATCAGCGGTTTCAAGCCTTTTATTTGGCAACCGGATCTGGTTTTGGTAAAAGATGTATACGAGGGTGCTTGGTTGCCGGATTTTACTGTTTGGGAGGGAAACGGTTGGGATTTTCCGGCTTTTCAGAGAAAGTCCTATGGGTTCGGATATGAAGATGTAACCGGTACTTTCGGTGTGAGTGGGGATAGTTTTTTGTTGGAACTGGCTCCGCAGGGAGAACCGTCGCTTTATCTCCGGACGATGGGTGAAACTGGGAAAGGTATCTGTTTATATGGTCATTATTCTCCCCGTCTTTTAAGATTTGCCTTATGGATGGGGTATGGCCTGATGACGGTACGGAAAGATACGGTTGCCTTGCATGGCAGTTGTATTGTTTATAAGGGGAAAGCGGTTCTTTTTTTAGGTGAAAGCGGAACCGGCAAAAGTACCCATACTCGTTTGTGGAGGGAAAATATAGCAGGAAGTAAGTTGCTGAATGATGACAGTCCCATTGTGCGTTATGAAGAGGGGGGCGTGTGGGTATATGGCAGCCCGTGGAGTGGGAAGACTCCTTGTTATAAGGCGGAATGTTATCCGTTGGCCGGATGTGTACGTTTGTCACAAGCACCGTATAATAAGATACGGAGATTGAACACTTTGCAGGCTTATGCAGCTTTGCATCCGTCTGCTCCTCCTGCATTTGCATACGAGGAGGAATTATACAGTGGGGTTTGTAGTCTGTTGGAAAAGATGGTTTCATCCATTCCTGTTTATCATCTGGAGTGTTTGCCCGATGCGGAGGCGGTGAAATTAGTATGTCGTACTTTATATGGAGATGGGTATGAAGCGGATAGCGAATGAATGTTTCTTTGCGTGGGTGGAGTCGGAAATCAAAAGTGGCAGGAGTGTGAAGTTCCGGGTGAAAGGCAATTCCATGATGCCTTTACTGAGAAATGGGAAGGATGAAGTGGTGGTGGGGCCGTATGATAAGGAGGAGTTGAAACTTTTTGATGTCATTCTGTTCCGGCAGACAGACCGGTATGTATTGCATCGGATTATTCAAAAAAGAGGCAGTCGTTATTTGATGCAGGGAGATGGCGTTTGTCGTTTTTATGAGGAATGTGAGGACACGGATATCATCGGGGTGGTGAGAAGGGTATGCAGACCTTCCGGAAAGAAGATTGAAACAGATTCCGCCTGTTGGCGGTTGGAAAGCCGTTTGTGGTTGGGACTTGGTGGATGCAGAGGAATGGTGTTGCGTGTCCTGAATAGATTGGGTTGTTGGCTCCTTTTTTGACGAAAGCCGTCAGCTTGGAAGGAAATATTATTCATAAAGCAGGTATTTCTCTCTCATCTTTTTGTAGGCTTCCAGTTCATTCTGCCATCCTGCACGGATTTCTTCTTCACTGGCTCCTTTCGTGATTTGTTCCCTTACGGTACGGTTCCCTATCAACAGGTCGAACCATTGTGGGCGGGTAAAGAACTTGTCCGCTTTTCCAAGGTCTTGATAAGCTTGATAATAGGTGATGATGTATTTTAAAGAGAATCCTTTCGGGGCGGTGATATGGCGGAGATTATTGCCATAGCAGTATTGGTTTTTATACATCGGATTCTTATCAAAGCCTTCCAAGGCTTCCGGTCTGAAAGAAAAGGAGGAGATGCGGATATCCGGTGAACCGATTACTTGAAAAGGATAAAGAGTACCTCTGCCCACACTGATGGCTGTACCTTCAAACGGGCAGAGTGAAGGATATAAGGCAATTGCTTGGTCGTTGGGCAGGTTGGGAGAGGGCTTTACCGGAAGCGAATAGGGTTGTCCGTGTTTCCAACCTTCTACGGGGATAACGGTCAACGCGCATTTTTTGCCATTGGATAACCAGCCTTCACCATTGATCATTTGAGCCAACTCGCCTACAGTGCAACCGTGTAAAATAGGTATGGGATGCATGCCCACGAAACTTTTCTGATTTTTCTGTCGCACAGGACCGTCCACATAATCGCAAGGATTGGGACGGTCTGTGATGACCAGTTGTTTCCGGTTCTCGGCACAAGCTTCCATTATATACTGCATGGTGCTGATATAGGTATAGAAACGGGCGCCTACATCCTGAATGTCAAACACAATCAGGTCTATATCCTGTAGCTGTGCCGCAGCCGGCTTTTTATTTTTACCGTAAAGGGACAGGATGGGTACTCCTGTACGGGTATCTTTTCCGTTCTTGATGGTTTCTCCGGCATCGGCGTCACCCCGGAAGCCGTGTTCGGGAGCGAATACCTTTTTTATTTGTATATGCGCTGCCAGCAGGGTGTCCAACAGATGAGTTTCTCCTACCCTGGAGGTTTGGTTTACAACCAATGCTACACGCTTCCCTTTTAATATAGGTAAGAGGTGGTCCATCTGTTCGGCTCCGGTAATAACTTTTTGCGCGGTCACGGCGTTGAAAGTAAACAAGAGGCAGCATAGGAAAATGTATTTTGTTTTCATGATATGTGGTGATTATTTTGTAATATTGCACAAAAATAAGAATTTAATTGAGAATGGACGCACTTGCTATCATTAATAAATATTATCCTGAAGATAATGAACTGAAACATATCCTGCTGACGCATAGCCGTTCGGTGGCCGATAAAGCGTTATGGATTGCCGGCAAGCATCCGGAATTGAATCTGGACAAGCAATTTTTGGAAGAAGCGGCAATGCTGCACGATATCGGTATTTTTATGACAGATGCTGATGGTATTTGTTGTTTCGGATCTTATTCTTATATTTGTCATGGATATTTGGGGGCTGATCTGATGCGGAAAGAAGGATTCCCGCGCCATGCGTTGGTCTGTGAGAGACATACGGGGGCAGGTATATCTTTGCAAAGTATTATTGACCAGCAATTGCCCGTTCCTCATCGGGATATGGTTCCGGTATCACTGGAGGAACAGGTTATCTGCTTTGCCGACAAGTTTTTTTCAAAGACACATCTGGACAAGGAAAAAAGCGTGGAGAAGGCGTTAAAGAGTATTTCACGTTATGGGGAAGATGGGATAATCCGTTTTAACCATTGGTGCGAATGTTTCTTGTAAGCCTTAAAAATAAATTAAATATCCGCTAAATAGTTCATTATTGGCGGATAATGCTTAATTTTGCCCCTCAAAAGCGTAAATGATTTGTGAATGACGCCACTAAAACGACATAGATTTATAACATTCCTACTACTATTTGCATGCCTGTTGCTTTCTTTAAGTACGGGGGCTCAACGCAGAAAGCGGAATTCTGCATCCGGCAATGATTCCCTGAAAGTAGATAGTACTTTGGTAGATACGTTGTCTATTGATACGGTTGCACCTAAAAAGAAGCAGCCGTTGGATGCGCCTGTTATTTATGAAGCAAATGACTCTATCGTATTCACTGAGGGCGGATATGCCCATCTGTATGGTGACGGTAAGGTGAACTATGAGAAAATTGAATTGACCTCTGCTGTGATTACAATGAACATGGATAGCAGTACGGTGTATGCCCGTGGTGTTCCCGATTCGGTTGGCGTGGAAAAAGGTACTCCTATCTTTAAAGATGGCGAGACTCCGTACGAGTCAAAAATCATGCGTTATAACTTCAAGTCGAAGAAAGGTTTCATCAATAATATTGTAACTCAGCAAGGTGAAGGGTATGTAACCAGTGAAGAATCAAAGAAAGGTTCCAATGATGAGCTTTATCTGCGTCACGGACGATACACTACGTGTGATAATCACGAACATCCTCACTTTTATCTGAAGCTTTCTATGGCGAAAGTACGTCCCAAGAAGAATGTAGTATTTGGTCCTGCCCAGTTGGTGGTAGAGGATGTGCCGTTGCCTCTTGCTATTCCTTTTGGTTTTTTCCCGTTCAATAGCAGTTATTCGTCAGGATTCATTATGCCTACATACGGTGATGAAATGAATCGTGGTTTCTATTTACGTGATGGTGGATATTATTTTGCTATCAGTGATCGTATGGATTTGAAAGTGCTGGGTGAGATTTTTACAAAGGGCTCATGGGGACTTTCCACGCAGTCCAATTATAATAAAAGATACAGATATAGTGGTAATTTCAATGCCAGTTATTTGGTAACGAAGACAGGTGAGAAGAATATGCCGGACTATATGGTTACAAAAGACTTCAGAATTGCATGGAGCCACAGACAGGATGCCAAGGCCAGTCCCAACAGTTCTTTTTCGGCTAATGTGAACTTTGCAACCAGTAGTTATGACCAGCGTAACCTGAGTAGTTTGTATAATCCGCAGCAATATTCAAATAATACCAAGACGTCTAGTGTGAGTTATTCGCGTAACTTTCCCGAGATAGGATTGAATTTGTCCAGTACATTCAATATTTCTCAGAATACACGGGACTCTTCTATCAGCGTGACGTTGCCGGACTTGAATATTTCATTGAACCGTATTTATCCGTTCAAGCGTAAGAAGGCGGTAGGTGATGAACGTTGGTACGAAAAAATCTCACTTCAGTATACCGGTCAGGTGACGAACTCTATTAATACCAAGGATAATCTGATTCTGAAGCAAGGATTGAATAAATGGACCAATGGTATGCAGCACAAAATTCCTATCAGTGCTACATTTACCTTATTCAAATATATCAATATCGTGCCTTCTTTTAACTATACCGAGCGTTGGTATATGCGCAAGGTAGAGCAGAGTTATGATCCGTCGGCACCTAATAATGTGCGGAGAGATACAATCAACGGTTTCAACCGTGTGTATAACTATGATTTGAGTTTGCAGGTGAATACCAAGATGTATGGTTTCTACAAACCGTGGAAGAAATTGTTTGGTGACAAGATTGAAATGATCCGTCACGTCTTTACTCCTTCGGTTAGCATGAGTTATGCGCCGGATTTCAGTACGTCTAGGTATGGATATGTGGGAACGTATACTTATACTGATACGGATGGAGAGGTACGTACTCAGACTTATAATCCATATGAAGGTTTGCCTTACTCCTTCTCACCCAGTGGTAAATCCGAGAATTTTACTTTCTCTATAGACAATAATGTGGAAATGAAAGTGAAATCCGATGCGGATACTACCGGAGTGAAGAAAATCAGCTTGATTGACCAGTTGGGGGCCAGCATTTCTTATAATGCAGCAGCTAAAGAGAAGCCGTGGGGAAACTTGAGTATGAATCTGCGTTTGAAACTGACCAAGAGCTATACTTTTAATATGAACGCCCAGTTTGCTACTTATGCTTATGAGTTTGATAAAGATGGTAAGGTAGTGGAAGGCAATCGTACAGAATGGTCATACGGACGTTTCGGTCGTTTTCAGGGGTATAGCGGTTCTTTCTCGTATACATTGAATAATGATTCGTGGAAAAAATGGTTTGGCCCGAAAGATGAAAAGGACAGTAAAGGGGATAAAGACAAGAAGAATGAAAATCTGGATGAGTACAGTGATGATGACAATGAAAACAAGGAGGAAGAAGATAATTCCGGCTTGAGAAAGACAGAGAAGGCGGCTATAGATCCGGATGGCTATATGGCTTTCAAGATGCCATGGTCATTGAGTCTGAGTTATAGTTATAGTATTCGTGAGGACAGAAGTAAGCAGATTAATATTAAGACGATGCGTTATCCTTATTCAATAACCCATTCATTGAATGTTTCCGGTAATGTGAAATTGGGTAGCCGCTGGAATGTGAATTATTCTTCAGGATATGACTTTAATACGAAAGAGATGTCAATGACAACGGTCAATATCAGCCGTGACCTGCACTGTTTCAATATGAGTTGTGGCTTGGTATTTGGTCCCTTTACTTCCTATAACTTCAGTATTCGTGCTAATTCCAGTATGCTGACCGATGCTTTGAAATGGGACCAGCGAAGCAATACGGGTAGTGCAGTGAATTGGTACTAGGAGAAACTGAGAATAAAAAATAAGAAATGGTTGCATGTTGTTATCGGCAACCATTTCTCATTTTTTTTATTCTGGTCTTTAATTTATGTCTACCATTCAATGGGTGTTTGCCCGTGTGCTTGCAAGTATTCGTTGGTGCGGCTGAAGTGCTTGTTGCCAAAGAAACCATTATAGGCTGACAGGGGTGACGGATGTGCGGAAGCCAGTACCAGGTGTTTGTTGCGGTCTATGAAGGCTCCTTTTTTCTGTGCATAAGATCCCCATAAGATGAATACAATATTTTCACGTTGTTCTGCCAGTATACGGATGGCGGCATCTGTAAATTCCTCCCAGCCCCGTCGTTGATGAGAGCCTGCTTGATGGGCACGGACTGTCAGTGTGGCATTGAGTAATAATACTCCTTGATTCGCCCAGCGGGTCAGATTGCCTGAAGTGGGGATGGGAGCACCCAAATCGCTTTGTATTTCTTTGAAAATATTTTGTAGGGAAGGGGGAAAAGGTACTCCGTCATTAACGGAAAAGCAGAGTCCGTGCGCCTGGCCGGGACCATGGTAGGGGTCTTGGCCGATAATGACGACTTTCACTTTATCAAACGGGCACAGATTGAAGGCGTTGAATATAAATCTACCCGGTGGGTAAATAGTGGTAGTCTGGTATTCGCTTCTTACAAACTCTGTGAGTTTGATAAAGTAATCTTTTTCAAATTCGGGTGCCAGATGTTGTTTCCAGCTTTCTTCTATTTGTACGTTCATAGGCTTTCTTTTTATTAAAAATGTGCGTTAAAGATAGGGGTTATTTGTAAAAATGACAAATAAAAAGAGGATGACTTTTGTATCACCCTCTTCTTCGATTGCTGATAGATTATAATCAAATAAGTTGCATACCCAATTGAGCGCATTCTTTTCTCATATCTTCGGGCCATATACTGGCTTGGATTTCACCTATATGGGCTTTCTGTAAATAAAGCATACAGAGTCGTGATTGTCCTATACCACCGCCGATACATAAAGGCAGAGTTTCATCCAACAAGCGTTTGTGGAAGTACAATTCTTTACGCTTTTCCTGTCCGCTGAGTGTCAGTTGGCGGAGTAACGCTTCTTTGTCTACACGGATACCCATAGAGGAAAGCTCAACAGAACGGTCTAATATTTTATCCCAAACCAACAAGTCACCATTCAGGCCGGGGAGTCCGGTTTCCGGATTAATTGTGGTGTAGTCATCATAGTCAGGTGCACGCAGATCATGTTCTTTACCGTCACTCAGTTTACATCCTATACCTATAATAAATACAGCACCATATTTTTGCGCAATAGCATGTTCGCGTTCTTTCGGAGTTTTGTCGGGATACATTTGGCAAAGCTCTTCTGAGTGGATGAAATGAATGTCATGTGGCAGGAAGGGTTTGATCTGCGGATACATTTCGCATACCATATATTCTGTGCGGCGCATGGCTGCATAAATACGGGTTACTATTTGTTTCAGGAAATCAACTGTGCGTTGTTCTTTGGTAATTACACGCTCCCAGTCCCACTGGTCTACATATAGTGAGTGGAGATTACCTAATTCCTCATCAGCCCGGATGGCGTTCATGTCGGTATAGATGCCATAACCCGGTTCTATATTGTAATCGGCCAAAGTCAGCCTTTTCCATTTTGCCAATGAATGGACAACTTCGGCCTGTGCGTCTCCCAAGTCTTTAATAGGGAAAGATACCGGCCGTTCGGTTCCGCTCAAGTCATCATTGATACCCATTCCCTTCAATACAAATAGCGGGGCGGTGACACGGCGCAGACGTAATTCTGACGACAAGTTCTGTTGAAAGAACTCTTTTATTTGCTTAATGCCTAACTCTGTTTGTTTTAAATCAAGCAAGGCTTTATAGTTAGCTGGTTTAATTAGGTAACTCATTGTAAAATAGATCTAATTGTTTTAATTGCTTGCAAATATAGAAATTATTTGTGATATTGTTATATATTTGGGTAAAAATATAATCAAATTGATTGTTTTGTTCTTAAATTAATGTGCAAAATATTATTTTGATAGATAAATATCTCAAATTATTAGGAGAAAGACAATATATTTTGTACTTTTGCACGTCCAAGTTTCAGACGCACCCGTAGTTCAATGGATAGAATACCGGATTCCGGTTCCGACGATATGAGTTCGATTCTCATCGGGTGTACAATTCAGTAACCTCTTTGCAAAGAATTGCAAGGAGGTTTTTCTTGTTATATCTTCTCCGTATGAACTTTTTTTTCTTTTTTGAGTTATTCCCTTATGTAACTTTTTAAAATATGCCTTAATATTTAGTTTATTCTAAAAAACAAACACTAATAAAGGATATAGTTCCTTTTATTTCTTGTATATACTAAATATACGTGCATATATTCGCTGTTGATTTTAAAATTATTTTCTTTTTGAGGTGTTTTAAAACTAACGCTTAATTAAACTTTTTTATTTAAACATTAATTTATCAACCAAATCTGAGATTCATGAAGAAAGCTCTCTTTTTTATCGTATGCCTCTGTTTTGCAATAAACATGATGGCGCAAACAAAAGCAGTAACGGGGGTGGTGGTAGATGCCACCGGTGAACCCATTATCGGAGCGAGTGTCCTGGAGATAGGGACAACAAATGGTACAATAACTGATGTCGATGGTAACTTTACTATCCAAGTGCCTGTGGGGGCGAAACTGGAGGTAAGTTATATAGGCTACAAAACACAGCAAATTGTAGTGGGGGCGTCAAACACCTACAAGGTTGTTTTAAAAGAAGATGCTGAAATGCTGGATGAGGTCGTGGTGACCGGTTATGGAATGAGTCAGAAACGTTCGTTGATGACGAACTCTATTTCGAAGTTGGACGATAAAGTGTTGCAGAATGCGGCTATGAGTAATGCGGCCCAATCCTTGCAGGGGACTGTCAGTGGGCTGCGTGTGACAAATACTTCGGGTAAACCGGGTAGTTCGCCCAATATCGTTTTGCGTGGTGGTGCTTCCATAAACAAGAATCTGGAAGG
>ONZU01001690.1_pt1 | contig 10662 bp, 7 predicted proteins | sample 1671161 | NCBI WGS metagenome assembly ONZU01 (sample SAMN06348128, study PRJEB24527) | human gut metagenome | biome: human gut; feature: ankylosing spondylitis patient; material: feces | host: Homo sapiens | place: China | collected 2015-10
CGATATCATGGACGTTTCCTTTAATACCTGGCTTCTCCCGCTGAAGATCTTTGCGGTGGATGGAAATGTCGTGAAGATTCTCGCTCCGGATGCGCAGATGCTGCGCTACATCCAGAAAAAATACGGCCTGATTCTGCAGGTTTCCATCGAAGAGGTCACTGGTTTTGCCTGTACCCTTGATTTCATCACGGAAGATGATGTCAAGGAAAAAGAAAAACCGGAAAAAATGCTGATCCAGAATACTCCTGGCGATGTGAGCCAGACTGCGCTGCAGAACGCCAACTTAAACCCGCGCTACACCTTCGATACTTTCGTGGTCGGCGCCAACAATAACTTAGCCCATGCGGCAGCCCTGGCAGTGGCCGAATCCCCAGGCGAGGTTTACAATCCGCTGTTTATTTATGGAGGCGTGGGACTTGGAAAAACCCATCTGATGCACTCCATCGCCCATTTTATTTTGAAAAATAACCCAGAAGCCAAGATTTTATACGTGACTTCTGAGAAATTTACCAATGAGCTGATCGACGCCATCCGTAACAAAAACAACATTTCCACCACGGAATTCCGTGAGAAATACCGTAACAACGATGTGCTTTTGATCGACGATATTCAGTTTATTATCGGTAAGGAAAGCACCCAGGAGGAATTTTTCCATACCTTTAATACCCTGTATGAAGCCAAAAAGCAGATCATCATCTCCTCCGATAAACCGCCGAAAGAGATCGAGACACTGGAAGAGAGACTCCGTTCCCGTTTTGAGTGGGGTCTGACCGTGGACATCCAGTCTCCTGATTATGAAACCCGTATGGCGATCCTTCGCAAAAAAGAAGAGATGGAAGGCTACAATATTGATAATGAAGTCATCAAATACATTGCCACCAACATCAAATCCAACATCCGTGAGCTGGAAGGCGCGCTGACCAAGATCGTTGCCCTCTCCAAGCTGGATCACAACAAGGAGATCAACATCGCTCTGGCTGAAGAAGCATTAAAGGATATCATTTCTCCGAACGCGGAGCGGAAAGTGACGCCAGAGCTGATCATCCAGGTGGTTGCAGACCATTTTGGCATCACCCCTCTGGATATCTCTTCTCAAAAACGGAATAAAGAAGTCGTTTATCCACGGCAGATCGTCATGTACCTGTGCCAGAGTATGACCGGAGCCTCCTTACAGGAGATCGGCCGTTACCTTGGCGGACGTGACCATACTACCATTATTCACGGGCGTGAGAAGATCGCAGCGGACTTAAAGACCAACGAAAATCTGGCCAACACCCTTGAGATTTTGAAGAAAAAGCTCAGTCCACAGTAATTTGTGGAAAACCTGTTGGCAGACTGTGGATAACTGCAGCGGATTTTTCACCGGATTTTCTCCTGTGGATAATTAAAAAGTTGTTCCATGGATTTTCGGTGGTTATCCACAAGGTTTTTCCCAGTGGATTTTGAAGCAGTTCAAAGGGTTTCTCAGGTTTTACACAAATTCACAGCCCCTACTACGAATGCTACGGAAAGTATTTCTTTATACACGTATTTATTTTGGATTTTCCAGCAAAGGAGTTATCAACAATTATGAAACTGACATTCCAGAAAGACGACCTGTTAAATGGCATTAATATTGTTTTAAAAGCAGTTCCATCCAAAACCACCATGCCGATTTTAGAATGTATCTTAATCGACGCATCCGATAACCAGATCAAATTAACGGCCAATGACATGGAACTTGGTATTGAGACGAAGGTTGAAGGTTCGATTTTATCCAGAGGTAAGATCGCTCTTGATGCAAAATTATTATCTGAGATCATTCGTAAATTATCTGGTGGTGAATCGGATATCACCATCGAATCTGATGATAAGTACAATACCACCATTACCTGTGACAACTCTGTTTTCCACATTCAGGGAAAAAATGGCGATGAGTTTTCCTATCTCCCATTTATTGAGAAAGATCATTTCATCTGTCTGTCTCAGTTCACCTTAAAAGAAGTGATCCGCCAGACGTTATTTTCCATCTCTGTCAATGACAGTAATAAGATGATGACTGGTGAGTTATTCCAGGTGACGGACAATGAGTTAAAAGTGGCTTCTCTGGACGGACACCGCATGTCTATCCGCAAGGTTGAGTTAAAAGATCATTATGAAAATATAAAAGTGATCGTTCCTGGCAAGACTTTAGGTGAGATCAGCAAAATCTTAAATGGGGATAATGAAAAAGATGTCCGTATTTACTTCAGCAAGAACCATATTCTCTTTGAGTTTGACGATACGGTTGTGGTTTCCCGTCTGATCGAGGGCGAGTATTTCCGCATTGATCAGATGCTTTCCAGTGATTATGAGACAAAAGTAACGGTGAATAAGAAAGAATTCTTAGACTGTATTGACCGGGCCAGCATCCTGATCCGTGAAAACGACAAAAAACCGATCATCATCAGTATCACCGATCACTCCATGGAATTAAAGATGAATTCCAGCTTCGGTTCCATGAACGCGGAAGTGATGATCCACAAGAATGGTAAGGACATCATGATCGGCTTCAACCCGAAATTCCTGATGGATGCTCTCCGGATCATTGATGATGAGGAAATTGATCTGTATATGATGAATCCAAAGTCCCCATGCTTCATTAAGGATGCGGATGAGAACTATATTTATCTGATTCTGCCGGTAAACTTTAATGCGGCATCTGTTTAGGGAAAACTGAAGGAGTAAACCATGGAAGTTATCAAATTAAGAGACGAATACATCAAATTGGGACAGGCATTAAAGGCAGCAGGGCTTGTGGAAACAGGTGTTGATGCCAAATATGCCATCGAGGATGGTCTGGTAAAAGTAAATGGCGAAGTGGCAACACAGCGAGGCAAGAAGCTTCATGCCGGAGATGTGGTAAGCTACGATGGAGAGACCATCAAAATTGAAGCATAAATCATGATAATCGAGTCGATTGAACTGAAAAATTACCGGAACTATGAAAATTTACAGTTAGAATTAAGCCCGGGGACTAATATTTTCTACGGGGACAATGCCCAGGGAAAGACCAATATCTTAGAGTCGGTCTATGTCTGCTGTACGACCAAGTCCCACAAAGGAAGCAAAGACAAAGAGATGATCCGGTTCGGAGAGGATGAGGCCCATATCAAGCTGACCGTGCGGAAGCAGGATGTGCCTTACCGGATCGATATGCATTTAAAGAAAAATAAAGCCAAGGGGATCGCCATTAACGGAATCCCGATCCGGAAAGCCAGCGAGCTGTTTGGCATCGTTAACGTGGTATTTTTCTCGCCGGAGGACTTAAACATCATCAAAAATGGTCCTGCGGAGCGGAGAAGATTCCTTGATCTGGAGTTATGTCAACTAAATAAGCTGTATGTCCATGGACTGATCCAGTACAACCGGGTGGTGACTCAGAGAAATAAGCTGTTAAAAGAGCTTTCTTTCCATCCGGAATATGAGGAGACCCTGGATATCTGGGATCTGCAGCTTGCCCAGTATGGACGCCAGGTCATTGAGTACCGGACGGATTTTGTGAAACAGTTAAATGAGATGATCGTTGGAATCCATAACCAGTTGTCAGGAGGAAAGGAACATCTGGAGATTTTCTATGAACCCAATGTGGAGGCGGAAAAGCTGGAAGACGCCCTGGAGAAAAACCGGGATTCGGACCTCAGACAGCGGACTACCGGCATTGGTCCTCATCGGGATGATATCAGTTTTATCGTCAATGGAATTGATATCCGCAGGTTTGGTTCCCAGGGGCAGCAGAGAACCGCAGCCTTGTCCCTGAAACTGGCAGAGATTGAACTGGTAAAATACCTGGTAAAGGATTATCCGGTCCTGCTTTTGGACGATGTGTTATCGGAACTGGATGGAAGCAGGCAGGAACATCTGTTAGCCGGGATCGACCATATCCAGACCATGATCACCTGCACAGGTCTGGAAGATTTTTTGAGCCATCGTTTCCCCATTGATAAGATCTACAAGGTAGTGGAAGGAACGGTATCAGGTGAAAACTAATAATTTAGTAGGAGGAAGCTATGAGCGCGGAATACGGAGCAGATCAAATACAAATTTTGGAAGGACTGGAAGCAGTAAGAAAGAGACCTGGTATGTACATCGGCAGTACTTCATCCAGAGGTCTCCATCATCTGGTATATGAGATCGTTGACAACTCCGTTGACGAGGCTCTGGCTGGATATTGTACAGAGATCAATGTGATCATCAATGCCGACAATTCTATTACTGTCATTGATAATGGACGTGGAATCCCGGTTGGAATCCAGAAAAAAGCAGGACTTCCTGCCGTAGAAGTCGTATTTACGGTGCTTCATGCCGGTGGCAAGTTCGGCGGTGGCGGATACAAGGTATCTGGTGGACTTCATGGTGTAGGTGCGTCGGTAGTTAATGCCCTTTCTGAGTGGCTGGAGGTCAATATTTACCAGGATGGCAAGGAATATAACCAGCGTTATGAGCGCGGTAAGGTCATGTACCCGCTGCGAGTGGTTGGTGACTGCCCGGCTGACAAGCATGGAACCAGAGTTACCTTCCTTCCGGATAAAGAGATCTTCGAGGAGACCATTTACGATTTTGAAACCTTAAGGGTCCGTCTTCAGGAGACTGCCTTTTTGACCAAAGCGTTACGGATCACCTTGAAGGATGACCGGGAAGAAAAGCAGGAGAAGGTATTCCACTATGAAGGTGGTATCAAGGAGTTTGTTTCCTACTTAAACAAGGGAAAAGAGCCGCTGTATGAGCAGGTGCTTTACTGTGAGGGAACCAGGGATAATGTCTATGTAGAAGTTTCCATGCAGCACAACGACTCCTATACCGAGAACATTTATACGTTTGTTAATAACATCAATACCCCGGAAGGTGGTACCCATCTGACCGGATTTAAAAATGCGTTGACCAAGACCTTTAACGATTATGCCCGGAAGAATAAATTATTAAAGGACAGCGAACCGTCTTTAAGCGGCGAGGATATCCGCGAGGGACTGACTGCCATCATCAGCGTGAAGATCGAAGAACCTCAGTTTGAGGGTCAGACCAAGCAGAAATTAGGCAATACTGAGGCGAGAATTGCAGTGGACAGTGTGGTCAGTGAGCAGCTTACCTATTTCTTAGAGCAGAATCCGTCCGTAGCCAAGGCTATGTGTGAGAAATCCATTCTGGCACAGCGGGCCAGAGCTGCAGCGAGAAAAGCAAGAGATTTAACCAGAAGAAAGACAGCCCTGGAAGGTATGGCGCTTCCGGGAAAACTGGCAGACTGTTCCAATAAAGACCCGGAAAAATGCGAGATCTACATCGTAGAGGGAGATTCTGCAGGTGGTTCTGCCAAGACAGCCCGCTCCCGTGATACCCAGGCGATTCTGCCGCTGCGAGGCAAGATTTTAAACGTAGAGAAAGCCAGACTGGACCGAATCTACGGCAATGCGGAGATCAAAGCCATGATCACGGCCTTTGGTACCGGTGTTCATGACGATTTTGATATTTCCAAGCTTCGTTATCACAAGATCATCATCATGACGGATGCCGATGTGGATGGAGCCCACATCAGTACCCTGCTATTGACGTTCCTTTACCGCTTTATGCCGGAGCTGATCAAACAGGGTCACGTATATCTGGCGCAGCCGCCGTTATACAAGATCGAGAAAAATAAAAAAGTATGGTACGCCTACAGCGACCAGGAGTTAAACTCCATTCTGACGGAAATCGGAAGAGATAACAATAATAAGATCCAGCGTTACAAGGGTCTGGGCGAGATGGACGCAGAGCAGCTCTGGGAGACCACCATGGACCCGGAACGCCGTATTTTACTGCGTGTCAACATGGATGAAGATGTACGCTCGGAGCTGGATCTGACCTTTACCACTTTGATGGGTGACCAGGTAGAGCCAAGACGTGAGTTCATCGAGGCGAATGCGAAATACGTCCAGAATCTGGATATCTAAAAAAGGAGAGCACAATGGAACCCAATATCTTTGATAAAATTCATGACATAGATTTGAAAAAGACCATGGAGAAATCCTATATCGATTACGCCATGAGCGTTATCGCTTCCAGGGCTCTTCCGGATGTAAGGGACGGTTTAAAGCCGGTTCAGCGAAGAGTTCTCTATTCCATGATCGAGTTAAACAACGGTCCGGACAAGCCACATCGTAAATGTGCCCGTATCGTCGGCGATACCATGGGTAAATACCATCCACACGGTGACAGCTCCATTTATGGTGCATTAGTCAACATGGCCCAGGAATGGTCTACCCGTTATCCGTTGGTAGACGGACACGGAAACTTTGGTTCCGTTGATGGCGATGGCGCTGCAGCGATGCGATACACGGAGGCCCGTTTAAGCCGGATCTCCATGGAGATGTTAGCGGATATCGGTAAAGATACCGTTGATTTCGTACCGAACTTTGATGAGACTGAGAAAGAACCGACCGTTCTTCCTTCCAGATACCCGAACCTGTTGGTCAATGGTACTTCCGGTATTGCAGTTGGTATGGCTACCAATATCCCGCCTCACAACTTACGGGAGGTGATCGGGGCGGTTGTCAAGATTATCGACAACCAGGTAGAAGAAAACAGGGAAACCACCATCGACGAGGTAATGGACATCATCAAGGGACCGGATTTTCCAACAGGAGCTGAGGTTCTTGGCAAAGCCGGAATCGAAGAGGCATACCGGACTGGCCGCGGTAAGATCCGTGTCCGTGCCGTTTCCAACATCGAGACGATGCCAAATGGCAAGAGCCGTATCATTGTCACCGAAATTCCATATCTGGTGAATAAAGCCCGTCTCATTGAGAAGATCGCAGAGTTAGTAAAGGAAAAACGCGTAGATGGCATTACGGATCTGCGTGATGAGTCTGACCGCAGCGGTATGCGTATCGTTATTGAGTTGCGCCGCGATGTGAATGCCAACGTGGTTTTAAACCAGTTGTTAAAGCACACCCAGTTACAGGATACCTTTGGCGTGATCATGCTGGCATTAGTCAACAACCAGCCGAAGGTCTTAAACCTGTTAGAAATGTTAAATTACTATCTGGATCATCAGAAAGATGTGGTGACCAGAAGAACCAGATACGATCTGAATAAGGCGGAAGAGCGCGCCCACATCTTAGAGGGCTTACTGATCGCCTTAGACAACATTGACGAAGTGATCCGTATCATCCGTGGCTCCCAGACGGTCCAGCTTGCAAAACAGCAGTTGATGGAGCGTTTCGGTCTAAGTGACGCCCAGTCACAGGCCATTGTAGACATGCGTTTGAGAGCTCTGACCGGTCTGGAACGTGACAAGTTAGAGAATGAATACAAAGAACTGGAGGTAAGAATTGCGGAGTTGAAGGCGATTCTTGCAGATGAGAAGAAGCTTCTCGGCGTGATCAAAGAAGAGATCCAGGTGATCTCTGACAAATACGGCGATGACAGAAGAACTTCTATCGGATTTGATGAGTTTGATATGTCTGCAGAGGACTTAATTCCAAACGATGAGACCATCGTTGCCATGACCAAGCTTGGCTATATCAAGAGAATGTCCAAGGACAATTTCAAGAGCCAGAACCGCGGCGGCAAAGGAATCAAGGGTATGCAGACCATCGATGAGGATTATATCGAGGATCTGATCCTGACCAAGAACCATAACTATATCATGTTCTTTACCAATACCGGCCGTGTATACCGCTTAAAGGCATATGCGATCCCAGAAGCAGGAAGAACAGCCAGAGGAACCGCTATCGTGAACCTGATCCAGCTTCTTCCGGGCGAGAAGATCACCGCCATCATTTCCATGAAGGAATATGATGATGAGAAGTTCCTGTTTATGGCAACCAGGAATGGTATGGTAAAGAAGACCCCGATGCGCGAGTACGCCAATGTCAGAAAGACCGGACTTCAGGCCATTGTCCTTCGGGAAAATGATGAGCTGATCGAGGTTAAAGCTACAGACAACAAGCGGGATATCTTTATGGTTACCAAATTTGGTAAATCCATTCGTTTCCATGAAACGGATGTGCGCGTAACCGGCCGTGTATCTATGGGTGTCATTGGCATGAATCTGGATGATGGTGATGAGATCATAGGCATGCAGATGGATTCCCAGGGTGAGACCCTGCTGGTGGTATCTGAAAATGGAATTGGAAAGAGAACAGATATTTCTGAATTCCCAATCCAGAAACGTGGTGGCAAAGGGGTTCTCTGCTATAAAATCGTAGAGAAGACCGGATATCTGGTAGGAGCGAAATTGGTTCATGAAGACCATGATATCATGATGATCACCAATGAGGGCATAGTAATCAGGATCGGCGTGAAGGATATTTCCATCATCGGAAGAAATACCTCCGGCGTGAAACTGATGAACATTGATCCGAATTCTGATACCCGGATTGCCAGCATCGCGAAGGTAAGGGATGATGAGCAGAATCCAGAGGTGGAAGATGCGATCGATGAACAGGAAACGGAAGAAGCTTCCACAGATACGGAATAATGAAAAATCAGAAATATCAGAGCAGCGAGACCTTTCCATAGATTTTCTAAGGAAAGGTCTCTTGCATTATCAGTGGGAATCCCTTATGATTGAGATTAAGAAATACTTTACAAAAGGTCATGCTTGTCCAGCAGGCTGATGCTATGATTGAGAGGAAGCTGAACAGTTATCATAGAATAAAGGAGGAGCCATCAGATATGCGGTCAGTGAAAACAGAAGAGATCACCCGCCAGATCCGGGAAATGTGCATTGAGGCCAATCATTTTTTATCCTCGGATATGAAAGAAGTTTTTGACCAGGCGGTAAAGAAAGAAGAATCCCCTCTTGGCAGACAGATTTTAAATCAGTTAGAGGAAAATTTAAAGATTGCGGGGGAAGACATGATTCCTATCTGCCAGGATACCGGAATGGCAGTTATTTTTATCAAAGCAGGACAGGAAGTTCATTTTGAAGGTGGCTCCTTGACTGATGCTGTCAATGAAGGCGTCCGTCAGGGCTATGTAGATGGATATTTAAGGAAGTCCGTTGTCCGCGATCCGATCGAGCGGGAAAACACGAAGGATAATACGCCTGCGATCATCCATTATGAGATCGTGGAGGGCGACCAGGTGGATATCACCGTAGCGCCAAAAGGCTTTGGAAGTGAAAATATGAGCCGTGTTTTCATGTTAAAACCGGCAGATGGCATAGAAGGTGTCAAAGAAGCTATTTTAACAGCCGTGAAAGATGCAGGACCTAATGCCTGTCCTCCTATGGTTGTCGGCGTCGGCATCGGAGGAACGTTTGAAAAATGCGCCCTGATGGCCAAACATGCTCTTACCAGAAATCTCCATGAGATTTCCCCGGTTCCATATGTCCGTGAACTGGAGAAGGAGATGTTAGAAAAAATCAATAACTTAGGTATTGGACCAGGTGGTCTTGGCGGAAGAGTGACTGCCTTTGCGGTGAATATTGAGACTTATCCGACCCACATTGCGGGACTTCCGGTGGCAGTCAATATCTGCTGTCATGTGAACCGTCACGTACACCGGGTTATTTAAGGAGGGGAAAACATGGACAGACATATTACTGCGCCGATTACCAAAGAAACAGCCAAAACACTCCATGCAGGAGATTATGTATATATTACCGGAACTATTTATACTGCCAGAGATGCCGCCCACAAACGGATGCAGGAAACTTTGCAGCGAGGGGAGGCCCTTCCACTGGAAATGAAGGAAAATGTGATCTATTACATGGGACCATCACCAGCCAGAGAAGGACGTCCGATCGGCTCGGCTGGACCGACCACTGCCAGTCGTATGGATAAATATGCGCCGGAACTTCTGGATCTGGGACTTGGAGCCATGATCGGTAAAGGAAAAAGAAGCCAGGAAGTGAAGGATGCCATTGTGAGAAATGGTTCTGTTTACTTTGCGGCAGTCGGCGGAGCAGGCGCGCTTCTTTCAAAATGCATTTTATCCAGTGAAGTGATCGCTTACGATGATCTTGGAACGGAGGCGATCCGGAAGCTGCAGGTGAAGGATTTCCCGGTGATCGTGGTAATCGATTCCGAGGGCAATAACCTTTACGAGACTGCAATTCTGGATTATAAACGGGAGTCATAAAAAGTATGAATCGAATTGTCTATATGGTGCTGCATCATTTGCCAATCGTTCCGTACTGGTTCTGGAAAATCGACCATATGGGAAAAAGGCCTGATCAGTATCCAGAGCAGGAACGGTATGACTATTTAAGAAATATCATTAAAACGATTAATCAAAATGGCCGGGTGACGGTGCGAGGCTATGGAGAAGAGCAGCTTCCTAAGGAAAACGGCTTTATCCTGTTTCCAAATCACCAGGGATTTTTTGACATGCTGGCAATTATTGATACCTGTCCAAAGCCTCTGGGTGTGATCATCAAAAAAGAAGCCGCCAACTGGATTCTAGTGAAACAGGTTTTGCGGCTTCTTGGTGGTATTCCTATGGATCGTTCTGATATCCGGGCTGCGATGGAAGTGATCAAAGAGATGACCAGACAAGTAAAAGAAGGTAAAAATTATGTGATTTTCCCAGAGGGAACAAGAAGCCGGAAGGGCAATGAACTGCTGGAATTTAAAGCTGGAACCTTCAAAAGCGCTATCAATGCCGGATGCCCCATTGTTCCAGTGGCTTTAATCAATAGCTTCCGTCCTTTTGATATTTCTT
>ONZU01001697.1_pt1 | contig 10611 bp, 7 predicted proteins | sample 1671161 | NCBI WGS metagenome assembly ONZU01 (sample SAMN06348128, study PRJEB24527) | human gut metagenome | biome: human gut; feature: ankylosing spondylitis patient; material: feces | host: Homo sapiens | place: China | collected 2015-10
GTACATACCTTTGGAAAGTTGGCTATTGCTCTACTTACATTTGTTAATTTTTAATTTTTGAATCAGAAAGCCAACTGCTGATTCGCATTAATAATTCATTTAACCTATTTATGTACAATATCATTCAATTAAACGACAAAAATTTGTCTGAATTGCAGCAGATTGCCAAAGAGTTGGGTCTGAAAAAAGTCGATTCACTGAAAAAAGAAGAACTGGTGTATCGCATTCTGGATGAACAGGCAATTGTCGGTGCTACAAAAAAAGTGGCCGCACAGCAAAACAACGAAGAACGCAAGGAAGGACAGCCACGTAAGCGCTCGCGCATCAGTATAAAGAAAGAAGGGGATAAGGTTTACACGGCAACCAAAGACAAGGCACAGAAGCTGGAGGCCAATACTCCTGCCCTTCCTGCACCAACTCCTTTGTTCAAGGAAATTCCTGCGTCACCGGAAAAAACGGAAATCGTTGCACCGGTTGCAGAGAAAACAGCTCAGCCGGAAGTTATTGCTGCTCCTGCCACTGAAGAAAAACCCAAAGCCAAGCGTGGACGTAAGCCGGGTTCCAAAAATAAATCTACTCTGGCAAAAGAAGCGCAGGAAGCCGCTGAAAGTACACCAGCTGAAGTTACTGCCAAACCGGCCCCGCTTCCTATCGATGATGACGACATGGAACTTCCACCGCTCGACTTGAATAATAACGATTTTATTCCTATCGAAGACCTCCCGTCTGAAAAATTCGAGATACCTTCTGAATTGCTGGGTAAATTTGAGGCTACCAAAATGGAGGTGCCTGTAATGCCGGCTAAAGAACCTAAACAGAAAAATCAGCAGCGTCAGGCTCGTCAGAATAATCGCAACAACCGTCCTAATAACAACAATAATAACAACAATCAGGGAAAGGACAACAACCCGCAGCCCGCTGCCAACCAGAATGTACCAGAGCAGCAGCCATCTTCTCCTTCTACTGAAACTCCTGCCAATAATACTCCGGCACCGGCTCCCAAACCGGTAGAAAAAGTCTACGATTTTGATGATATTCTTCAAGGTACCGGTGTATTGGAAATCATGCCCGACGGATATGGATTCCTCCGCTCTTCAGATTATAACTATCTTTCTTCACCCGATGACATTTATGTGTCACAGTCGCAAATCAAGCTGCTTGGTTTGAAAACCGGTGACGTGGTAGAAGGTACTATCCGTCCGCCTAAAGAAGGTGAAAAATATTTCCCGCTGGTAAAGGTTTCTAAAATTAACGGACTCGACCCAGCTTTGGTGCGCGACCGCATTCCGTTCGATCACCTTACTCCGCTCTTCCCCGATGAAAAATTCAAATTGTGCAAAGGATATAATGACAACTTGTCGGCTCGTGTAGTTGATTTGTTTGCACCTATCGGAAAAGGACAGCGTGCACTGATTGTGGCACAGCCTAAGACCGGTAAGACTATCTTGATGAAAGATATCGCCAATGCCATTGCGGCCAATCATCCGGAAGTGTATATGATTATGCTGCTCATCGATGAACGTCCGGAAGAAGTGACCGACATGGCTCGCAGTGTGAAAGCTGAAGTAATCGCTTCTACTTTCGATGAGCCGGCAGAACGTCACGTGAAGATAGCCGGCATTGTGCTGGAAAAAGCAAAGCGCATGGTAGAATGCGGACACGATGTCGTAATCTTCCTCGATTCTATCACTCGTCTGGCTCGCGCCTACAATACGGTTTCTCCGGCATCTGGTAAGGTTCTTTCCGGTGGTGTGGATGCCAATGCGTTGCACAAACCCAAACGCTTCTTCGGTGCGGCACGTAACATCGAAGGTGGAGGCTCACTGACAATTGTGGCTACTGCATTGATTGATACGGGTTCTAAGATGGACGAAGTTATCTTCGAGGAATTCAAGGGAACAGGTAACATGGAGTTGCAGCTGGATCGCAACCTGAGCAACAAGCGTATCTTCCCGGCTGTGAACATCGTGGCTTCAAGTACTCGTCGCGACGACTTGCTGCTTGACAAGACTACACTTGACCGCATGTGGATTCTCCGCAAATACCTGTCGGACATGAATCCTATCGAAGCAATGGATTTCGTGAAAGACCGTCTGGAGAAGACAAAAGACAACGAAGAGTTCCTGATGAGTATGAATTCTTAAAAGAATATAGCATTTACATAAAAAAAGCAGGGAGAAAATCCATGAGTGGGGTTCCTTCCTGCTTTTTTTATGATTCATTTTTGGGAGATAAAAAAGAGGGTTGTCGGATAAGCAACTTTTTAGTATGTCTACGGATGAACAAATATAAAAAATAAAGGCTAATACCCTTAATTATCAGAATATTAGCCTTAAATACTGAGGAGCGGCAAGCGGGACTCGAACCCGTGACCCTCAGCTTGGGAAGCTGATGCTCTACCAACTGAGCTACTGCCGCGACTTTGGTGATGCAAATATAGAATTTATTTTTTAGAATCGTCTGTTTTCTCTGATTTTTTTCGTGCGGAAAATAGAAAAATTCCCTTCTCCAACTATTCCCAAAGCTTATATAATCCGGTTTCTCCCCAATAGTGATGTACGGAGGTGGCAATACAGTTTTTATAGCGGAAGAAAAATGAACCCGAAACTTCTCCACCTTTTATATTACAAACTGGCGTTTGCAGTGAAGCTGCTTCTTCCGAAGGAACAATGTCAAAGTAACGGTACTCATATCCTTTCAGACATAAATCGCGATAATGTGTCTGACGGTATCCGCTGCACGGACGGTTATCTTTCACAATGACTGAATAAGGCAGAATTCCCGCCATTTCGTAGGCTGTACCTCCGGGACGTGCGGTTAGTGTCTGTCCCAACAAGGCCATTCCCCCTCCTTCTGCCAGCAGTTTTCCTCCTTTCTCTACGTATTCGCGTAACTGTTCCATCAGACGTTTCCGGCGATGCAGCTGACGGGCAAACAATTCCGGATAACCTCCGGGCAGATATACGATGTCCGCTTCGGAAAGTTCACTGCCATATACCGGACTGAAACGTGTGATGTCTCCCTTTGTCTTATCTATGCTCTGGCGATACAAGAAAGGAAAAGCTGGATCGGAGGCCAAGGCGATTCGCTGTTTGCGCTTGTCGGTCCACATATCCGTTTCTGTTTCGGAAATGTAAGGAAGCGAATAGGTACAAGGGAAAATACGGGTGGAAAGGTTCAGCAGTTTGTCAATGTCTACATGCTGTGTCAGTTGTTCTGCTACTTGACCGAGAAGCTGGTCAAGGCTCTTCCTTGCAGGAAGTGTCAGTGCCTGATGACGAGGTGGAAGGCCTGTTTCCTCCAGATAAGGGAGATAGCCTAAGCATTCCACCCCGGCCTCGGCACAGGTTTCGCGCAGGAAACCGTATTGTGCAGCCGAAGTGACCTGATTGAAAATCACTCCGGCTATTTTCAGTTCTGTATTGAAGTGTTTGAAGCCATACAGCATGGCAGCAGTGGAGTAGCCCGCATTGCGTGCACTCACCACCATCACCACAGGTATCTTCATCAGTCGGGCCATTTCGGCGCTGCTTCCCTGCGTTTTCCGGAATCCGTCGAACAAACCTGCCCGTCCTTCTACTACGCATACATCGGCCTTCTCTCCATAACGATTGTAGACGGTTTGCAGGTGGCTGCGTGAGCTCAGCCAGGTGTCCAGGCTTACCGGTTCACGGTCGGCAGCCAGCGCATGATAGCGAAGGTCTGCCAGTTCAGGTCCGCATTTGAAAGACTGCACACGCAGGTTGCGTTGACGCAACGCACGCATCAGTCCCAAGGCAACGAGGGTCTGCCCGCTTCCGGGCATCATGGCTCCGACAAGAAACTGTGGCTTCATCTGCTTATGACAATCCTTCTATTTCTCCGTTTACAATGTCAATGTGCAATGCCTGCGGCTCTTTCGGCAATCCCGGCATACGCATCATTTCACCAGCCACTACTACCAGCATTTCTGCACCCGCATTGATGACGATGTCGCGCACGGCAAAGTTGAAGCCGGAAGCCACTCCGTAGAGTTTCGGGTCGGTAGAGAATGAATACTGTGTCTTGGCAATGCAGACAGGGAAGTTGGTGTATCCCAGGTCTTTTATCATCTGAATCTTCTTGCGGGCAGCCGGGCCGAACAGCACTTGTTTGGCACCATACAGTTCGCAGGCAATCTTGGTAACTTTCTCTTCCACTGAGTCAGTTTCGTCGTAAGTGAAGGTCAACGGCTGTGACGGATTGTTTTCGATGGTGTTTACTACCAGATTAGCCAGTTCGATGGCACCGTCTCCGCCTTCCATAAACGCGTTGTTGATGGCAAAGCCCACGCCCATTTCTTCACAGTGCTGACGTACGAAGTCAAGTTCCTCATCGGTATCGTTAGCATAACGGTTGAAAGCTACGACTACAGTCTGTCCGAATGACTGGAGGTTCTCGATGTGCTTGTCGAGGTTTTTCACACCTTCCTTCAGGCCGTCCATGTTCGGTTCCTTGATTTTGTCTACATCTACCCCACCGTGCATCTTCAATCCCTGAGCTGTAGCCACGATGATGGTCAGTTTCGGCTGAAGTCCGGCTTTGCGGCATTTGATGTTGTAAAACTTCTCTGCACCCAGGTCGGCACCGAATCCGGCTTCTGTCACTACATAGTCACCGAAGGTCATTGCCAGTTTGGTAGCCAGTACTGAGTTACATCCGTGTGCGATGTTGGCAAACGGACCACCGTGTACGAAGGCCGGTGTATGTTCCGTAGTCTGTACCAGGTTAGGCGACAAGGCATCTTTCAGCAATACCGTAATCGCTCCGGCTACTCCTAAGTCTTTTACTGTGAAAGGCTTGTTGTCGATGGTGAATCCTAACAGAATGTTTTCGATGCGGCGGCGCAAATCGTTTTCATCTCTTGCCAGACAGAGGATAGCCATGATTTCCGATGCCGGTGTGATGTCGAATCCCGATTCACGAGTGATACCGTTGGTCTTTCCACCCAGTCCGGTCACGATGTAGCGCAAGCCACGATCGTTTACGTCGAGCACACGGTTCCAGAGCACTTCTTTCATGGCAAAACCATTGTCTTTGTTCTGGTACATATAGTTGTCGAGCAAGGCCGTAATCATGTTGTGAGCCGAAGTGATGGCATGGAAGTCACCTGTAAAGTGCAGGTTGATTTTGTCCATCGGGAGCACCTGTGCATAACCACCTCCGGCAGCTCCACCCTTCATACCGAAGCAAGGACCAAGTGACGGTTCGCGCAAGGCACAGAAGGCTTTCTTTCCGATTTTGTTCAGTCCCAGTGCCAGACCGATGGATACGGTAGTCTTTCCGATACCGGCTTTGGTCGGCGTGATGGCCGTTACCAGAATCAGGTTACTCTTTTTCACCTTTTCTTCATCGATCAATGTTTCGGGAACTTTGGCAATGTAGCGTCCGTAGTTAGAGATTTCTTCTACGGGAATACCATACTCGCGGGCAATCTGCTTGATTTTTGTCAGCTCGATACTGCGAGCTATTTCAATATCTGATTTCATAGGTTCAATTTTTTTATTGTGGCGCAAAGATACAAAGAAATTCTTTAACTTTGTCGTACTACATGTAAACCCTATAATTTATAATAGATATGAATAACTTCGCTTTTTACAGCCCTACCGAATTCGTATTCGGAAAAGGAACGGAAAGCCAGACCGCCGAACTGGTGAAGAAATATAAAGGTACGAAAGTGATGATTGTATACGGAGGAGGTTCCGTGGTACGCAGCGGACTACTCGATAAAGTAAAAAAATACCTCGACGAAGCAGGCATTGCTCATGTGGAACTGGGAGGTATCCAACCCAACCCCACCGATCCAAAGGTGTACGAAGGTATCGAGCTGGGACGTCGAGAAAAAATCGATTTCCTGCTTCCGGTGGGAGGCGGTTCGGTTATCGATACAGCCAAAGCCATTGCAATGGGTATCCCTTACGAAGGCGATTTCTGGGATTTCTATATAAATAAGGTAGTGCCTGAAAAAGCCATTCCACTAGGTGTTGTCCTGACTATTCCTGCGGCTGGAAGTGAAGGCTCCGGTAATACGGTCATCACGAAACTGGACGGACTGAAGAAACTGAGTGTCCGCACGCACGGATTGTTGCGTCCTACGTTTGCTGTGATGAACCCGGAACTGACCTATACCCTGCCCGCCTGGCAGACAGCTTGTGGGGTGACCGACATGATGGCGCACATCATGGAACGTTATTTCACCAATACAGAAGATCAGGAGGTGCCCGACCGTATGTGTGAGGGAACACTCAAGGCTATTATCACGGAAGCCCTTCGGGTAATGAAGGAGCCGGAAAATTACGGAGCCCGTGCCAACCTGATGTGGGCCGGTACCATCGCACACAACGGTACGTGCGGCGTGGGAGCCGTGGAGGACTGGGCTTCTCACTTTATGGAACACGAGGTAAGTGCTGTGTACGACGTGACGCACGGAGCCGGACTGGCTGTTATTTTCCCTGCCTGGTTAACCTACATGGCCAGCCATAACGTGGGTAAGGTAGCACAATATGCTCATCGTGTGTGGGACGTGCCGGAATCGGACGACAAGAAGGCTATGGCACTGGAAGGTGTAGCCCGTCTGAAATCTTTCTTCCACGCCATCGGTATGCCTGTCACCTTCAAGGAACTGGGTATTGAGCATCCAGACATCGACCTGCTGGTAAAAAAACTGCATGAAAACAAGGGTGAGTACGTGGGTAATTATGTCCGTCTGGATGCACAGGCTACCCGTGAAATCTATGAACTGGCCAACCAATAAGCACTATCATTATGGAATATACGAACCAAGACGTACGCCGGCAGGATCGTCTGCTTGATGAAGCACGTGCATTTGAAATATTAAAGGAAGGTGAATTCGGTATCCTGTCCATGCGGACTGAAGAGGGAGACGGTGCATACGGTATTCCAGTCAACTATGTGTGGGACCGTGGCAACTCCATTTATATCCATTGCGCACCGGTGGGGCGTAAATTGCGTTGTATTGACGCCTGCCCTAACGTGTCTTTCTGTGTCACCGGTCGCAGTAAGGTCATTCCCGACAAGTTTACGACGGGATATGAAAGCATCGTACTGCAATGCACGGCACATCATAGCTTGCACGAAGCCGAGCGGATGTCTGCCCTCTCCCTGCTGATTTCGAAATACTGTCCGGAGCATAAGATGCAGGGCATCGAATATGCCAACAAGTCTTTCCATCGCACGGAGATTATCCGTCTGGATATTCAGAAAGTCAGTGGAAAATGCAAGAATATGGGATTCTAATCCTATTTTATAGTATTTTTCAGGGACTTTAAACGCTTAACAAAACGCCTTTACGTTTGATTCGGAACGCAAAGGCGTTTTGTTTTAAATGTACTTGCGTTTTACTTAAAATACACTTGTGTTTTGGGCCAAACACAAAGGCGTTTTTTTGGTCTCCAAAAATGGACGGATAATCCCGTTTTTAGACATGATAACCTAAAATATCACTCTTTTACGCTTTTTCATGTTTTGTAAAGTTTTGATAATTTGAGATAGTTTTATACATTTGTGAACAATCACAAACGAAAGCAGGCTTTTCTCTTTATATATTATAAGAGAAAGCGGTTCCTCTGCTTCCGGAATAAAACAAAACGGTTCAAGGGAACGGAACCTTAATCTAAAAAAAGAGAATTATGAAAAAGTTTTTAATGACCGCTGTATTGGGAATGTTTGCATTGGCTGGTTTTTCTCAGGTAAAATGGGATGCACGCGTAGGCATGAACTTTAGTAACATGACTAAGGCTGAAGGTACAAAAGCATTGCCGGGCTTTAATTTAGGAGTTGGAATGGATTATGGCTTCAGCGAAAACTGGTCTTTGCAGTCTGGTCTGATGATTTCTTCTAAAGGTTATAAAATTAAGGATTATTCAAAAGATAGACCTATTTATTTGGATATTCCTATTTTGGCTGCTTACAAATTCAATATCAGCGATAATACAAAATTTGTTATCAATGCAGGTCCGTATTTGGCATTTGGATTAGGTGGTAAATGTAAATTCGATGAAGGTGGCGATTACAAATTGTTCAAAGGAGAAGATGGAGAGGATGCAGAATACAGCCGTTTTGATTTAGGTATCCAGTATGGTATCGGTCTTGAAATTGGTGACCACTATTTGGTTAACTTGACTGGTCAGAATGGTTTCATTTCTCCGTTTGATTATCCTGACGGATATGATGGTGACAAACCTAAGAACATGACCTTCTCTATCGGTGTAGGTTACCGTTTCTAATTTGAGAAATAAATCTCATATTCATCCATAAAAACGAAAGAGGTTATCTCAAAACGTTGAGATAACCTCTTTGTCGTTTGAGAAGGATAGTACGTTTTTCTGATATCTTTCTCCCCAGTTCTGATTGATGAATCTAGAAATTGTTTTTTGTAGTGAATGCTATTGGTTTTACCTTCAAGGTATTCACTGTCAATATGCATTATTTGCCAAATTCCCAGACACAGGTAAATAAGTACATCCTAGAATTGGCCAACGAATCCAAACTAAATCTAATAAAAAATGAAAACACGGTTAAATTCAAATTTTCCTTTTAAATACTACTATATGCTTTTTATAATAGTATTTATGGGAATAACAATCGCATCATGTTCAAATGCATTTTCAGATAAAGAAAAGCATTTAACGCCTATATATCTATATTACAATCCATTAGATATTGATGATAATATATATCTAAAATTTCCTTTATTCAACAATTATCCCAATGAACGTTATAAATACGGTGTTCGTGGTCCTGTTTATGAAGTCATTTATAATTATAAACATAAATATACTGGAATTGAAACTATATCCCAAAAATATTCTTTTACAGGATGGGGAGACATTCTTATGTTCTTTAATAATACATTCTATAGTTATACTTACAATGATGAGTTATGTATATCAGATATAACAGAGCTAGAAATGAATGGCACATCCAAAGGAAAAATCGCAAAGCTTGAATATAAAGGAGGAAAACTTACAGAATATCATGTGTCGAAATTTGAGAGTGAGTATTATAGATATGAATACCATCCAAATGGCATGACCAAAAGAATTACAGGATTTGATTATCTTGATAATTCGAATGAACTTTTCGAATTTAATGACAAAGGTCAACTAACGAAAATGGCAGTCAATAATTCAAGCAATCCATTTATGGAGGGATTGCATTATCATAAAAAATTCCCATCTATTAGCTTTTTTCACTACACAGAGGATTTATGTAGTGAAAAAATAGAAAAAATCATATTTAAGGATTATAATAATAAGATAGATACATTGACATGTAAAAGTTCATTTATTTATAATGAATATGGAGATGTAACTACCTGGATATATGATGGAGAATATGTGGCTGACAGAGGAAATACATATGATTTCATACATACAAAAACAGCTATCAATTTTGAGTATGAATATGATGATAATGCTAACTGGACAAGCATGAAAGTTATTTTACCTGATAACTTTGCACAATATCATTACTTGTTTAAATTTTACCAAATAAACACAGTGGGTACTTATATAAGTAGTCAAAAAACTCCAGATATAAAACCAGGAGAAAAGGCAATTGTGATTTTTAACAGACAGTTGGAGTATTATGATTCTAACATAGAAAAGCCTAAAGTTGAATCTTCGAAAGAAAAAAAAGTAGAAAAGCCAATTCATAAATTTACCGCTATTCAAGGAAATGGTTTGTATGGTAAAGTGAAAAGTGTGATTGGTGATTCTTATGAAATCAATTTTGATGAATATGGAAATACGATTGCTGAAGGGAGGGAATATAGACTTAAAGAAAAATTCGAATATCAAGATTACGAAACATATACAAGAGATGGTTTAGGCCCTTATAAAATAACCTGCGAAAATAATACAAGAAAAGAAGTCTCTGAGGACATGGGATGTAGTGCTGAGTATGAATTTGATAAATATGGGAGAGTGATAAGGCACAAATATTTAGTTGGTATGGGTATAGATGAAGAATACTTTACTTATGAGGGTAAAGATAAATTTCCTGAAACTATGATTAAAAGCGGAGGTGACGAAATAGGTCAATATAAAAACACGTATCATTATCAGTATTTAGAAAAGGACAGAAATGGTAACTGGACAAAGCGTAAAGTAAATTGTATAAACGAATATACGGAATATGGTATTAATAATGAAAATAATACAACGATTCGCAAAATTCCAGAAGAAATAGAAACACGTAAAATAATATATTATGAATAAGTAAATATCAGATAAATTTAAACCTTCAATTGTCTAGCAGGGCTATCTCAAAATGAGATACCCCAGTTAGACAATTGACTAATAACCAGCCATTCAGAAAAGAATTGAAAAAATATTGTAAAATAAATTTCGAAAACGTTTGGCTGTTTCGTGTAAAAAATATACCTTTGCACTCGCAAATGAAAATAGTGATGCACTCTTAGCTCAGTTGGTAGAGCAACTGACTCTTAATCAGTGGGTCCAGGGTTCGAATCCCTGAGGGTGTACAAAATTTCGGAAAGTTTGACAATTATAGTGGATGCACTCTTAGCTCAGTTGGTAGAGCAACTGACTCTTAATCAGTGGGTCCAGG
>ONZU01001701.1_pt1 | contig 10583 bp, 9 predicted proteins | sample 1671161 | NCBI WGS metagenome assembly ONZU01 (sample SAMN06348128, study PRJEB24527) | human gut metagenome | biome: human gut; feature: ankylosing spondylitis patient; material: feces | host: Homo sapiens | place: China | collected 2015-10
AGCATTAACGGTTGAACAATCAGAAGACAGTAAGAATTGGAAATTGACGGTAAATGCTGTTAAGAAAATGTATGATGGCAAGGAGGTAGCCCCAGCCACAATTACGGATAGTAATATTCCCCAAAATGTGAATGCAAGTTATCAATATCAACTGGCAGCTACGAGTAATGCAAACTTATTAGAAGATAATTGGGACGCATCTTTAACAGTCAAAGATGTAGCAGATTCTTGTAAGTATGTCTTTGTAAGGGTTGTAACGGATAATTACAAGTCGAAAATATTTGGTTCTTCTCAACAGATAGAGATTTCCAGACGTACCTTTAAAGATGTGGGAGTAACTATTACCCCAGACACTGTCACTTATAATGGTGACAACTGGAAGCCCAAAATTAAAGTGACTGAGGACTGGTTAGGTGCTTCCGGAGATGAAGTGGATAGTAGTGGTTATAAAATTGATTGGACAAATGAAGAGGGACGTACAGTAGAGCTAAAAGATGCTGGAACATATACTGCTCGTCTGATGGGAACTAGAGAAGGAAATTACTCGTCTGAGTTAAAAACATCTTCATTTACAATCAACAAGTGTAAATTAAAAGCACAGATAACAGGAGATTCCTTCGATAAAGTCTATGATGGGACTACGGATATTACAGAGGAGCAGAAGTTGGCAATTCAGCTTTACGACGACAATAATGATACTCCTGCGTTTTAGGATGTTCATGCAGATCAGGTGAAGTGGGCATATCAGAGTGCAGATGTTGGAGAGCACGATATAAATGCGACGAGCATCCCGTTAGCAGGCGATCAGGCAAAGAATTATGAGCTGACAGAACAGACGGTATCACAGAAAGGAACGATCAAGCCCCGTGATTTCGCGTCCATGACCGTATCCGCAGTCCCGCTCACCTACAACGGCACCGAGCAGCAGCCGAAGATAGATGCTTCTGTGGAAACTGGCCTTGAAAATGTAAGCCCAGACGCAACATTTACCTACTCGAAGGACGGCGTTAATTACCAGAGCGAGATTCAGGGCTTTACAGAGGCTGGAACGTATCTGGTGTATGTGAAGGCGTCCATGGCGAATTTCAATGACGAAACGAAAACAGTTGCTGTGACTGTGCAGAAAGCGGCTGCTCCAACCGTATCTGCTATGTCAGAATCATACAGCTACAAAGAGACTGGCGAGAGACAGGTGGCATTGCCAGGATTTCCGGAGGACTGCGGAACCATTGGAAGTATCACGGCGCAGATCATTTCCGATGAGGGACAGATCTTAGATAGTGCGGCAGTGGATGGCATGAATCTGGTACTCCGTCTGAAAGGCAGTTCTAAAAACATGGTTGGCAAGACTGCCCAGGTTGTCGTGAAGGTGGAGACTAAGAATTACGAGGATATTCAGATTCCTGTGATCGTGACTTTGACTGCAGATTCGTCTGACAGTAACTCCAACAACAACTCTGGAAATAATTCTGGCAACAATGGCTCCAATAATGGCAATTCCAATGGTGGAAACAATAATGGTTCTAACGGCGGCAGTTCCAGTTCAGATCGGGACCGCTCCGACCGTGACGATTCCAACGCAAGCGTTGTAAAAGTAAGCCCAGGCCAGTCCGGGAAAGTAACCAAAGACAGCCAGAAAGGCTACCGGAACGAGGAACAGGGCGTGATCACCGGCGCAAACAACCAGGCAGTGAACGATGGCTACAGTCACTGGATGAAAGACGCCAAAGGCTGGTGGCTCCGCTACAGCGACGGCACCTGGCCAATGGGCCGCGCAGGCGCATATCATTGGGAGAAGATTAACGGCAGATGGTGGGCATTTGGCGCTGACGGTTATATAAGCAGCGGCTGGATCTATGATACCATTTACCAGGGCTGGTTCTATATGGACGAAAACCAGGGTATGCTGACCGGATGGCAGTTCATCAACGGAAAATGGTACTATCTGAATCCCAACTCCGATGGCACCGCCGGTATTATGTATACAAAGCGCCGGACACCGGATGGCTGGTATGTGAAAGAGGACGGCAGCTGGGACGAGGAGGGCGGAAGATAAAATAAATATTTAGGAAGAAAGCATTTCCCATAGCGGAGATGCTTTTTTCGTTTGATGGAAAATATAGAATTCCTCTGTATCTTTTTCTTGAATTTTTTGTTGAATCAACTTTGATGCCAATAGATTACTGATTGTCTCTGTAACTTATATTGTTTCCTATAATACACAGAGACATTTGAATTTTAGAAATGTTATCTTTTGTTATAGAAAATTTTATTCTTTTCCTTACATCCGGCTGATAAAATCCTTCAGACTTTCTGCCTTCGCCGCAAGCTTCACCCATGCACTGAGCTTATCCAAATCCTTTTCCTGATCAATCTGCTGAATAATTTCATCAGGCAATGTACCAAGAGGACTTAACATATCCCTTAGCAGCTTAATCATAACCTGGCGACCTTCTTCTTTAGCATCGTCAATTATATCCTGCCACATCATATATTGCCTCTCCTTTCCACGATTTTCCTTAATTTGTCGAATCGTATTCTGAAGCCTGGTCACATATGTATCTCCAAAATCTTCAAAATTTCCATCTTGTCCTGCTCGTACAAACTCCAAAAAAGATACCAACTCTTCAGAAACTTCATCTGGATTCTTTCCTCTGGTGTTTAAAAAGATAGTTTCAGCACCATCTTCCAATATTTTTCCCGTTTCCTTACATACATTCCGAAAACGGTAACGATACTTTCCGTCTGAAAATGGATCAAAATCGCAGATAAAAATCACATAAGTATTTGGTAGGTTTTCATATTTTGCTCCGCTAGTCAAAAGCTCCATATCCATCTGGCTGTGATAATATCTGCTACGTTTTGGAAGCGCATCTCGTTTCAACAACTGCATCTCCACATCATAATGTGTATTATTCTCGTCTTTTGCATATACATCCAGACGTACTCCCTTACATTTTGGATGGTAGATCATACTTTTCTCTTTAATGACCTCCACCCGGCTGATCGGCATTTCCAACACACGTTCCAGTAACTGACGGCAATTATCATTTTCCATCATCACCGAACCGAACATGTAGTTATCACCAATGGTTAGATCCTGAAATTTTCTGGTTTGTTTCATACAACTCCTCCGTGATACAGAGGAATTCTATGAAATTATTTTATCACATTTTTTATGAAATATCGCCTGTTTTTTTGATTTTCCAATTCCATCTTGACAACTGTATGAATCTGTACTATAACTGTATTAAGATAATTAATACAGTTAAAACACATCATACAGTTCATACAGAAACATGGAGAACGGTTGCGGTGTTTGATTCAAAAGGAGGGACTTATGATCATACTGGATTATCGGGACCGGCGTCCGATCTATGAACAGGTGATTTCCCGGTTCCAGGAGCTGATGCTGACAGGGGCGCTGGAGAAAGACAGCCAGCTGCCATCGGTGCGGAGCCTGGCCATGGAATTGTCCATCAATCCGAATACGATCCAGAGGGCTTATGCGGAGCTGGAGCGGCAGGGATACATCTATTCCATCAAGGGAAAAGGAAGCTTTGTGGCGGACAACGGCCATGTGAAGGAAGCCGGGAGACAGGAAGTGCTGCAGCGGCAGGTGGATCTGGCTAAGGAAGCCTGTGCCCTGGGGGTGACCAAGGAGCAGCTGTGGGAGCAGATCGTCAGGATCTATGAGGAAAATGAGACAGAAAGGGAGGCGTAAAGCGTATGATAGAGGCGAAAAATCTGACCAAACGGTTTGGAAGCCTGATGGCAGTGGACCATATAAATGCCCAGATCCGGGATGGCAGTGTATTTGGACTGATCGGCACTAACGGAGCAGGAAAAAGTACATTTTTGCGGATGCTCAGCGGTGTTTTGAAGCCGGATGAGGGCTCTGTGACCATCGATGGGAAGGAAGTATATGAGAATGTGGAGGTGAAGTCACGGTTTTTCTATATTTCCGATGACCAGTATTTCTTCAGCAATTCCACTCCGGAGCAGCTGATGAAGTTTTATATGGTTCTTTCCCCGAAATTCAATAAAAACCGGTTCATCCATCTGATGGACAGCTTTGAACTGGACCGGAAACGGAAGATTAATACATTTTCCAAAGGTATGAAAAAACAGGTTTCCGTGATCTGCGGCGTGTGTGCCGGGACGGATTATCTGTTCTGTGACGAGACATTTGACGGACTGGACCCGGTGATGCGGCAGACAGTGAAAAGTATTTTTATAGGTGACATGGAGGAGAGAAACCTGACGCCGATCATCGCTTCCCACAACCTGCGGGAGCTGGAGGATATCTGCGACCATGTAGGGCTGCTGCATAAGGGGGGAATCCTTCTTTCCAAGGATCTGGAGGATATGAAGTTAAATATCCATAAGCTCCAGTGTGTGCTGGTTCCTGGAATGAATGTGGCAGATCTGAAGACTCTGGACATTATCCATGCAGATGCCAGAGGAAGTCTGTGTACCCTGACGGTGCGTGGAACCAGGGAAGAGATCGAGGCGCGGATGGAGCAGTATCACCCGATCTTTGCGGAGATCATTCCATTGTCCCTGGAGGAGATCTTTATCAGTGAAACGGAGGTGGCTGGTTATGACATCAAAAAACTTATCCTTTAAATTAATGGCAGAGGATTTAAAACGGCGTGTCTGGACCATTGCCCTGACAGTCCTGGCTTTGATCTTTGCACAGATTTTCCCGATTGCGGTCAAGTGCAGCGAATACGCAGAGCAGGCAGGAAAATGGAATGAATCCACCAGAGAATACATGGAGACGAATATTCTGTCCCTGCTGAAGGTAAATCCCATGGCTGCGGCAGTTCTGATCGGGGCGGCTGTTTTGTGGGCAGTGACCAGCTTCTGTTATCTGCATAACAGTAAAAAGGTGGATTTTTATCACAGCATTCCGGTGAAACGCCATGTGCTCTATATCGCCAATTATTTCAATGGAATCTGGGTGACAGCGGCGGTTTATCTGGTATTTACGGCAGTGACCATTCTTTTAGCCGGAAGATGTGGAATCAGTGGCGGCATTCATACAGGAAGAATCTGGATGGGAGCGCTGATTAACGTGGTATTTTACAGCCTGCTTTACACGACGGTATCTGCGGCTATGATGCTGACGGGCAATATCGTGGTAGCACTTCTGGGAACTGCGGTATTTTTCTCCTACGGACCGGCGGTGGTGGGACTTTCCATGGCGTATATGGGCACATGGTTTAAAACCTACCGGGAGACAGCGGCCATCAGTGAGCTGTTTGAGAAGCTGCTGGAAAGAACGTCGCCATTTACGGCATATGTGTACGCCCTGGGAAATTTTGGTGAAGGACGGAATGTGACCGGAGCGGTGGTGACGGCGTTTCTGGTGACGGTGGTCCTTGTTGTCGGTACCTGTTGCTTGTACTGGCTGCGCCCCTCTGAGGCGGCAGGTAAGGCCATGGCATTTCCGAAGACAGAAAATGTGATCCGGGTTCTGATCGTGATCCCGGTGGGCGTGGTGTTTGGTATGTTCTTCTTTGCGCTGAGAGCTACGGTGATCTGGCTGTTGGTGGGAGCGGTAGTTGGTACGGTGCTGGCCCACTGCATCATCGAGATCATTTACCGGATGGATTTTCGGCGGCTGTTTGACCGGAAAATCTATCTTGCGGGCTGTCTTTTGGTGACACTGGGACTTTCCATGGCAGGCTTTAAGGACTGGTTTGGTTATGACACCTGGATGCCGGATACCGGGAAGATCCAGAGCATGGCCATCAATATGGAAGACGATGATACCTGGGTGACTTACGGACAGGTGGAGATTCCGGAAGATGAATCAAAGCAGCCGCATTGGGATTATGGGGATGAAAATGTATATCTGCTAGAACATATGGAACTGACTGATTGTTATCCGGTAATGGAGCTGGTAAAAAATGGAATCCAGGTGCAGAAAGAGCTGCGTAAGGCGAATGGACGGATCGGAAGCATCTGGGATGTGGAAAGACAGGATGATACCTGGAAGACGATCACGGTGCAGTACCATCTGAACAGTGGGAAAAAGGTCAAAAGAACTTATACGATCCGTATGAATGCAGAAGCAGAGGAATGCTGGACCCAGATTTATGACAGCGTGGAATTTAAAATGGGAAAATACCCGATTTTAAGCCAGAGCTCCCAGGACACCGAAGAGATCTATTTCCAGCAGTATAACCAGGTACAGAAGGTGGAGACCGACCACCAGATGCAGGAGCATCTTCTGGCGGTGTACCAGAGCGAGTTAAAGGCCCTGACCATAGAAACCAGGAAGAAGGAATATCCGATGGCAACGATCCAGTTCCGTACAAAGAACCAGTGTGAAGGAATCAGTCGAATAGAAAGCCTGAGAGGACTGTCAGACTCCTGGTATTCTGCAGAGTATATCAGTAATCGGTGTTATTATCCGGTGTATCCGTCCTTTACGGGAACGATTGCCCTGTTAAAAGAGGCGGGAGTGGACTTTACAGAATTAAATACAGAGAATGTTTCAGGTATCCAGATCACCTCCTATCCGGAAGGCAACGGAAATCGAAGCAGGACGGTCCTGTATCGTGATGCTAAGGATCTGGAGGCATTGATTCCGGCATTAAATTATCAGGATTATGTCTGGATGAATGACATGTATTATGAGCAGACCATTACCGAAGCAAGTGCCAGTGTTCTGTTTGTGGGTCATGATACAGAGGATCAGCAGACTGTGGTGTCTGAAGCAGAGGACACAGAAAACTGGTATCCATTTTGCATCGATCCGTCTAAGCTGAGCAAGGAGCAGAGAATGAAATATCTGCAGGAATAGAACGGCATGTTACTGTACACGGGTAGGCATTTTCTGAACTGAAAATGCCGTATGATACAGTGGTGGTAACAGATTTTGCCGATTTAGAATGCGAAGCATCGGCAAAATCCGTTGCTGTTTGCGCAACGCGTGAACAGCAACAACGGCATTGACATTCCTTTTGAGAAAAGATAAGATAGGTTCAAAGGAGGAATGTTCATATGGCATTTTTTGATGAGATTGGAAAAACTCTGGCTGATAAAAGCCGGGAAGCAGCAAAGAAAGCAAAGGATGTGGCTGAGATCCTGCAGTTAAAGGCACAGATCAGTACGGAGAAGAGCAAGACCAAGGAGCTGTACGCGTCCATCGGCGTGCTGTATTTCAAAAAGCACCGTGACAACGAGAATGATGAATACCAGATGTTCTTCCCGGAGATCGAGAAAACCCTGGCCCACATCGCAGAACTGGAGGAGCGGGTAAAAAAACTGGAAAAAGCAGGAACCTGTCCGGTATGCGGGGCTTCCGTCGGAAAGAATGATGCTTTCTGTGCAAAGTGCGGCGCACCGGTAGAAAACGAAGCGGAAGAAGCGCCGGAAGAGGATGTGCTGGAGACCGATGATCTGAGAAAGCTGGATGCAGTGGAGGAACAGAAAAAAGCAGATCTGGACGACATTTTCGTGGAAGAAGATGGCGGGGACGAGGAAAAGGCTGATGACGGGGAGAAAACCGAATAAGCTGGATTTGCTGGTAAGATGAATGGAAGAGGCAGGAAACCTGGAGAGGGGAACTGTCTCTTTTTGTGTCATAGGAAACTTCGACCTATGACACAAAAAACGTTCCGCGGGATGCGCAAAGGCACATTTTTTTATTGAGAAAAGTTTTACTTGCAATATACCCCATAGGGGTATATAATTATCGTCGTAGTTACGAGGCAAGAAAAACATACAGATAGGGAATACTGGTAAAGCTGGTGAAGGGATGAAAAGCGAAGGGATGAAAGACGATAGAATGGCAGGTGATGGAATGGCAGAAGAGCTGTGCTGCTGTCATAAGCATAAGGAACGTTCAGAAAAGGAATACCGGGATCTGATCAACCGGTTGAACCGGATTGAGGGTCAGATCCGTGGAATCAAAGGGATGGTGGAGCGGGATGCGTACTGTCCGGAGATCCTGGTGCAGGTGGCGGCGGCCAACGCGGCATTAAACAGTTTTAACAAGGTGCTTCTGGCCAATCATATCCGGACCTGTGTGGCAGATGATATCCGGGATGGGAAGGAAGAGACCATCGATGAGCTGGTGACTGTATTGCAGAAGCTGATGAAGTAGAGAAGAGGTAACTATGAAGGTACTGAATAGTTACGAGAAGAGAAAGGAAGGGCAGAACGATGGAACAGTATATTGTAACAGGGATGAGCTGTGCCGCCTGCAGTTCCAGAGTGGAAAAGGCGGTATCAAAGGTAGAAGGCGTCACCTCCTGTTCGGTAAGCTTACTGACGAATTCCATGGGCGTGGAAGGGACGGCTTCTCCGGAGGCCATCATCCAGGCAGTGGAAGCGGCGGGGTATGGGGCCTCAAAGAAAGGAGCGCCGGGCGCGGCAGCGAAAGCTGGCGGTTCTGGAGGTGCAGGAGCCGCTGGGAATGCGGAAGAGCTGTTAAAGGACCGGGAGACTCCGGTATTGAAGCAGAGACTGATCTGGTCACTGGGATTTTTAGTGGTCCTCATGTATTTTTCCATGGGACACATGATGTGGAACTGGCCGGTTCCGGCGTGGATGGAAGGCAACCATATTGCCATGGGTCTGCTGCAGATGATCCTGGCAGCCATCGTGATGGTGATCAACCAGAAGTTTTTTATCAGTGGTTTTAAGAGCCTGTGGCATAAGGCTCCGAACATGGATACGCTGGTGGCATTAGGCTCCATGGCATCCTTTGGATACAGCACTTATGCGTTATTTGCCATGACCGATGCCCAGCTGAAGGGCAGTACGGAGCTGGTGATGGAGTATATGCACGATTTCTATTTTGAATCAGCGGCGATGATCTTAGCGCTGATCACCGTAGGAAAAATGTTAGAGGCACGCTCCAAGGGTAAGACTACAGATGCGTTAAAGAGCCTGATGAAGCTGGCGCCGAAGACCGCTGTGGTGGTGAGAAATGGCGCGGAGGTGACCGTTGGCATCGACCAGGTGCAGACTGGAGACGTGTTCGTGGTCAGACCTGGAGAAAATATTCCGGTGGACGGCGTGATCTTAGAGGGGAGCAGCGCGGTCAATGAGTCTGCGCTGACCGGCGAGAGTATTCCGGTGGATAAGGAAGTGGGCGATACGCTGTCTGCGGCGACCATCAACCAGTCCGGTTTTATCCGCTGCCGCGCCACAAGAGTTGGCGAGGACACGACTCTTTCCCAGATCATCCAGATGGTCAGCGACGCGGCAGCTACCAAGGCGCCGATCGCCAAAATTGCAGATAAGGTATCTGGTATTTTCGTTCCGGCAGTGATTTCTATTTCTGTTGTAACCATTCTGGTGTGGCTGATCGCCGGTCAGAGCGTGGGATTCGCTCTGGCGAGAGGTATTTCCGTGCTGGTCATCAGCTGTCCATGTGCCCTGGGCCTTGCGACTCCGGTAGCCATCATGGTGGGAAATGGCATGGGTGCGAAGCATGGTATCCTGTTTAAGACGGCAGTTTCCTTAGAAGAGACCGGCAAGACAGAGATCGTGGCTCTGGATAAGACCGGAACCATCACCGAGGGTATGCCAAAGGTAACAGATATGATACCAGCAGGGGGTATCTCGGAAGAAGAACTGCTGACCTATGCTTATGCCCTGGAGAAAAAGAGCGAGCACCCGTTAGCCAGGGCCATTTTAGCAAAAGCACAGGAAGACGGTGTGAAAGAACTGGAGACCGAAGAATTTGCGGCGCTTCCTGGCAATGGCTTAACGGCTGTGGTCCAGGGCGGGAAAATGGCAGCAGGCAATTACAATTTTGTTTCCACCCAGGCTTCTGTGACCCGCGAGATCCGGGAAAAAGCGGAAAAACTGGCAGAGCAGGGGAAAACGCCTCTCTATTTTGCAAGAAATGGGGAAATGCTTGGTCTGATCGCAGTTGCGGACGTGATCAAGGCAGACAGCCCGCAGGCAGTGAAGGAGCTTCAGAACATGGGAATCCATGTGGTTATGCTGACCGGTGACAATGAGCGGACAGCCAGGGCCATCGGAGCGCAGGCAGGCGTGGATGAGGTGATCGCCGGAGTTCTGCCGGAGGGCAAGGAGCAGGTGATCCGCCAGCTGAAGGAGAAAGGCCGTGTGGCTATGGTTGGAGATGGCATTAACGACGCTCCGGCACTGACCAGGGCGGATATGGGGATCGCCATCGGCGCGGGAACAGACGTGGCTATCGATGCGGCAGATGTGGTGCTGATGAAGAGCCGGTTAAGCGATGTTCCGGCGGCCATCCGTTTAAGCAGGGCGACTCTGACCAATATTCATGAAAATCTGTTCTGGGCATTCTTTTATAATGTGATCGGTATTCCATTAGCCGCCGGAGTGTGGTATCCTGTTTTTGGATGGAAATTAAATCCGATGTTTGGCGCAGCTGCTATGAGTTTATCCAGCTTCTGTGTGGTGACCAATGCCCTGCGGCTGAATTTATTTGATATCAGAAGCACCAGAAAGGATAAAAAGATCAAAAAGGATCATAAAGAAAAGGAGAATAAAACGATGACAAAGACCATGAAGATCGAAGGAATGATGTGCGGACACTGTGAGGCAAGAGTCAAGAAGACACT
>ONZU01001711.1_pt1 | contig 10519 bp, 9 predicted proteins | sample 1671161 | NCBI WGS metagenome assembly ONZU01 (sample SAMN06348128, study PRJEB24527) | human gut metagenome | biome: human gut; feature: ankylosing spondylitis patient; material: feces | host: Homo sapiens | place: China | collected 2015-10
TAAAACCATCTCTTAACTTACGAAGTCTTTCCCAAGGGTCTTCCTTAAGGAAACGAAGTGATGCATCAAATGTAGCACCGCCCCAGCACTCAACTGAATGATATCCAACCTTATCCATCTTGTCTATGATTGGAAGCATCTGCTCTGTAGTCATTCTTGTAGCAATAAGTGACTGATGAGCATCTCTTAATACAGTCTCAGTTATCTTTAATGGTCTCTTAACCTGATCTGCCATCTTAAACTCCTCCTATATATTTCTATATATAAAGTAAATAAACTCTAATGAAGCTGCGTAAGTAACTTCTATTCAGACTTAGAAGGTCTTATGATATATATAGACCATTCCTCTGTCCACAACGAAGTTGCGTAAGCAACTTCTAATGAATTTAGAAGGTCTTAGTCTGCGTATTATATACTCTAACACCTCCTGGATTCAGTGAAATTGCCTATGGCAATTTCCTTACGGACTTAGAGGGTCTTAGCCCGCGTATTATGCGAGCTTAGAGCCTCTTAGTCCGTTTTTACATAACACCAAACATCGCCATAAATGTACCAGCTGCAACCGCTGTACCAATAACACCAGCTACGTTAGGTCCCATAGCGTGCATCAAAAGGAAGTTAGAAGGATCTGCTTCTGAACCAACCTTCTGTGAAACTCTGGCTGCCATTGGAACTGCAGATACACCTGCTGAACCAATAAGTGGATTAACCTTACCGTGTGTAGCCTTACACATAATCTTACCAAATATTACACCTGCCGCTGTACCAAAGCAGAATGCAATAAGACCTAATGCAACAATCTTTAATGTATCAAGATTGAGGAAGGCTTCTGCACTTGTTGTAGCACCAACTGATGTACCAAGAATAATAACAACTATATACATAAGTGCATTGGATGCTGTTTCTGTAAGCTGCTTAACAACTCCTGACTCTCTAAAAAGGTTACCAAGCATAAGCATACCAACAAGTGGTGCTGTTGTAGGAAGAATTAATACTACAACGATTGTAACGATAATAGGGAAAAGAATTTTCTCAAGCTTAGATACAGGTCTTAACTGTTCCATCTTAATCTTTCTTTCTTTTTCAGTTGTTAATAACTTCATAATAGGTGGCTGAATAATTGGTACAAGTGACATATATGAATATGCTGCAACCGCTATTGGTCCAAGGTAATTAGTCTGTCCTAATTTACCAGCAAGGAATATTGATGTAGGACCATCAGCACCACCAATAATAGATATAGCTGCTGCTGCCTTATCTGGGAATCCCATAAATATAGCCATAATGTAAGCAGCAAATATACCAAACTGTGCTGCTGCACCTAAAAGGAAACTCTTAGGATTAGCGATAAGTGGACCAAAGTCTGTCATCGCACCAACACCAAGGAAGATAAGTGATGGCAGAATACTCCATTCATCTAATAAATAAAAATAATGTAACAAACCACCTACGCCATTGCTTGAATCTTCAATAGATAACATAATATCCGGGAAAAGATTAACAAGTAACATACCAAATGAAATAGGTACTAAAAGCAGAGGTTCATATTCTTTTTTGATTGCCAAATACATGAAAAACAGCGCAACCAGAATCATCAGATAATTACCCCAAGTGAGGTTAAAGAATGCTGTCTGGTGAACGAGGTTTCCCAATGTTGATAAAATATATTCCATTTTTTACCTCCGTATATTATCTCTACACAACTAATTGATATATCAATTAGTTCATAGAAACTAATACTTTACCTGACTCTACTGAATCACCAGCTGCACACTCAACTGTAGCAACTGTACCATCCTGTGGTGCACAGATTTCATTTTCCATCTTCATAGCTTCAAGAACGAGTAATACATCACCCTTCTTAACTGCTGTGCCCGCATTAACGTTAACCTTAAGAATCTTACCAGGCATTGGTGCATTAACCTTTACTGCACCCTGTGCGCCTGCTGGTGCTGCAGCCTTTGGTGCTGCCTTAGGAGCTGCTGCTTTTGGTGTTGCTGCCTTAGCTACACCTGCTGTGCTTCCTGTTCCTTCTTCTACAGTAACATCATATACATTACCATTAACTGTTATTGTATAATTCTTCATAATTTATTTCCTCCTGCTATTAACCTTTCTAATTGAACGAACTACAAGTCCGTCTGTAGATGTATTCTCTGATGCAGCAATAGCTGCTGTTATAACTGCTATAAGTTCAAGATCATCAACTTCTTCATCCTGCTCTTCGCTTGAAACTATCTGAGCAATAGCATTATCAACACCCTGGGCATCATTAGATGCTTCATTCTTAGCCTTATTTTTGTTCTCAAACTTATTGATGTACTTAAATAATGAAATAATGAATGAAATAAATATAAGTACAACGAATACTGTTCCCATACCGATAAGAGTATTCATTACTGCTTTATACATCTTCTGTCCTGTAGTATATGATGGATTTATAGCACCATTTTCAAGTGTATAGTCATCATTAATTACGAATTCAAATGTACATTTATCATTCTTCTCATATGAAGTATCAACTGTAATAGTACATAACTCACCTGTCTTGCTGTTGAGTTCTACATTAATTTCATTGATACTCTTTAAAGCACCTAACTCACCTCTTGTGCTATTCCAGCTATTATAAAAAGCTATTGTCTTAACACTAATTCCACTCTGGTCAACAATGTATAACTTATTATTTACCATTGTAAGTGATTGAGCTGCCTCTGCATCCGCTGTTATCTTAGCAGAATCATTCTTATCAAGATATGTAATCATATCTTTAACCCAGTCTACAAGATAAGCCTCACTGGCATCAAGCTGCTGCTGTTTTAATTCTGTCTTGGCACTTGCTGTTGATATAGTGCCATTAGATGAACTGCAGGCTGTCATACAGAATACACAGATAAGTAATGAGAATAACACTAAGAACTTTTTAAACTTAATTTTCTTCATATTATCACCTCTTCAATTATACTGTGCCATGCTTCTTATCTGCACGAACCTCTCTTTTATCAAACAACATTTCAAATGCTGCAATAATGTACTTTCTTGTATCTTCTGGGTTAATAATTGTATCAACATAACCTCTTGCAGCTGCCTGCTCAACGCTTGACTGTAATGCTGCATATTCAGAAGCCTTTTCATTAATCTTAGCTGTAACATCATCTGCTGCTGCGATTTCATCAGCATACATAATCTTAGCAGCTAAAGAAGCATCCATCATACCGATGCTTGCCTGTGACCAGGCATATACCATATCTGCACCTACTGACTTAGAATTCATAGCTACATATGCGCTTCCATAAGCTTCACCTGTAATTACATTAACCTTTGGCACATCTGCGTTAGAAAATGCATATACTAACTTAGCAGCTGCCTTGGCAATTGTCTTCTCAGCTCTTACATTAGCTTCAAAGCCCTTAACATTAGTAAGCGAAAGCACTGGTATTTCAAATGCGTTACAGAATGTTACGAATTCGGCTGCCTTATAAGCTCCATCTGTAGTTAATACAGCTGCAAACTCTTCTGCCTTTTCGCCATTCTCATCATATATTGCTGTTCTGTTAGCAACAGCACCAACTGTAACTCCATCAAGCTGAATGAAGCCAGTTACCATTTCCTTAGCATATTCAGCCTTAACTTCTACAAATAATCCATCATCTGAAATATCTGTAAGAGCAAGTGCAGCATCAGCTATCTCTGCTGACATATCAGCGCATACTCTGTTAAGGTCGTCCTGATTATCTGTGTATACAGCACCTTCCTCATTATTAGATGGAAGCATTGATACAAGCTGTCTTACTCCATTAGCGATTGTTTCTTCATCACCAATGAAATCTGCAACACCTGCTTTAGCCATAAATTCTGCACTTGATGTATCAAGCTTAGATTCATAGTTGCCATCTAATGCGTTAGGACTGTTAACAAATAACTTAGCCTTCTTTTCTTCCACAAATACGAAATCTGAAAGTTCTGCAAGAACAGCAAGACCTCCACCACATTCACCGTATACGGCTGTAATCTGTGGAACAATTCCAGAAGCTAATGACATATTCTTATAAATCTGTCCAAAGCCGTCAAGGGCGTCTGTTGCTTCCTGAAGTCTTAAACCTGCGCAGTCAATCAGACCAATCACAGGAGCTCCCATTTTCATTGCCTTCTCATAAAGATTAGCAATCTTCTTGGCATGCATCTCACCAATTGTTCCGCCTAACACAGCAGCATCCTGGCTATACACATACACAAGATTTCCATTGATAACTCCATATCCTGTGATTACACCATCAGATGGAGCCTTTTTTTCCTGCATGTTAAAATCTGTTGCTCTTGCTGTAACAGCCGCTCCGATTTCAACAAAACTGCTATCATCAAGAATTGCTTCGATTCTTGATAAAGCCTGTGTAGTATTACTCATCACCGAGACCTCCTCTTTGTTATATATTGCTTAATGCAAACAACTATTGTTTATTTTATAACAATGTAAGTTAAATTACAAGAGATTTGTTGTTGCTTTCCACGTTATTTTGTTAATTTTATACGCATTTTTCATTAATTTTGCACATAGGACATTTATGTTATTAATCTTTTGTTTCAAGAACTATAACAACCCCTTTATGAACCTTAATTATTCCCTGCTCATCTTCCACTTCATTGCTCTGGCATATACTTAATCCCTGTTTTAATTCATAATTATCAAGCGTATATTTAAATCCCTCAAGGCTTAAACTGACATTTTCTGACATAGGAATAATTGACACATATCTTCCATACTGGCTGTCTTTACCAATTATATGTGTTCCAACAGCCTCGCTTAAAAGATATATATAATTGTGCTCATCAACTATATGACAGTCCTTTCCACAATCAGCTGCCACTTTCATATTTCCTATATTGGTAATTGTGTGATCCATTCTTGTTCCTGTCGCACCAAGTATATATATGTCTGTTGCCCCCTTTTTAAGTGCTGTCATAATCGCAAGATGTGTGTCGGTATAATCTTTTTCTTTAGGATATATCTCAAATTCAGTATCACTCTTATATCTGTCAAGCACATCTTTATCTACTGAATCGTAATCTCCAAGTAGAAAATCCACCTTCAGACCAAGCTTATCAGCATACTCAAGCCCGCTGTCAGCCGCTATGCAATAATCAAATATCTGATTATCAAGCCATTCCTTTGCCCACGCAACATTAACACTTCCACCTGTAACAATAAGAACCTTGCTCATCTTCTATAACCTCCTTTTAATTATCAATCTTTTAAATTTTCTGTCTATGTTCTTTAATTTTTCACATTTATACTTTATAATTAACCAAACAGTAATTAAGCATATATATTTTAATATACAGACAGCATTTACATTCTGCTTACATCTGGTAATAGTACCACATTTTACCAATTATATATAGTTTAATTTACGCAAAGCATTTTAATGCTACATATTACACATTATTCATATCACAGAAAGGAGATTATTGTGAGCAGCTTAAATTCACCGTCAGACAATACAGTTGATGAAAATATCATTGACGAAGCTAAGAAATCAGGCATATCAGAAAAAGAAGCCAAAAATATTATCGAGGAAGAAGAAGGCATCGAGCTTTTACAGCACTCCGGTAATCTGTACGAATCAACAGATGACAAATATAAAGATAACCTGTCATCAGCAATCACATTTTTTGTATGCGGCGCTGCCGGAATTATTATTCTTATTCTTAATGACATAGGAATATTAAAATTCGTAGTAAAAGGCAGTTCTAACTTCATACTTGTAAATATTGTTCTTGGTCTTTTATTCGTTGGATTTATCGCAATAGGTTTCTGGTCATTAAAGTATTCCAAGAAAATCAAGTCAAGTGCCTCCATTGAAAATGAAGCAACTGACACTATTATCAACTGGCTTAATGACAATATAACCAAAGAAGATATTGAAGGTTCTTACAACAATGATATTGCAGAAGAAATGAAATATTTCAACAGAAGTGATTACATCAAAAATGCTATTATGAAACAGTTCCCTGACACATCCGAAGGGTTATGTGACACTATCTCTGATAAATACATTGACAGCATTTTCAATATGTAAATCAACTTTACAAAAACAAAAAATATACAGGCTTCTATAAAAAGCATACAATAAGCTTTATAAAAAATACCAGCTTCCATAGAAGCACACAGCCCATTAACACTAAATATTACCCAGTTATAATATAAGATAAACAAAAGCTGTTGGTTTATTATCTAAACACTGATAATAAACCAACAGCTTTTTTACTATTATTGCAAATATAATTCACTTTACTATTACCACAAATGTATACGTGCAATAGCTACATCTAAGTACATAAACAGTATTCATATACTCTCTTTATTCATATAATTACTTATTTGAAAGGTACTCGTCAATACCCTTAGCAGCAGCTTTACCAGCTCCCATAGCAAGAATAACTGTTGCAGCACCTGTAACAGCATCACCACCAGCGTATACACCTTCCTTAGATGTCTGCCCATTAGTTTCTTCTGCTACGATACATTTTCTCTTATTAATTTCAAGACCCTTAGTTGTAGATGAGATAAGTGGGTTAGGTGATGTACCAAGTGACATAATAACTGCATCAAGATCCATTACGAATTCTGAATCAGGGACTTCAACAGGCTTCCTTCTTCCAGAAGCATCTGGTTCGCCAAGTTCCATCTTAACACACTTAATACCTGTAACATTACCCTTGTCATCTGTAAGGACTTCTGTTGGGTTAGTAAGAAGGTCAAATATAATACCCTCTTCTTTAGCGTGATGTACTTCTTCTGCTCTTGCAGGAAGTTCTTCCTCACTTCTTCTGTATACAATATGTACCTCAGCACCAAGTCTTAATGCTGTTCTTGCAGCATCCATAGCAACGTTACCACCACCAACGACGGCAACCTTCTTAAATCTTGCTATTGGTGTATCATAATCCTCTCTGAAAGCTTTCATAAGGTTGCTTCTTGTAAGGTATTCATTAGCTGAGAATACTTCGTTAGCATTTTCTCCTGGGATACCCATAAATCTTGGAAGACCAGCACCTGAACCGATAAATACAGCATCAAAACCTTCTTCATTAATAAGCTGGTCAATTGTCATCGACTTACCGATTACTACGTTAGTTTCAATTTTAACGCCAAGCTTCTTAACATTTTCAATCTCTGATGCAACAACTGTCTTCTTTGGAAGACGGAACTCTGGAATACCATATACTAATACACCACCAGCTTCGTGAAGTGCTTCAAATATTGTAACATCATATCCCATCTTAGCAAGGTCACCAGCACAAGTAAGTCCTGAAGGACCTGAACCGATAACAGCCACTTTCTTACCCTTCTTCTCTGTTGGCATCTCTGGTGATACATTGTTCTCTCTAGCCCAGTCAGCTACGAATCTTTCAAGCTTACCAATTGATATAGCTTCACCCTTAATTCCTCTTATACACTGACCTTCACACTGTGTTTCCTGTGGACATACACGGCCACATACAGCAGGTAATGCAGATGACTTTCCAATAACCTTGTAAGCTTCTTCAAAATTACCTTCTTTTACATTATGTATGAATTCCGGAATATTGATTGATACTGGACATCCCTGTACACATTTAGCATTCTTACAATTAAGGCAACGTGTTGCTTCTTCCTGTGCCTCTTCTGCATTATATCCAAGGCATACCTCATCAAAGTTCTTATTCCTTACATCTGGAGCCTGTTCCCTTACTGGAACTTTCTTCATAACATCCATTATATATACCTCTTTTCTGTTGATTAATTACACTGTCCACATCCACCGTGATGCGTATCTCCTTCAAGGGCTGCAAGCATAGCTCTGCCCTCTTCTGTCTTATATGTCTGCTGACGTTTCATAGCCTGGTCAAAGTCTACTAAATGTCCATCAAACTCCGGTCCGTCTACACAAGCGAACTTAATCTCATCACCAACCTGAAGTCTGCATGCACCACACATACCTGTACCATCAACCATAATAGGGTTCATACTTACAACTGTAGGTATACCTAATTCCTTAGTTAAAAGACAGACGAATTTCATCATAATCAATGGTCCAATCGCTATACATTTGTCATACTTCTTACCCTGTGCATAAAGATCTTTAAGTACATCTGTACCCATACCCTTTCTTACATAGCTGCCATCATCAGTTGTTATATAAAGATTGCCTGCCACTGCCTTCATCTCTTCTTCTAATAAGATAAGGTCTTTGTTCTTAGCTCCAACGATAACATCAGCATCTACGCCATGCTCATGAAGCCATTTTACCTGAGGATATACTGGTGCTGTACCTACACCACCTGCTATAAATACGATATTCTGCTTCTTTAAATCCTCAATATTCTCGTGAATTAATTCTGAAGGGCATCCTAATGGACCAACGAAATCACTAAAAGCATCACCTGCTTTAAGGTGAGACATTTTTTCTGTTGATGCTCCTACAATCTGGAATACAATTGTTATTGTTCCAGCTTCTCTGTCATAATCGCAGATTGTAAGAGGAATTCTCTCTCCTTTTTCATCCATTTTAACAATTATGAACTGGCCAGGTTCACAGTGCTTAGCAACTCTTGGTGCTTCAACATCCATAAGAAAAATCTTTTCTGCTAATTTTTCAGCCTTAAGAATCTTGTACATTTTATTACCCCTTTCAGTTATATATTATCTGAAGTGTTAATCACACATCAAAACTTAATTATATGCGGCAGCACTATATGCTCCGCCATTCTGTGTCACTGTATAGCAGTCACCTGTCTTAGTAGCGACACCATAATAACCAGCCGTAGAAGTCTTACCCGTCTTAGATGTCACATCATATCTTACAACGAACATCTCAACTCCATCTACAGTTGTCCTTGACTGATATACAAATGTAACTGTAGACCCGTCAGCAGCTGTAGTTCCATCTGACTTAAGCACTCCCTTTGATATAAGCTTTCCTTTTAATATCTCAAGTGCCTCATTATATACATATGTCTTAGCCTTGTTGACAACATAGTTACGCTTAACAACACTGCTTGACTGGTTATGCGAATCAATTATAACAACAGATATTACATTATTACCTGTTGGAATTGTAAATGGTTCAGAGTATTCCTCCGAATTCTTAGTTGGTGTAGAACCATCTAATGTATAATACGCTGTACTGCCAACTGGAATATTATCTATTGTCACCGTCTGTCCTTCCTCATATGTTCCAGATACAGGACTTACTGTTGGTGCAGATGGCTTCTTAAAGTCAACTGTATACTCCAGCTCCACAACATCACTGCACACTCCTATGTCACTAATAGCAATAGCCTTTATTGTAGTAGTACCACTCTGTATTTCTATTGCTGTACCTGTGTAACGTTTACTTTTCTTATCTGGCTCAGTCTTATCTGTTGTGTAATATATTGTTGAACTGCTGTTCTCTGTAAATTGTAACTTAATCACATCATCATAGCTTCCAGCTTCAACTGATGGCTTAGGGGTTTCAACAACATAATCTGTAAGATATTTGTAACCCTGTTTATCCTTATAATCTTTAATAAGCTTATTAAGACTTGTTCCATCTTTCTTAGTATTATATATTGAAGCTAATGCTTTTATAGCTTTCTCATTATTCTCATCAAATGATAAAATATCCTTTAACACTTCAATTGACATATCTGTATTATCTGTTGCAGCATAACACTGATACAATGTATATTTTAAATCTACATTTTTCTTGCCTTCAGATAACTTGGAAGCTTTAGCAAGATACTTAATAGCATTATCATAATCCTTGTTCTGATAAGAACCCATTCCTTTATCATAATTATATTGGAACGAATTCTTATTCTTATTATTAAGAACAACTCCGACAACTATACCTATAATAACTACTAAAGCAGCTACTACACAGGAAACAGCTATAATCATCTTTTTCCTCTTAGCATCCATAGGCTTCTTATCCTTTTCCTGCACGCTGTCATCTTTCTCATTATTACCATTATTCATATGTGCATCAGAGCTCTTATCCTGCTGTTCTGCCATATTATATTCTGTTACCGGTTCTGACTCCCTGACTTTATTATATTCTTTTACTCTGCTGGTATCATCTATATTATTCTGTTCTTTATTGGATTGAAGCTCTTTGTCTACATTCAAATCGCTGATATTAATTGTAGCATCACTTACTTTAGTAAGCATATCATCTGTGACCTTAGGTATAACTCTTGTCTTACCCATTGTTTCATCACCAGACTCATCATCTTCGTCTGGCAACTCATTCTGGGTATCTATGAACGCTTTAGCAACGTTAGTTTCTTCTTCAACAAGCTTTTTCATTGATTTAATTAACTCATCATCTAACTCATCTTTGTCATTGCTATTCATATATATTCCCCTGCCTTTATATTTTAACGAATAAATTCTAACATATTGATACTCAATAATCAATAAATTAACAAATTAAACTTTTTGAACTTTATAGCCATTACCCATTTGATATATATTATTTTATTATTTTCTTAATTC
>ONZU01001721.1_pt1 | contig 10442 bp, 7 predicted proteins | sample 1671161 | NCBI WGS metagenome assembly ONZU01 (sample SAMN06348128, study PRJEB24527) | human gut metagenome | biome: human gut; feature: ankylosing spondylitis patient; material: feces | host: Homo sapiens | place: China | collected 2015-10
TGTAAGCGATAGAGTGCTTAAGAGCTTCTACGCTAAGCGTGGGCGATGAATATGTAAACGGAGCATTCATATAGGCGTTTCCTGAAAACTATTTCAAGCGATAGTAAAGCTCACGGTACGACTTCGCCGCGACCTGCCAGCTAAAATCCATTGCCATAGCCTGACGTTGCACAAACCGCCACAGTGAAGGACGAGACCACAGTACAAAAGCACGTCGAATAGCCCGTAACAGCGACCAGGCATTACTATCTTCAAAGACAAACCCACTGGCGACGCCATCTGCAAGGTTCTCAAGAGAACAATCAGAAACCGTATCAGCAAGCCCACCGGTGCGCCGCACTAACGGCAGCGTACCGTACTTCAATCCATAAAGTTGCGTTAAGCCGCACGGTTCAAAACGACTGGGCACCAGAATGACGTCCGCGCCGCCCATAATGCGATGCGAAAATGCTTCGTGATAGCCAATCTGAACGCCCACCTGGCCGGGGTATTCCGCTGCCGCCGCAAGGAAACCTTCCTGCAGCACCGGATCGCCCGCGCCGAGTAGCGCCAGTTGCCCGCCCTGCTCCAGAAGACCCGGTAAGGCCTCCAGCACCAGGTCGAGACCTTTCTGGCTGGTCAGACGGCTCACCACTGCAAAAAGCGGCACTTTATCGTCAACCTTAAGCCCCATTGCGATTTGTAACTGGCGCTTATTTTCCGCTTTATCTTCCAACGTATCGCGGGTGTAACGCGAGGCCAACAGTAAGTCCGTCTCTGGACTCCAGATTTTCTCGTCCACGCCGTTCAGTACGCCGGAAAGACGCCCTTCACGGTGACGCTGTTGCAACAGACCTTCCATACCGTAGGCAAACTGCGGTTCGGTGATCTCGCGAGCGTAGGTTGGGCTGACTGCCGTAATGTGATCGGCATAGTACAGACCGGCCTTCAGGAAAGAGATTTGTCCGTTGAATTCCAGCCCATGAATATTAAAGAACGACCATGGCAATTGGATGTCATTCATGTGATGTGCATAAAACATGCCTTGATAGGCCAGGTTGTGCACAGTAAACACCGACTTCGCCGGACGCCCGCGCGCCGCCAGATACGCAGGCGCAAGGCCTGCATGCCAGTCGTGCGCATGCACCACATCAGGACGCCAGAATGGGTCAAGCCCGCTGGCCATTTCTGCCCCAACCCACCCCAGCAGCGCAAAACGCAACACGTTGTCGGTATAGGCAAATAAGTTGGTATCGTGATACGGGCTTCCCGGACGATCATAGAGATGCGGCGCGTCAATCAGGTAAATGCCAACCCCGTTGTAATGACCGAACAACAGCGTGATATGTCCGGCGAAGGTATCACGACGGGATACTACCTGCGCATCGGTCACGCCACGGCGAATATCGGGAAATGCAGGCAACAGTACGCGAGCGTCAACGCCGTCTGCGATTTGTGCTGCGGGTAATGCCCCAATAACATCAGCCAGACCGCCGGTTTTAAGCAGCGGGAACATCTCTGAACATACATGTAAAACCTGCATTATCGCTCCTGTTTATGCCCTAACTTCCGTAGCATTTCGCGCGTTACCAGCACGATGCCTTCTTCTGAACGATAGAAACGACGTGCATCTTCCTCTGCGTTTTCACCAATCACCATGCCTTCCGGAATAACACAAGCACGATCGATGACGCAGCGGCGCAGACGGCACGAGCGACCTACCCATACTTCCGGTAACAATACGGCGGAATCAATGTTGCAGAATGAATTCACGCGAACGCGCGAGAACAGAACGGACTGCACCACCACCGAACCGGAGATCACACAACCGCCGGATACCAGTGAGTTAAGGGTCATCCCGTGGCTACCGGAGCGATCCTGCACGAATTTCGCTGGCGGTAATGATTCATTGTAGGTGCGAATTGGCCAATTGCGATCGTACATATCCAGTTCCGGCACCACAGAGGCCAGATCGAGGTTCGCTTTCCAGTAAGCTTCCAGCGTACCCACATCGCGCCAGTACGGCTCGGCATCCGGGTCGGATTGTACGCAAGAGAGCGGGAATGGGTGTGCATAGGCCAGACCGGCTTCGGTGATCTTGGGAATCAAATCTTTGCCAAAGTCGTAGCTGGAGTTCTCATCGCGATCGTCTTCTTCCAGCAGTTCATACAGATAGTAGGCGTCAAAGACGTAGATACCCATACTCGCCAGAGATTTGCTCGGATCGTTCGGCATTGACGGCGGGTTAGCTGGTTTTTCAACGAATTCGATAATTTTATCGTTCTCATCAACCGCCATAACGCCAAATGCGGAGGCTTCTTCAATCGGTACTGGCATACAAGCAACGGTGCAACGTGCGCCTTTTTCGACGTGGTCGATAAGCATACGCGAGTAGTCTTGCTTGTAGATATGGTCGCCCGCCAGGATCACCACGTATTCCGCTTTATAACGGCGGATAATGTCGAGGTTTTGGGTAACTGCATCTGCGGTGCCGCGATACCAGTTTTCCCCTTTCATTCTCTGCTGTGCTGGCAGCAGATCGACAAACTCGTTCATTTCTTCATTGAAGAATGACCAGCCGCGCTGAATGTGCTGCACCAGAGTGTGGGACTGGTACTGGGTGATCACGCCCATACGACGGATCCCGGAGTTGATGCAGTTAGACAGCGCAAAGTCGATAATGCGGAACTTACCGCCGAAGTGTACGGCCGGTTTTGCTCGCTTATTGGTTAAATCCTTCAGGCGGGTACCACGTCCTCCCGCCAGTATCAGGGCAACAGATTTCAATGGCAGCTGGCGCGCCAACATTAAGTGATCGTTCTTCTCTAAACTAACCATGACTAACTCCTTTTTTATCATCTCTGGAACACACACAATCCGTGTGCAGGTCCCTGCCAGACAGCCGTAATCACTGGGTTATCCTCTCCAGCGAATGGGGGAATGGCGTGCCACTCCCCAGCAGGTAAAACAATCTCTGTTACCTCAAGCGTGGCGTTAATTGCGATCAAAAAGCGATCCGAGAGCAGAATTTGCAGCTGTTTCGGCCCGTTTTGCCACTCATCCGTGCTTAAAGGTTGAGCATATCGATTTAGCCAACGGACATTGCCGTCGCCTTCTTCCCACCAGCGATTCTCCACCAAAGCGGGAATGCGCTTGCGCAGATGGATTAACGCGGCGGTAAATGCGGTTAAACCACTGCTTGCCTGCGACCAGTCCAACCAGGTTAATTGGTTATCCTGACAGTAGGCATTGTTATTGCCATGCTGGCTGTGACCATGTTCGTCACCGGCCAGTAACATCGGCGTACCCTGGGAGAGCAACAACGTTGTTAACAGGGCGTGAATGCTGTCGCGACGCCGTTCAACCAGGTCAAGAGTACCGCCTAACCCTTCTTTACCATGATTGTTACTATAATTGTTGTTGGTCCCGTCGCGATTTTCTTCTCCGTTTGCTTCATTATGTTTATGGTTGAAGCAAACGCAGTCGCGAAGCGTAAAACCGTCATGCGCGGTGACGAGATTAATCGCGGCACTCGGCAGACGACCATTACGTTTAAAAACATCGCTGGAGGCAGCAAAACGCCCGGCAAACGCCCCCAGAGGCAAATCATAATGAAGCCAGAAACGACGGGCAGCATCGCGGAAATGATCGTTCCACTCGGCAAACAGCGGCGGGAAATTTCCCACCTGATAACCACCAGGAGCAATATCCCACGGTTCAGCAATTAACTTCACCTGCGAGAGCACCGGGCAGTTCTGGATAGCGGTAAACAACGGCGCATCCTGACGGAACTCTGGCGTACGGCCCATGACTGCCGCCAGATCAAAGCGGAAACCATCGACGTGGCAGGTTTCTACCCAATAACGCAGGCAAGCGCTGGCATAATCCACTACCGCCGGATGACTCAAATTGAGCGTGTTGCCACAACCGGTCCAGTTGTGATAATCGCCGTCTTCTCTTATCCAATAATAGCTACGGTTGTCGATCCCACGCAGAGAGAATAACGGACCGTCGAGGTCCAGTTCCGCACTATGGTTGAGCACGATATCAAGAATGACTTCGATACCCGCTTTATGCAGTGCTTTGATTGCATCGCGAAACTCATCCAGCGCCGTTTCTGGGGAGCAGGCATACGCCGGATGCAGCGCAAACATCGCCACCGGGTTATAACCCCAGTAGTTACTTAGACCCATACGTTGCAGGCGTGGTTCGCTGGCAAACTGCGCCACCGGCAGCAGTTCCAGCGCGGTAATGCCCAACTGTTTCAAATAGTTGATCATCACCGGATGCCCCAGGGCTTTATAAGTGCCACGGATCTCGACCGGGATCTCCGGATGCAGGTACGTTAATCCTTTGACATGGGCTTCATAAATGATGGTGCTGCCCCACGGCGTGCGCGGCGGGGCATCATCTTCCCAGTCATAGTGATCAACCACCACTACGCATTTCGGCGCAATGGCGGCGTTGTCGCGATAGTCAGGTTCATTATGACCGGCGTGCAGCAGCGGGTTATCTTTAAATTCCCCGTCAATTTGCCGCGCGCAAGGATCAATCAACAACTTCGCCGGGTTAAAGCGATGCCCCTCGGCGGGTTGCCAGGGGCCATGAACGCGATAACCATAACGCAAACCCGGACGCGCATCCGGCAGATAACCGTGCCAAATGTCGCCACTGTGCCCTGGCAAGTCATAGCGATGTTCCTGGCCATTGGCGTCAAAGATACACAGTTCTACCCGCTCGGCATGAGCGGAGAAAAGTGTGAAGTTGACGCCCTGACCGTCGTAATGCGCGCCGAGGGGAGCGGGTTTGCCAATGGCGAGTTGTGTCATTCTGCCTCCCGAACCAGCCAAATAGTGGCCAGCGGTGGTAGTGTCAGGCTTAATGAATGCTGACGACCGTGGCTGGCAATCTCATCGCTGTGTACCGTGCCGCCATTGCCGACATTACTGCCGTGATAGTGCATGGAATCGGTATTAAGGATTTCACGCCATTTGCCCGGCTGGTTAATGCCGAAGCGATAATCATGACGCGGCACCGGAGTAAAGTTACTGGCAACGATGATTTCGTTACCCTCTTTATCGCGACGCACAAAGATCAGCACCGAGCGTTCTTTGTCATCCACCACCAGCCATTCAAAGCCGTACGGGTCAAAATCCAGTTCATGCATTGCTTTATGGTGGCGGTAGGTGAGGTTCAGATCGCGCACCAGACGCTGGACACCGTGGTGCCAGTTATCGCCGCCTTCCAACAGATGCCAGTCGAGGCTGGCGTCATGGTTCCACTCGCGGCCCTGGGCAAATTCGTTCCCCATGAACAGCAGTTTCTTGCCCGGGAATGCCCACATCCAGCCGTAGTAGGCGCGCAGGTTAGCGAATTTCTGCCATGCGTCGCCCGGCATCCGGTCGAGAATCGATTTTTTACCGTGGACCACTTCATCATGCGACAACGGCAGGACGAAGTTTTCAGTGTAGTTGTAGAGCATCCCGAAGGTCAGTTTATCGTGATGATACTGACGATAAACCGGGTCGAGCTTCATGTAGTCCAGGGTGTCATGCATCCATCCCAGGTTCCACTTGTACCAGAAGCCCAGACCGCCCATGTCCTGCGGACGAGAAACGCCAGGGAAATCGGTAGACTCCTCCGCCATTGTCACCGCACCGGAAACCTGCTCACCAAGAATACGGTTGGTATTACGCAAGAATTCAATCGCTTCAAGATTCTCGCGCCCGCCAAATTCGTTCGGGATCCACTCCCCCTCTTTACGGCTGTAGTCGCGATAAATCATTGACGCCACCGCATCGACGCGCAGCGCATCAATACCAAAACGTTCAATCCAGTAAAGCGCGTTACCGACAAGGAAGTTACTGACTTCACGGCGACCATAGTTGTAGATCAGCGTATTCCAGTCCTGATGATAGCCTTCGCGCGGATCGCTGTGTTCATACAAGTTCGTGCCATCAAATTCGGCAAGCGCAAAGTCATCGGTCGGGAAGTGGCCTGGCACCCAGTCGAGAATCACGTTCAGACCAGCTGCGTGTGCGGCATCAATGAAATAACGGAAGTCGTCGCGAGTACCAAAACGGCGGGTCGGTGCATACAGGCCGGTTGGCTGATAACCCCAACTGCCATCGAAGGGATGCTCGTTAATGGGCAGCAGTTCGAGGTGGGTAAAGCCCATCCATTTAGCATAAGGCACCAGTTGATCGGCCAGCTCGCGGTAGCTCAACCAGAAATTGTTGTCGGTGTGGCGACGCCAGGAGCCCAGGTGAACTTCATAAATAGAGATTGGCGCATCAAACTGATTCGCTTTTTTGCGCTCTTCAGTCTGCACAACCTTTTCCGGCAGACCGCAAATAAGAGACGCGGTTTCCGGGCGCATTTGCGCTTCGAAGGCATAAGGGTCGGACTTCAGACGCAAGTTGCCATTGGCATCAATCATCTCATATTTATAGAGCTGACCGTTATGCGCCCCAGGGATAAACAGTTCCCAGATGCCGCTCTCTTTACGCAGGCGCATCGGATGACGGCGACCGTCCCAGTAGTTGAATTGCCCAACCACCGAGACCCGACGGGCGTTTGGAGCCCAGACAGAAAAACGCGTACCTGTGACGCCATCCATAGTATCTGCATGCGCGCCTAAGGTTTCATACGGGCGCAGGTGAGTACCTTCAGATAATAGCCAGGCATCCATTTCCTGGATTAGCGGACCAAAACGGTAAGGATCATCTATCAGGTTTTGCTGACCATGCCAGACAACAGCCAACTGATAGCGGAAAAAATTCTTACGTCGCGGAATGACACCGCTAAAGAATCCACGGGAGTCGAGACACTCCAGTTTTGCGAGTTTGCGCCCGGTTCAATCACCCACACATCGGTAGCGTCGGGTAAAAGGGCACGGACTTCCAGTCCCGCGGTGGTTTTATGCATCCCCAGTACGGAAAAAGGATCCGCAAAATGGCCTGCAATTAGCGCGTTAATCACGTCTCTATCGATACGATCGGACATGCTTGTCTTCCTGTTTTATTGTGTCACCCCATCCAACTGGATTTTTGACTTCTGGTTGTGACATTTTTTTGACCTGAACGGCGCAGCACTCTGTGCATCCTCTCTGCGTCGTCCTCACTTCAGGTAAGGCTGTGAATACTCATGTATTCAGCCACCCTTAAAGAATAGCCAATGCTCTATTTAACTCCCGGTAAATCATGAAACATCTGCGCTTACTCCTGTATTACGCACTAGCAGGGGCGGCATCGCGCCCCAGATTTAATGAATAAAGATTACGCCAGTTGACGAAGCATCCGACGCAGCGGCTCCGCGGCCCCCCACAGCAGCTGGTCGCCCACGGTAAAGGCTGACAGGAACTCTGGTCCCATATTCAGCTTACGCAGGCGGCCTACCGGCGTGGTCAGCGTGCCGGTAACGGCAGCTGGGGTTAGCTCACGCATAGTGATTTCCCGATCGTTCGGAACGACTTTCGCCCACGGATTGTGCGCAGCCAGCAGTTCTTCCACGGTCGGAATAGACACATCTTTTTTCAATTTAATAGTGAATGCCTGGCTGTGGCAGCGCAATGCCCCGACACGCACACATAAACCATCTACCGGAATTACGGAAGATGTGTTGAGGATCTTGTTGGTTTCCGCCTGCCCTTTCCACTCTTCGCGGCTCTGACCGTTATCAAGCTGTTTGTCGATCCACGGAATCAGGCTACCCGCCAGCGGCACGCCAAAGTTATCCACCGGCAGCTCACCGCTACGGGTTAAGGTTGTGACTTTGCGTTCGATATCGAGAATAGCAGAGGACGGGGTCGCGAGTTCATCTGCCACATGGCTATACAGATGGCCCATCTGGGTTAATAACTCACGCATATGTCGCGCACCACCGCCGGAAGCGGCCTGGTAGGTTGCAACGGACACCCAATCAACAAGATCATTGGCGAATAAACCACCCAACGACATCAACATCAGGCTTACGGTACAGTTACCGCCAACAAAAGTCCTGATGCCATTATTTAATCCGTCGGTAATGACGTCCTGATTGACGGGGTCAAGAATGATGATGGCGTCATCTTTCATGCGCAGAGACGATGCTGCGTCAATCCAGTAACCTTGCCATCCGCTTTCACGAAGCTTTGGATAGATTTCGTTGGTATAATCGCCGCCCTGACAGGTCACAATGATATCGAGGGCCTTTAGCGCCTCCAGATCAAAGGCATCCTGAAGTGTGCCAGTGGTTCCGCCAAAAGACGGCGCAGCCTGACCAAGCTGAGAAGTAGAAAAGAAGACAGGGCGAATGGCGTCGAAGTCGCGCTCTTCAACCATGCGTTGCATGAGAACGGAGCCGACCATACCGCGCCAGCCGATAAAACCAACATTTTTCATAAGCGTTTTTTTCCTGCAAAGATGTGTGCTGTATAAATGTGCCGGTCTCCTCTTGGCACATCTTTCACCATACAAAAAGCAGCCAAAGTCGCAAGTGAAATTAATCAATGATAGCGAAGCCATCAGTAATGCGACTTATCCTGCTTTGTTAGCACGCAGAAAGTCCGCGGCAATTATCAGGGAATTTGAGTTATGAATGAAATCATTTCTGCAGCAGTTTTATTGATCCTGATTATGGATCCGCTCGGAAACCTACCTATTTTCATGTCCGTACTGAAACATACTGAACCGAAAAGACGGCGGGCAATCATGGTGCGAGAGTTGCTTATTGCTCTCCTGGTGATGCTGGTGTTCCTGTTTGCGGGTGAGAAAATTCTGGCATTTCTTAGCCTGCGGGCAGAAACCGTCTCCATTTCTGGCGGCATCATTCTGTTTCTGATCGCCATTAAGATGATTTTCCCCAGTGCTTCAGGAAATAGCAGCGGGCTTCCGGCAGGTGAAGAGCCGTTTATCGTGCCGTTGGCAATTCCGTTAGTCGCCGGGCCGACTATTCTCGCCACGCTGATGTTGTTGTCTCATCAGTACCCGAATCAGATGGGACATTTGGTAATTGCTCTGCTGCTGGCCTGGGGTGGCACCTTTGTCATCCTGCTACAGTCTTCGCTATTTTTACGTCTGCTGGGCGAGAAAGGGGTGAACGCACTTGAACGCCTGATGGGATTGATTCTGGTGATGATGGCAACCCAGATGTTCCTCGACGGCATTCGAATGTGGATGAAGGGGTAAGGTTCAAACAGGTGCTGCACACAACCAGAGGCGGCACCTGTTTTATTACCTGAACTGATAATGACCTTCGCCCAATCGGATAACCCTTCCCTCTTCTTCTGCGCGGTTCAGCCACATACTAATTTGTTCGATGGTTAAACCAGTACAAGACGCCAGCCTTTCAATACTTATCGATTCCTTTGCAAGGATCGCCAGTTCCGCCACAAAAAGTTGATAAAAATCGACAGGGGTATGCGAGGGCATCACTGCGTAATTTGCGTCATCTTCGTGCAGCGAAAACAATTCTGGTTGAGCGTTACGGAGTGCTCTGTCATACATCAGCCCAGGAACGTCTGGCAGTCTGATCGTCACATTCTCAGCCTGTTCAGCACTCCATGACGCCCCATTTTCTACTAATCGTGAATTGGCTGATTGCACATCCTGATTTGGTTTAACCAGAACAGGCAGCCACTGATGTTTTAACGCCTCCATCGCTCCGGTTATCGTTCCACCGGTCATTCCCGCACGTACAACCATTGCGCTTTCAGCAAGGCAATAAATATATTTATTCCGCGCCATCGCATTGCCGACGGTGAAACGTACCTCTGGGTAAAACGGTGAAATCAACACCAGGTTGCCTGCTATAAGCCCTTCACGCCATTTCACTAACGTGCTCGTTTTTAACAAGCTATCAGCTAATACGCCAACGGCAGTTCCTCCGGCCTCCAGCGCCGACGCTATTGCACATTCATCAATACCTCGCGCACCACCAGAGATAACGCAAATCCCCTGTTGGGCCAGTTTCGCTGCCAGTTGTTGGGTATAGCGCAAATCGGCAGTCGGAGCATCTCGCGAGCCAACAATCGCCATACCTTCCGCTTGCAGTAATGCTTTATTCCCGCAGCCAAATAAAACGGGAGGTGCATCCGTTCGCAATCGGTTTTTCAAGCGAACGGGATAATCGGCATCTCCGCGGGTTAAGATCCATAAACCGGCGCGTTGCCACTTATCTACCGCCAACGCCAGACTATGACCACGCGCCAGCAAGCCAAGAATACGCTCCTGAGAAATACGCGGATCGCTCCAGCCTGTAAGTTTCTCTTGCGGTTGCGGCACCAGAAGATCGGCGGGACTGATACGTTGGTGCTTCAGCCATAATGCAAACTTCCCCCATTCACTATTACTAAGAGGTTTATACTCACTCGCCGCCGCGCGAGAAAAATCGCTGGTTAGCAGGAGAGTCGCTTGTGCATTGGCTGAAAGATTCATCAATTTTTTACCGAGGTAGAAGCAAGGGCAAGAGGATAAACCGTCGGG
>ONZU01001727.1_pt1 | contig 10394 bp, 7 predicted proteins | sample 1671161 | NCBI WGS metagenome assembly ONZU01 (sample SAMN06348128, study PRJEB24527) | human gut metagenome | biome: human gut; feature: ankylosing spondylitis patient; material: feces | host: Homo sapiens | place: China | collected 2015-10
AGCTGATCCGCGGCAAGACCGGCCGCGTCTACGGCGACCTGAACACCCTGCTGGTCATGATGAAGGGCATCCCGCTGGCTTACAACAAGGACATGCAGGAAGACAAGGAAGCCATCTTCGACGCCGTGGACACGCTGGAACTGTGCCTGAAAACGGTGACCCCCATGCTGGACACCATGAAAACCATCCCGGCCAACATGCGCCGCGCCGCTGCCAAGGGCTTTATCAACGCCACCGACTGCGCCGACTACCTCACCAAGAAGGGCATGCCCTTCCGGGATGCCTACAAGCTCACCGGCTGCATGGTGTCGGACTGCATTGCCAAGGACAAGACGCTGGAGGAACTGACCCTGGACGAGTTCAAGGGCTACAGCGGCCTGTTCGAGGGCGATATTTACGAAGCCATTGATCTGGTCAAGTGCTGCGAGGGCCGCACCAGCTACGGCGGCCCCAGCGAAGCCAGCGTGAAGAACCAGATCGCACTGGCGGCTGCACAGCTGACCGCCTGGGAGGAAAAGAACGCATGAGTGTAAAAGTATTCATTGACGGCTCCTCCGGCACCACCGGCCTGCGCATCGCCGACCGGCTGGCTGCACGCCCGGAGATCGAGCTGCTGTCCATCTCGGCTGAGGGCCGCAAGGACGTGAACGAGCGGGCAAAGGTCATCAACTCGGCGGACCTTGCCTTCCTCTGCCTGCCGGATGCGGCTTCCAGAGAGGTCATGCCCCTGCTGCGCCCGGACGTGAAGGTGCTGGACACCTCCACCGCCTTCCGCACCGATGCCGCCTGGGACTACGGCTTCCCGGAGCTGAAGGGCCAGAAGGAAAAGATCAAGAATTCCGATCGTGTGGCGGTGCCCGGCTGCTATGCCAGCGGCTTTATCAGCATCGCCCGCCCGCTGGTGGAGCTGGGTCTGGCCCCGAAGGACTATCCCTTCAGCTGCACCGGCATTTCCGGCTACTCCGGCGGCGGCAAGAAGATGATCGCCGAGTATGAGAGCGCCGACCGCCCGGCCCACAGCAAGCTGGACGCACCCAAGAGCTACGGCCTGAGCCTTGCCCACAAGCATCTGCCGGAGATGAAGGAGATCAGCGGGCTGGCTCATACGCCCATGTTCGTGCCGGTGGTGTGCGATTACTACTGCGGCATGCAGGTGCTGGTGCCGCTGGACCTGGGCCTGGCCGGTACCACCGCCGAAGCCGTGGCCGCCGGTCTGGCAGACTACTATAAGGATGCCGCCACCGTGAAGGTGCACGCCCCGAACGAACCTCTGCCGGAAAACGGCCTGTACTCCAACGCCATGGCCGGCACCGACCGCATGGAGCTGTACCTGACCGTGAACGCCGCAGGTGACCAGATGATGCTGGTCTCGCTGTTCGACAATCTGGGCAAGGGCTCTTCCGGCGCAGCCGTCCAGTGCATGAACCTGATGCTGGGCCTGCCGGAGACCCAGGGGTTGGAATAACAAAGAAAACCCTCTCAGTCACCTGACGGTGCCAGCTCCCCCGAAGGGGGAGCTGGCAATGCCGCAAGGCATTGACTGAGAGGGCGAGCTTGCTTGTGCGAAACCTGTTTGTTTGTGGGAAAGGAGAATCTTTATGCAGTACAAAGAAGTTATGGGCGGCATCTGTGCGCCCAAGGGTTTTGCAGCGGCTGGCGTGCATTGCGGCATCCGCGCAAACCATAGCGAAAAATACGACCTGGCACTCATCAAGGCCGATGTGCGCTGTGCCGCCGCCGGTGTGTACACCACCAATAAGGTGTGCGGCGCACCCATCAAGGTGGACCGGGCCCACTTGGCCGACGGCTATGCCCAGGCCATCGTGGTGAACAGCGGCAACGCCAACACCTGCGCCGCCAACGGCGTGGCGCTGGCCGAGGAATGCTGTGAGCTGGTGGGCAAGGCACTGGACATCGACGCCATGGACGTTCTGCCCGCTTCCACCGGTGTCATCGGCCAGCCCATGGTCATCGACCCGTTTGCCCGGGGCATCCCTGCCGCCGCCGCCAAGCTGGCCGCCACCGAGCAGGGCAGCACCGACGCTGCCACCGCCATCATGACCACCGATACCCATAAAAAGGAGTACGCCATCCAGTTTGAGCTGAGCGGCAAGATGTGCACCGTGGGTGCCATCGGCAAGGGCAGCGGCATGATCGCCCCCAACATGGCCACCATGCTGGCCTTCTACACCACCGACGCGGCGGTGTCCCCTGTCCTGCTGGAAAAGGCCCTCAAGACCGTGGTGCCCGGCACCTACAACCAGATGAGCGTGGATCTGGACACCTCCACGAATGATACCCTCATCATCATGGCTTCCGGCCTTGCCGGGAATCCGGAGATCTGCGAGGAAAACGAGGATTACCATGCCTTTGTGGCGGCCCTGACCGCCATTGCAGAGCACATGTGCGCCGAGCACGCAGGTGACGGTGAGGGCGCCACCCACCTCATCACCTGCGAGGTGACCCACGCCCCCGACCTGAAAACCGCCCGTGCGGTGAGCCGCAGTGTGGTGTGCTCCAACCTGTTCAAGGCAGCGGTCTTTGGCCGCGACGCCAACTGGGGCCGCATCCTGTGCGCCATCGGCTACACCCCCGGCGATTTCTCCATCGACAAGGTGTGCGTCTGGCTGTCCAGCGCCGCCGGTGAGGTGTATGTGTGCGAGAATGCTGCCTACCACCCCTACAGCGAGGACGAGGCCGCCAAGGTGCTGGCCGAGCACGACGTGCTGGTCAAGGTGGATATGGGCACCGGTGACGCCAGCGCCAAGGCCTGGGGCTGCGACCTGACTTACGATTACGTCAAGATCAACGGTGATTACCGCACCTGATAGGAGCAGACACAGATGAAAAACGAACAAATGGCGCGCCTGTTTTCCGAGGCCACCCCTTACATCCAGAAATATCACGGAAAGACCATGGTGGTGAAGTACGGCGGCAATGCCATGATCAACGAAGAACTCAAGAACGCCGTCATGAACGATCTGGTCACCCTTACCCTGCTGGGCGTGCGGGTGGTGCTGGTGCACGGCGGCGGCCCGGCCATCAATGAGATGCTCAAGAAGGTGGGTGTGGAGAGCCATTTCGCCAACGGTCTGCGCGTCACGGATGACGCCACCATGGAGATCGTCCAGCAGGTGCTGGCCGGTAAGGTGAATAAGGATCTGGTGGCAAAGCTGCGCGGCCGCGGCGTCGGCCTGTGCGGCATGGACGGCCAGATGCTGCGCTGCACCGAGCTGGACCCCCAGCTGGGCCATGTGGGCGAGATCGTCCATGTGGATGCCACCCTGATCGCCAGCCTGCTGGACGGCGGCTTCATCCCGGTGATCGCAACCGTCGGCATGGATGACCTGGGCCAGGCCTACAACGTCAACGCCGATACCGCAGCGGCTCAGATCGCCATTGCCCTCAAGGCCGAAAAGCTGGTGTCCATGACCGATATTGCGGGCCTGCTGCGGGACAAGGACGACGAGAGCACCCTCATCCCCGAGGTGGAAGTGTCCGAGATCGAGGGCTACAAGTCCGCCGGGATCATCGCAGGCGGCATGATCCCCAAGATCGGCGGCATGGCCGATGCCATCTATCAGGGCGTGCACGAGGCGGTCATCATCGACGGCCGCGTGCCCCACTCCATCCTGCTGGAGCTGTTCTCCGACCGGGGCTCCGGCACCCGCTTCTACCGCCGCAGCCACCGGGAATAAGCATTGCGGAAAACCGGAGATGGACTTATAATAAGAGCATGAAAAGGCTTCCCCCAAGGGGGAAGCCTGACTCCACCCGACAGGAGGTACATCTATGGATTCTGAAAAAGTCATCAAGCGGGACAACGAGTATGTCCTGCACACCTATAACCGCAACCCTGTGGTGCTGGAAAAGGGCCACGGCCTGTATGCCGAGGGCCCCGAGGGCCAGAAGTATCTGGACTTCACCAGCGGCATCGGCGTCAACAGCCTGGGCTACTGTGACCTGGCCTGGGCCGAGGCCGTGTCCGACCAGGCCCACAAGCTGCAGCACACCTCCAACCTGTACTATACGGCCCCCTGCGGCAAGCTGGCCAAAAAGCTGTGCAAGCGCACCGGACAGAGCCGAGTGTTCTTCGGCAACTCCGGTGCCGAGGCCAACGAGGGTGCCATCAAGGCCGCCCGCAAGTACAGCGTGGACCACTACGGCAAGGACCGCACCACGGTCATCACGCTGGTCAACAGCTTCCATGGCCGCACCATCGCCACCCTGACCGCCACCGGTCAGGAGGTGTTCCACAACTATTTCGGCCCCTTCAATGAGGGGTTCCTGTACGCCCCGGCGGGGGATATCGAGGCGCTGCAGGAGCTGGTGGACCGCAACACCTGCGCCGTCATGCTGGAACTCATCCAGGGCGAGGGCGGCGTCATGGCGCTGGACCCCGACTATGTGCAGGCTGTGCGCAAGCTCTGCGATGAAAAAGATCTGGTGCTCATCGTGGACGAGGTGCAGACCGGCGTGGGCCGCACCGGCACCTTCCTGTGCTGCGAGCACTACAACCTCAAGCCGGATATCGTTACCCTGGCCAAGGGCCTGGGCGGCGGTTTGCCCATCGGTGCCGTGCTGCTGAACGAAAAGCTGGCCCAGGGCATGGGCCCCGGCACCCACGGCTCTACCTTCGGCGGCAACCCGGTGGTCTGCGCCGGTGCCAACGTGGTGGTGGACCGCATGGACACCAGCTTCCTGGCCAATGTCAACGACCGCGCCGTGCAGCTGCGTGCCGGCATCGCCAAGCTGCCCCATGTCAAGAGCATTTCCGGCATCGGCCTGATGGTGGGCATCGAGTTCTACGATGTGACCGCCGCCGATGTGCTGGCCGCCTGCCGCGAAAAGGGCCTGCTGGTGCTTACCGCCAAGACCCGCCTGCGCCTGCTGCCCCCGCTCACCCTCACCGCCCACGATGTGGACATGGCACTGGAGGTCCTGGCCGAGGTGCTGGGTGCAATGGAGCCGACGGCTCCGAAGGAGCAGGCATGAAAAATCTGCTGAAAATGAGCGATCTGACCCCCGGCGATCTGACCCACATCCTGGATGTGGCCGACCAGCTCAAGGCACAGCAGAAACTGGGCGGCACCGCCCCCCTGCTGGCCGGTAAAACGGTGGCCATGCTGTTCTCCAAGGCGTCCACCCGCACCCGCACCAGCTTTGAGGTGGGTGTGTACCAGATGGGCGGCCTGGGCAATTACATGAACACGTCCGAGCTGCAGGCCGGCCGGGGCGAGCCCCTCAAGGACACCGCCCGCGTGCTGGGCCGCTACTACGACTGCGTGGTCTGGCGCACCTACCGCCAGCGGGATCTGGAAGAATTTGCCAAGCTGGCCGGTGTGCCGGTGATCAACGGCCTGACCGACTACGCGCATCCCTGCCAGGTGCTGGCCGACCTGATGACCATCCGGGAGCGCCGGGGCACCCTGGCCGGGCGGAAGCTCTGCTTTGTGGGCGACGGCGGCAGCATGGCCAACAGCCTCATCGTGGGCGGCTTGCTGGCCGGGATGCAGGTCACCTGCGTCTGCCCGGAGGCTTACCGCCCCGCCGCCGACGTACTGATGCTTGCCCACAAGTACGGCAGTCAGTTCCACTTCACCTCCGACCCCGTCGAGGGCGTGCGGGACGCGGATGTGGTGGCCACCGCCGTGTGGAACACTGCCGCCCCCGGCACCGCCGAGAGCGAGCAGCGCCTGCGGGATTTTGTGGGCTTCCAGCTCACCGGCAAGCTGCTGGAAGCCGCCAAGCCCGACGCCATGGTGCTGCACTGCCTGCCCGCCCACCGGGGCGAGGAGATCTCCACCGCCGTGTTCGAGCAGCACGCCGACGAGATCTTTGACGAAGCCGAGAACCGCCTGCATGTGCAGAAAGCCGTGCTGGCCATTCTGCTGGCGGGCAAGTGAAACCCTGAAAAAAAGCAGAACCCCCTTGGGCCATCGGGCCCGAGGGGGTTCTGCTATGAAAGGGTATCGAACTGCCGTGCTGCTTGCGGAACCGCACGGCAGGCGGGGGTGGCTTTAGTTCATGCGGCGGCCTTTGCGGTCCAGCACAAAGCCCGCTGCCAGCAGGAACAGACCGCTCAGGGCGCTGCCTGCCACTGCCAGCCAGTTTGCACCGGTCTGGGGCAGGGCGGCGGCAGAAACGGCAGCAGCTTCCGGCTTTGCGTTCTGCACGACGTTCTGGGCAGCCGCAGGGGCCACAGCGGCATCTGCCGGGGCAGCGTCAGCCTGCACGGCGTCCGGGGTCACGGCGGGGTCTGCCGGGGTCACCTCCGGGGTGGACGGGACATCCGGGGTGCTGGGCTTGTCGGGCGTGCTGGGCGTGCTGGGCGTGTTGGGGGTGTCGGGCGTGTCCGGGGTGCTGGGCGTGTCCGGCACGATTTTGGGCAGCACCACATGCTTGGTCTGTCCGCACTTGTCAATGCTGCAGATGTAGTCTGCATAGCCGTCCTTTTCCAGCGTAGGCTCCACGACCTTGCCCACCAGCTTCCAGTCGTGCAGGTCCTCGTCCTTCAGCTTGCTGGTGTCAATGTTGGGGTTCTCTTCCATGTACTTGCGGTTGTGGACGACCTTGGTGAGGGTGCCGCCGGTGATTTCGTGGCGATAGGAGGAGATATTATTCAGGGCAGAATCATCTTTTGTGCTCGGCAGATCAAGTTTTTCTTCTTTTTTGACAGTACCATTGTTATAGCAATTGACGATGGCAGAGTTGCGTTCGCCAAAGTGGGAGGAACCGTCTGCCTTGTAACTGGCGCTGTCAGCAGGGACATACTGATATTCGACCTTGTATGGGTTATAGCTAGTAGTTTCAATTGTGGAACCGATCGCAGTACCGGAGCCTTTTCCATAAATGTATGCGTTGACAACGGTATCGCCGGTGCTGCTGTTGATGTTGACGTTACAGGTACCGCCACAATCAGAATCTATAGTAGTGCCAATTGCAGGGCTGGTGTTACCGGTTCCATCATTTGGGTAGGAAGGATTATCAGAACCATAGGAGTTGATCGCATTTACAGTGCCGCCGGTGATGTTGATGGTTGTTGTGGTATCATCGTGACAGGCGGCATTTCCAATCGCAGGAACATCATGGGAACTGATGGCGGTAACGTTGGCATTCTCTTCAATATTGATCGTGAGATCAGAAAGGCTGCCATCCCCACTAGTACCAATGGCGCAGTCTCTTTGACTGGTTTCTGCATGTACGGTGGCATTTCCGGAGATCGTAATAGTAGTAGGGTCGTTGGGGCGGCCGACTTGATCGCCATTTCCAATCGCAGCGGCAAAAGCAGAATAAGCATCAACAACGGCATCGTCCGTAATGGTGACGCTGTTTCCACTGCCGGTACCACCGCCGATCGCAGCACCACCCTGGGAAGCGGCCTTAACATCGGCATTGCCTTCAATGCGGATGTTTTTGCCGGTACCGCTGCAGCCGCCGCCAATGGCAGCAGCGCCATCATTTCCGGCAATGGCAGTGATATCACCGCCGGTGATGGTAATATTGGACGTGTCGGCTAAAGAATATTCCCTGTTATATGTATCGCTACCGCCGCCGATGGCGGCAGAATTATGGTAGCCGCCTGCCAGCAGCTTGCCGGTAGTGTCCGCATCGGTACCGGTCTTTTTACCGGTCTTTTTAGAACCATTATCGTTCACATCGTCCTTGATGGTCAGGGTGCCCTTGCCGTATGCGTCCGCTTTTTCGATGGCGGCGTGTTCATCACTCCACCGGTTTTTAACCAGAACGGTGTTGTCGCCGTTCAGTTCAAGGTTGGTGTCGCCATCGCCCTTTATTTCGATCGCACCGGACTTGGCATCGGTGGTATTAACTTCAATGTGCACATTCTCCAGGGTCACATCGGTAGTCTGATCTTTTGCCGTCTCCACCGTGATGGTATTTGAAGTCTGCTTGCCGTCGCTGGTAATGGTAACGCCGGTATCGTCTGGGTGCTCGTTTAAAACCTCGTTGTTCTTGTTTCGGGCGAAGCCGTCCACCTGTTTATCGTCCTTCTGCGTCACATAGGTGATGCCGTTAGCTTTGGTCTCCACCGTCACACTGCCCGTGTTCAGGTCGTAAGTATCCGCAAACGCCGCTGTGGCGATGGACGAGACCATGGCCACCAGAGCCGCTGTGGACAGCACCCGCAAGGCAAGCTGTTTTTTCACATTTTTCCGCATTGCAAAACCCTCCAAACAAAAAAACTTGCAGAGACGTAAACGTTACCGGGAACGATGCCGAAAACCGGCAAAACCCGGAACTTCAGGGCAGAAAAACACATAGCCGTGCATTTTCATGCCCGGCGTCTCTTTACGGCACAAGTATAGTGCTGTGCCGTGGAGAATGTCAAGGCAAAATGCTGAATTTTCGGGGGGGGTAGGCAATTTTGTGAAACGAGCACAAAAACAGCTGAGAATTTGAGGTAGAATGACAGGGCAAAACTGCACAAAAACCGGAAGCAGACGGAAAGTCTGTCAAACCCGTACACAAAAAAGAACGACTTTACAGCAGTTTCAAAAGGTTTCGGGCAGGGGTTCGGGCGGAGCGGGCAAGGGCACCGCCCTGCGGAATGCAGGCAAGCGGAGGAGGGAGCATCTCCCGGCAAAACAAAAGAGCCTGCAAACGCACGCAGCACGTTTGCAGGCTCTGGAAGCAGCGGTTACACCCGCGCCGCACCCTGATCCAGAATTTTATCGAACCGGGCAAAGAAGGTGATGGTAGTAATGGTGGCCGCCAGAATGTCGCTGACCGGCTCCGCCAGAAACACGCCGAACACCGGGTCGGACACGACGTGGGGCAGAATGAAGATGAGCGGGATCAGCAGGATGATCTTGCGCAGGCAGGCCAGCAGCAGGCTGACCTTCGCCTGCCCCAGTGCCATAAAGCTCTGCTGGCAGGCGATCTGGAAGCCCATGGCAAAAATGCCGGCCATGTAAATGCGCATGGCCCAGGTGGTGTAGGAAATGAGTGCGGAATCGGAGGTGAAGATGCCTGCCACGGCCCCGGGCACCAGCATCATGGCCAGCCAGAACAGGCAGGTGTATGCGCCGCACAGGGTCAGCTGGAACCGGAAAGCCTCCTTTACGCGGGGCTTTTTGCCGGCCCCGAAGTTGAAGCTCATCACCGGTTGGCCGCCCTGACACACGCCCTGGATGGGCAGTGTGCACAGCTGGGAGGCGCTGGTGATCACGGTCATGGCACCCACAGCCACGTCGCCGCCGTAGCGGGCCAGACTGGAGCTGAAGCTGATGGAGAGCAGACTCTCGGTGGAAAGCATCACAAAGGTGGAGATGCCCAGTGCCAGCACCGGCAGGATGACCTGCTTTTCCGGGCGCAGATAGTCCTTGCGCAGGCGCAGGATCGTCTTTTTGCCGGTGAGGAACCGCAGGATCCACGCCGCGCCCACGGCCTGACTGAGCACCGTGGCAATGGCTGCGCCCTGCACGCCCAGCCCAAACCCGAAGATGAGGATGGGGTCCAGAATGATGTTGATCACGGCACCGATCACGGTGGTGAGCATGCTGGTCTTGGCAAAGCCTTGGGTGGTGATGAAGGGATTCATGCCCAGCACCAGCAGCACGAACACCGAGCCGAGAATGTAGATGCGGCTGTAGCTCAACGCATACGGCAGGGTGGCGTCGCTGGCACCGAACAGCCGCAGCAGCGCGGGCGCACCCGCATAAAAGCCGATGGTCAGCACCACTGCAAAGAGCATCAGCACCGTAAAGCTGTTGGAGATGATCTTTTCGGCCTGCTGCCGGTCCCCCTGCCCCAGTGCGATGGCGGTGCGCGGTGCACCGCCCGCGCCCACCAGCATGGCGAATGCGTTCAGCAGCATGAGGATGGGGGTGAACAGTCCCACGCCGGTGAGCGCGGCTGCGCCGATACCCTCAATGTGCCCGATGTAAATGCGGTCTACGATGTTGTACAGCAGGTTCACCACCTGCGCCACCACGGCAGGGATCATCAGCTGCAGCATCAGCTTTTTCACGCTGCCGGACCCCATGTCCTGTTTTGCCTGTGCCATAGAACAAAAACTCCTTTTGCTTCAAATTTGAACGATATCCCTTTTATTATAATCGAAACCGGTCCAAAAGGATAGACCTTTTTCGCAAAGAAGTGCAAAAATTGGAAGCGTGCGGCGTCCGTTGGCACGCTGCAAAAAACGTGCAGAGAGCAAACTCCCTGCACGCAGACCCTATAAAAAACAGTTGACGGAAAATCGCTTTTTTGCTATACTATAAAGGCTACAATATGGAGATGTATCGAAGTGGTCGTAACGAGAACGACTCGAAATCGTTTTGTCCTTAACCGGGCACGTGGGTTCGAATCCCACCATCTCCGCCAACAAAAGGCATCAGCTCAGGCTGGTGCCTTTTTTGCGGCTAGATGGT
>ONZU01001728.1_pt1 | contig 10387 bp, 10 predicted proteins | sample 1671161 | NCBI WGS metagenome assembly ONZU01 (sample SAMN06348128, study PRJEB24527) | human gut metagenome | biome: human gut; feature: ankylosing spondylitis patient; material: feces | host: Homo sapiens | place: China | collected 2015-10
TAACCTCATGAAAAAGGGACGGAATACAGTCATGCTGCCTGCCTTTTTTTCAGGCCTTCAGCAATGCGGGGTCGTTCCCTTCCTCGTGTCATTCAATAAAAAGAAGGCTGTGAATAAATGATTGCACATTTTGTCACAGCCTCTGTGTTTATTTAACCATGCGCTTGGAAAGAAGTTCGCTGACTTTTTCCGTCGGCATGTCGTCACTGTCGTAAAGGAGCCCTTTCGGACTTTTTATGATGAGCCTGTCCATCAGATTCTGGGCAACAAGATCATTCGTTGCAGAAAGGAAGGAGAGGCATGCTTTATCATGAAATTCCTTGGTGATCAGGCGGGAGAGTCCAGGCGCTTTGAGTCTCTGCTGGAGGAAGAGCTGATGGATGGCCTTCCAGCTTTCCTTCTTGGGGCAGGCCCTTAGAAGAACGCAGATGGTGTAACCCTTTTCCTTCAGGTAGCTGATGTAATTCATCGTGTGGGCTACATTTTCCAGCGATCCTTCCTGAAGGATGTTGTAGCCTTCTTCTCCCGCTTTCTTCATCGTAAGGTCAGACAGGTACTGGCCCTGCGCCATGGAGAAGCAGGCAGCGTACTGTCCGTATTTCTTCAGAAGCTGTTTGTAGCGCGGATGGAAACCGCGGAAGTTGTCGCTCATGGACTGGATGATATCGCCGTCATAGTCTTCAATGACCATGGATGACATGCGGGTTTTTCCTGATCCGGGCTGGCCTGCGATGATAAAGGCAGTGGGATGTTTTTTGTGGCCCGTCTTTCCTTCAGTGACAGAAGGCCAGACCGTCTTTTCAAAAAAATCATCCATTTCAGCAGGATCGAACCTGCTTTCCTTTTCAATCACCTGGCGCGTCAGCTTGGCGCTTGTCACAGGACGGAATATCTGATCCTGCACGTATTTCGTTTCGATGGCATAAGCTTCCCTGAGCATGCCGACTTGCGCAGACATAGCAAGACCATGTCCCTTGCGGAGTTCGATCAGAGACATTTCATGGATGGTCATACGCCAGAGCTTATAAAGGCGCGCTTCATCTGCCGGCTGTATGGCCTTCTCACCTTTCAGAGTGCAGAGCAGGTTGTGAATGGTCTGGAATATTTCTGCATTCACCTCAAGCTGTATCCCCATAGGGGTAATTTCTGCCGATTCACTTAGTTCTTCGATGGTCCGCTCGTCATAGGGCATAGCCTTACCAACTCCTTTTATTCATTACATGGAATCATCTTTTCCAATCATAGCAAAGCATGGTGCTTTTGTCTAATATTACTTATGCTCTGTAAATGGAAGCCTGCCGGATCAGCTTTTTTCAGAGAGTTTTCTCAAGCGGTCAATGTCCTGGGCAGGAGGCGTCCTTAGCAGGGAAGAGGCATTCCAGGGATGGTCATATGTTTCTATGCAGTCCCTGACCGACTCATAGGCGGCCTTTGAAAGAAGAGAGCCCAGGAGGGAAAAAGATCCGGCATCCGTGTATTTTTTCCCTTCTGGATCACAGATGAGGGTAATGCCGTCTGTGCATGTTCCTGTTGCAGGAAGGCCGTTATTGACATCAGCGATCCCAAGGTCCTGAAGGGCAGCGGATTTTCCTTCCGTCAGTGTAATCAGGGCTCTTGCCATGACACATTCGGGAAGGAAGCCGCTGGCAATGATCATCATGTTGATTGTTTCGACCGGAAAGAAATGCTCGTCTTCTTCCCTGTAAAGGGCAGGGGAAGAAGCGCGGCAGGCTGTCTTTTCAACACCGCCTGTTGTAACGGCCTCTATGGTCATGCCGCCCGCGGAAAGCACTTTATGGGAATAGAGCCTGACGCGGGCAGCGGTCAGAAGGGAAGGACATTTCTCAGGGCTTTCTGTGACTTCTTCTGCGCAGATCTTCAGGTATGACTCAACCGACCCTCCCGGGAAATCCTGAAGGGATTCATAATACCCGGTCAGCTTCTGATTAAGAGCAGACCGTATGCTTCTGTATCCGCCTGCCCAGAGGGCGGTGGAAAGGGAATTCATGTCCCTGTCGAATTCTATCAGCAGTTTCTCATCCGAAATGGAAAGGCTCGCGCCTTTGGAAACAAGAGTGATTTTATCCATAATGGGTCCTTTCTAATTTCTACCTTATATAATTTAATTATACCATTGGGAAAAGAATGAAAAGTCATGACCGGTTTTCCTGATTTTTATCCCTTATTTGAAGTCGATGGCAAAGTATGATACCATGTAACTGAATTTTGTGTAATCGAATGTAATGGAAAATCAGGTGAATTCATGTTTATAATCCCGTATCTCGTACTGGCAGCTGTCGCGCTGCTTTTCTCCTTTATTTGCTACATGATGTTTTTCGGCGTGCCGGGAAGGAAGAAAACGGCTGATCACCGTGAAATAGAAAAGAAGGCATCCGAAGTTCCTTCACGGGAAGACATTGTAAAGAAGGTGCCTCTCCCCAAGAGCGAACCGCATAAGGAAAAGAAGCTCTATACGGATGAGAAGACGCAGATTCTTCCACCAAGGCTTGGAAAGACGAAGAAAGCCGAAGCCGATGAGGAGAAGACGAAAATTTTCTCCAAGGAAGAACTGGAAAAAACGGCAGAAAGGGATCCTGTGCCGCATGCCAAGGGACCGTTCCCGCCAGAACCCAATCCTGTCATCCTCAATGAGGAACCGGATGTGGATTTCCTTGAAGAATACTTTGTCAAACATTTCCTGAACCGCTACGGCGCCGTTTCCCATACGGTTGAGCAGGATACAAGGAAAGTGACGCACCGCCTGATCGACGGGCTCCATATGAGAAGAAAAGAAGCTGTGGATACGCTGACGCATATCATGGTGCAGGAAGCGCTCCAGAATGCACAGCGCACCTATGTCATGATGCCGACCGACACCGTTCTTGAAATGGTGAATGACGCGTTCTATGATGTAGCGCATGGCAGCCGTTCCGATACGAAGACCATTCTTGCCTATGATGCGCTCCGCGCTATGCCGCGCATGGATGAGAGCGAATTCCATGCCCTTGCGCTCCTTCTTCTTTTCCATTACTCTAGAAATACAGACAATTACGATGCAGGCCACCTCAAATCCTACACCGAGAAGTATGTCGTTCCGTTTGTCGGAAAGCTTCCCGATGAATACAGCGGTTATCAGCAGCTTGAATACCTGCACTGCGTATCCCTTGAAAACAAGGATATCGCATTCGGACAGGTACTGCATGATTCCTACCCGCTCATTTTCGCATTCAGGGGCTGCATGAAGGCAGAACTCCTTTCCGTCTATCCGTCATGGCCGGAAGGGTCCATCGTCTCCAGCTTGTATAATTCTTACTACAAGCCGGCTGCTGTCGATGAATCCATGCTTTCCGAACTGATGAATGATATGGGAATCGAGGATACGGGCCGCAGGGAAGGCATCCTGGCCATCGTGGAATCAAGACCGGTTCCTTATGACAAGAAGGAAATGGAATACACGCTTGGCAAAATTTCTCCTGAACTGGAAAAAATGCGCGAAGCCTGGGATAACAGCATGCTGAGACGCTCGTCCCTGACACTCATGGGCATGTACATCGCAAAGATCTGCATCAGGGAAACCATCGGCGAAGATTTTGATTTAAGCCACTGGATGTAAATACCAAATGGAAATGAGAATATGTCATTTTCAGAAGAATATCGATGTAGTGAACAAGAACTATAACTTATATAGACAATTCAATGATAAAAATATATAATAGTGACAGCCTTAAACGATTTATGGTCGATGCAGGATCCCATAGAGGGCAGACTGTCACGAGGTCAAGGGAGATCTGCTGGAAACGGCAGATTTTTTCTTTCCAAAAAAGGGGGAAACATGGGTATTTTTGATATTATCGGACCAATCATGGTTGGTCCTTCGAGTTCTCACACGGCAGGAGCAGCGCGCATAGGCCTGATCGCCAGCCGCATCCTGGGAGAACCATTGAAGAAAGCGCACATTACTTTGTACGGCTCTTTTGCAAAGACAGGAAAGGGCCACGGTACGAACCGCGCTCTGGCGGCCGGCCTTATGGGCTATGCGCCTGACAGCGAAATCATAAGGACTGCGCTTGAAACGGCAAAGGAGAAGGGAATCGATATTGCATTCTCCCTTTCCAATGAAGTTGCAGGGCATCCCAATGTAGCAAAAATTGATGCGGAAGGCGTAAACGGTACAAAGGTCTCCGTTGTGGGAAGATCCCTTGGGGGCGGCCGCGTCATGATTACTGAAATAGACGGTTATGATGTGGAAATCAACGGCGAGGAATATACATTCCTGACACGCCATCATGATGTGCCGGGCATTGTAGCCGATGTATCCGCTATCATGGCTCATCAATATTTCAACTACGCGCCTTTTCCGCAAGGGAAAGGGAACGGAAGCTGTCATGATCATCCATACGGACCAGTATGTACCAAAAGAGCTGGCCGCACGTATCGAAAAGGCAAATCCGAATATATCCTGCGCAATGACGCTTGAAATTATATAGAGGAGGTTATTGTGTATACTTATCATTCTCTGAAAGAATTGTTTGATTTGGCAGATAAAGCGGAATGCTCCCCGGGCATCATTGCCTGCCGGGCAGAAGCAGAAGAGAGCGGAAAAAGCTGTGAGGAAGTCTGGAACCGCATGAAAAAGACGATTCCTGTATTCAGGAATGCAATTCGTCAGGGACTGTCTGATACAGGAAAATCGGCAAGCGGCCTCGTCGGAGGAGATGCAAGCCGTCTCTATCACGGGAAGATGCGTTTCTTAAGCCCCATCTGCCAGAGGGCTGCTTCTTATGCGCTGGCAACCGCGGAATCGAATGCGAAGATGCACAGGGTCGTTGCCTGCCCGACAGCAGGTGCCTGCGGCATACTTCCGGCTGTCATTGCTGCAGTTTCCGAAGAAGAAAACTCCGGTGAGGAAGATATTACAAGAGCTCTCTTTACGGCAGGTGCCGTAGGATGAATCGTTGCCGAGAAAGCATCGATTGCCGGCGCTGTCGGCGGATGCCAGGCAGAATGCGGGACGGCCTGCGGAATGGCAGCGGCGGCCGCTGTCGATCTGATCGGCGGCACGACCGAGGAAATGGGGCATGCCTTTGCCCTTGCCGTCAAGAACATTTTAGGCCTTGTCTGCGATCCGGTGGGCGGTCTTGTCGAAGTCCCCTGCGTGAAGAGAAATGCATTCCATGCCGTACACGCCCTGACATCGGTTGAAATGGTCATGAGCGGCATCAGAAGCGTCATACCTCCCGACGAAGTCATTGAAGCTTTGAACGATGTGGGCAGGAGACTTCCTGTGGAACTCAGGGAAACGAGTCTGGCGGGCCTTGCCATGACGCCAACCGGCAGAAGAATCAATAAGAGGCTGGAAGAATGCGCCCGCAAGGTGTGATCATATAGCAATAAAGAAGCTGCGGAAAGCGAACTCGCGTGGATCCGCAGCTTTTTTGCTGAAGAAATAGACGTTTTCTTTTACAAATCGCCAAAACTGTGCCAAAATAAGTGAAGAATATATTCCTCTTTGGAGGCTCACATGGACTTTTTAATGATATTTCTTGCCATAGGATTTCTTGAGACCATCTGGATGTGGTCTGCTTCCCGAAAAAAATCACCAACCGTTATTTATCCGGTCTGGTATCGTCCTCTCCGGTTTCTTCTGATGGCAATTATTTTCCTTCCCTGCCTTCTGATTGCTTTCGATCTTTTTCCTTCCGAGGAATCTTTGCGTATGGCCGTTGCCGTTGAACTGGCTGCGCTTGTCCTCCTTTTCATGCTTGGCCGCGTGAAGGGGAAGAGAGTGGAAACAAGACCTGAAACGGAAGAAGAAAAAAATGCAAGGTGGAAAGCGCAGCGCTCGCAGGCAGGAAGCCTCTGGCTCATTACCTTTGCCGCATCGCTTGCCGCAGTCTATTTCATTTATTTCCGATAAATCAATGGTGCAATCGATATTTCACTATTGGTTTCATCCATGCTAAAATAAAAGAGTCAATCTAATTTATTCGTTTACTATTGTATACAGCTTAAAAGGAGTTTTTATGCTGAGTCAGATTCAAGGCTTGTTCATGACGATGCGCCTGTGGGATGTCCTGGATATCCTGGTCGTTGCATTTTTCTTATACCGTATATATATCCTCATCCGCAATACACGCGCGACAGCTCTTCTGAAAGGGCTCATTTTCCTGGGAATTTTCACTGTCCTGGCCGGATGGCTGCAGCTCCATGTCGTGAGCTGGATCCTGGACAAACTCCTTATTGTCGCCCTCCCCGTCGTATTCCAGCCGGAACTCCGCCGTGCCCTTGAACAGATCGGCCGAGGCAAGTTCTACGTTTCCTCACGCATGATGAATGATGTGGAATGGGATCATGTCATCGGGGATGTCGTAGAAGCAGCCATGATCATGTCAGCCAATAAGATCGGTGCTCTTATCGTTTTTGAAAGAAGCGTCGGCCTTGATGACAGGATTGATACGGGCATCCGTATCGAGGGCCTTGTCTCCAAGGAACTTCTCGGAAATATTTTCATCGTCAATACACCGCTTCATGACGGAGCGGTCATCATCAGGGAAAACAGGGTCATGGCAGCAGGATGCCTTCTTCCTCTGACAAGAGACCATAGTCTTTCTTCCGAACTGGGCACGCGCCACCGCGCTGCTATCGGCATGTCTGAGCAGGCAGACTGCGTTGTCGTCGTCGTCAGTGAAGAAACAGGGATCGTTTCCTACACCTATGGCGGCAATATCCATCGCGGCCAGGATGCAGAGAGCCTCAGGAATGTCCTTAGAAATTACCTGATGCGCAGCAAGCCGAAGGGCGTCAGTGATGTGCTGCAGAAATGGAGTCCGCTTAAATGAAATATTCAAGAACGCAGTGGTGGCTGCCTAAGCTTCTTTGTTTAATAGCAGCCTGTGCTTTTTGGGTTTATGTCATGAATGAACAGAACCCTGTCATGGAAAACACATATACGATTCCTGTCGAGGTCAGAAACCTGGACCGTTCGCTTGTTGCAACGAATGTGCCTTCGAAGGTGCGCGTAAAAATCAGGATGTCCAGAAGCGATATGATATCTCTCCGTACGGATGATATCAAAGCCTACGTTGATCTTTCTGGTGTGACGGACGTCGATCATCCCAATACGCAGATCCATGTTTCCGTTCCGGGCGATGAGACAGTCCTCTCCGTATCCCCGCAGTTCTTCAATCTGAATGTGGATACGTACGCAGTGAAATCCCTGCCGGCTACGGTTGAGATCTTCGGCAACCCTGACCCGAACTTCACCGTGGGGGACAATAAGGTAACGCCCGGGTCCATCATGATTGCAGGCAGCTCTTCCAAGATTTCTGAAGCCAACAGAGCCGTTGTTTCTGTCAATATTGCAGGAAAAGACAAGAACTTCACCGAGTTTGATTCCGTCAATATTCTGGATGCTGACGGAAATACAGTGACCGGCCTTGAAATTATGCCAAGCCAGGTCAAGGTTTCTGTGAACGTCAAGGAAAACCAGAAGGTCGGGAACCTTCAGGTAAAGGCATCGACGAAGGGTGAAGTAGCCAAAGGCTACCGTATTACGGATGTCATCGTTACGCCTCCGGTTGCAACGGTAACGGCTCCGATCAGTTACTTTGACAAGAACAAGGCCATCGAGCTCGATCCCATCGACGTGACGGGAGCAAGCAAGGATGTCGTTCAGACGGTGAATGTACCGGCTCCTCTGGGAGGAAGCGTGGCTGTGCCGCAGGTAACGGTTACCATCAAGATAGAGAAGGATTGACAGGCAGTACCTTTCGGGCAGGTTTACCCTCCTTTACTGCAAAATAAAGTATGAATCGTACATCTTGACGAAATGATACTTTAGGGGTATGCTTGTTAGGTTATTTGTATGATTTTGGGAGGAACTTAAATGGTTACTTTATTTGGGACGGACGGCGTCCGCGGACTGGTCAATTCTACACTCATGCCGGAACTGGCATACCAGCTGGGACGCGCGGCTGGCGCTTATTTCTGTAAATCAGGCAAAAGTCATCGTTTCCTGATCGGCATGGACACACGTGTTTCCGGTCCGATGCTGACCGCTGCCATTTCTGCCGGATTATGCGCATCCGGAATCGATGTTGATATCGTCGGCGTGATTCCAACGCCTGGTGTTGCTTATCTGACAAAAACGGAAGGCTATGATGCAGGCGTCGTTATTTCTGCTTCACACAATCCGTTCCCGGATAATGGGATCAAGTTCTTTGACAAGAGAGGGTACAAACTGCCGGACCGTACGGAAGAAGAAATTGAAAATATTCTCCGTCATGATGAAGAAATCATCCGCCCGACAGGCGACGGCATCGGAACGATCCGCCAGAGACCTGAACTGGCTGCCAAGTACAGGGATTACGTCAAATCTACTGTCACCTGCAGCTTTGAAGGAATGAAGATCGTAACAGATTCCGCCAATGGCGCAGCCAGCGATTTCCTGCCGGAAATCTTAAGAGAACTCGGCGCTGACGTGACTGCCATTTTCCGTGAACCCAACGGCGTGAATATCAATAACGGCTGCGGTTCCACGCATATGGAAACACTGCAGAAGACCGTCGTTGAACTCGGTGCTGACTGCGGCATCGCCAATGACGGCGATGCAGATCGTTGCCTTTTCGTTGATGAAAAGGGCGAAGTCCTGGACGGCGATCATCTGATGCTGATCAATGCCCTTGAGATGAAGGAAGAAGGAAGACTCAATGATTCCATGGTTGTCGGAACTGTCATGAGCAACCTTGGATTTGGCAAAGCGCTCAGAGAGCATGGATGCAGGACCGTATCCACACAGGTCGGCGACCGTTACGTTCTTGAAGAAATGATGAAGCACAATTACTCCATCGGCGGAGAGCAGTCCGGCCACATCATTTTCCCGGAATTCAATACGACAGGCGACGGTCTCATTACGGCTGTCCAGACACTTAAAGTCATGAAGAAGTGGAACAAGCCGCTTTCGGAAATGAATCATCTGATGGTGACCTATCCGCAGATCTTGAAAAATGTCAGGGTGTACAGCAAGAACGGCTGGCAGGATAATGAACTGATCAGCGATTCCATCAAGGCCGGCGAAGAGGAAATGGGAAGCGACGGGCGCATCCTCGTCCGTGCATCCGGTACGGAACCTTTGATCCGCGTCATGGGCGAAGGGAAAGAAATCAACCAGCTCGAAAGAATCATTGATGATATCGCATCCGTGATCGAACACGAACTCGGCGTTGAAAATAATTAATGGGAAAGCTGCTTCGGCAGCTTTTTCTAATGGAATCCCCGATTTGCTTTTGTGAAATGAAATATCTTTGTCGCGCATAATGGGGATGTGGTATACTTTCAATGTGTATGGAAATGAATTTTCCGGCAGGTGCCGGCACATTGACGGAGGGGATTTATGGAATCGAATGCATTATTGCTGCCATTGTGTTTCTTTGGACTATATATGATATTGGAGGCAGCGGACTGGGGCCTTTGCCTTGCGGCTCCGATTGTCAGCAGGAACCGTGAAGAAAATAAAGCCATCATCGGTCTTTTAAGGCCTGGCCTTGATGGCAATGAACTTTGGTTTTTCCTTGGATTATTCATGCTGAGCGCCGCCATTCCGACGGCTTCGGAAACGCCGATCCATTCGGGAAATATCGTGCTCTGCGTGTTCGTCGTACTGGGGGCTTTGCTCCGGCTGGCTGCACCGTTCCTTCAGGATGCTTTTTCGTCTCCCATTGTTGTGAAGGCATTCAGCATCTTCTCATTCCTGGGTCTGGGCCTCATGGGGCTTTCCGGTTCATCCTTCATCATGGATGATGGATCCTTTGTGACAGTCCTTGGTATTTTCTGCGCATTATGGATGATCCTTGCCGCATTCCAGCTTGGATGCCTCTACGGCGCTGTCAAAGTGGTGAATCCTTTGGGTGAGCGCTTCCGCGCTGCATTCCTTGTGGCAAGCGTCCTGACGGTTGTCGTTTACATTATTCTGGCGATACTTCTCAAATCTAACGTGGGAAGTTCCCATATGTACGGAAGCTTCTTCTGGATGGGCCTTGTCGCGACAGCTATCCTTTTCCTCGTTGCTTTCTTCTTTACAAGAAGCAGGCATGTGAAGGTAGGACTTGCCGCTGCTTATTTATCTTCATTCTTTGCCATTTCCATTTACCTTTCTGCCTATGCCGTGAAGATCCCGCTTCTTTATAAAGTAGAAGTAGGGGCTTTGAAGAGCGCAATGGCGGCAGCACCTGGAACGGCACTGCTTGTCCTTGCCATCGTCTGGTCGCTTGGCGCATTTGTCTGGAGGCAGATCAGGAAAAAGCAGGAATATGAATGGCGTGACCATATTTAAAGGGGAATCCCTGGAGGCATATTATGGGCGAATTATACAAAACACAGCATACCATCG
>ONZU01001735.1_pt1 | contig 10355 bp, 8 predicted proteins | sample 1671161 | NCBI WGS metagenome assembly ONZU01 (sample SAMN06348128, study PRJEB24527) | human gut metagenome | biome: human gut; feature: ankylosing spondylitis patient; material: feces | host: Homo sapiens | place: China | collected 2015-10
CACTGCCGTCCGCCGTGGAATGCACATCATGCTCCGCACCCGGCAGCCAGCCGAAGTTGAACAGCACGCAGTCCGCCGTGCCGGGCTGCACCAGCTCAGCCAGGCGGGCGTGGTCGTGCAGCACCGCACGCCCCACTGCGCCATAGCCTGCCGCTGCCAGCCGCGCGTTTGTGTTATCAACGGCCTGCTGTTGAATATCCAGCCCCAGCACGTGCCCTGCCGGGCCTGCCAGCGTACACAGGAACTGCGTGTCGTGGCCGTTGCCGCAGGTGGCATCCACGTACAGCCCGCCGGGGGCGAGCCGTGCGGTCAAAAACGCATGGCAGAGCTGCACGGCGGACAGGTCGGGCACGCGGCGGCGCACCAGCTGGCTGCCGTCCGGGGCAAAGCCATATTTTTGCGCCAGCGCCCTGCCCGCGGCATCCCGGGGCAGGGGAGCGGTGAACCGCGTGGCCTGCTTTGGGTCCAGTCCGCCGTTTTGGCGCAGAAGCTCTTTCAACAGATAACTGCCGTAGCCGCGCCCGCGCCACCGCGGCACGACCTCCAGCCGCAGGGTGGTCGTGCCGTCCACGACGGCTGTGCCGATGGCCTCGTTTTCCTTATATAGAGTGTAGCAGCCTTTTTCCTGCCTGATCTGCATAGCATTACCCGTCGATTTCGTTTGTGTTCAGGTCGTAGTGTATCACGTCGCCCCATTTGCGGCGGATGACGATCTGCGCGGTCAGGTCGGTGTCGTCATAGACAAGCGACCACTGGGTGTTGCTGGTCACGTCGTTGGGGCTGGGGTCCTGGGCGGCTGCCTGCAACGCCTTCCATGCGATATCCGCAGGAATATCCCCGTCGGGATCGCGCATTGCCAGCACTTCCATAATAGCGTCATAGCGCTCTTTTCCGTGGCCGTAGATGCCATTTCTCTGGTTTGGCTGCACCTTGTAGGCATAGCAGCCGTAGAAATTCGTGATGGCCTGCATGGATGTCCAGCGCAGCGGGCGGCCCTCCTGCTCCGGGTCATATTCCAGCACGCGGGCATCGCCGCTTGCATCAACGACAAAGAAGTGGTAGTCCCGCCCGGAGGTCGCAAACATATCATAGCTGTCCAGCAGGTCAACGGCCTCCTGCGTCGTGGCGGCGCGGTCCAGCACCAGCCGGATGGCCAGCGTCGTGAAGATCTTCTGCTTGCCGGTGTCCTGGTTGACCGGCTCACTGTCCAGCGTCAGCACAGCGATGGAAACACCGCGCTCGTTCATGCCGTCCAGACAGATGAACGGAGCGGTCAGGCAGGCGAGCTTTTTCGCCATGGATATGTCCGGCTGGTTGGCCGAAATATTATCCAGCGCGGCCAGCGCCACGGATTTGTAGCCGTCCTTCGGCGTACAATAAACCAGCATGGCCGAGGTATCGCGCTTGAAATCATAGTTGCGGCCCATCAGGATATTGCGGCCCATCTGGATATTCCTATCGGACACCGTTCCAAAGGCGCTGCATCCAAAGTTCGGGGCTTTCATGTGGACCGGCAGCAGGGGAAGCGTTTCCTTTAAAATCGCGTCAATCATCGACTGGTTGTCGGTGATGCCGTAGTTGATGACATCGTCGATGGAATAATCATACTTGACATCCATGCGGTAAAGGTTATAGTCGTCATACGCGGTGATCTGCTCTATGCTGTTTACCGTGCGCAGCCGCCCGGCGTACAGCATACCGAAGCCCGCCACTGCCAGCAGGATCAATACCAGAAGCACAACCAAAATACGTTTTAACATCCTTTTCATAGAAAGCGCCTCCTTTATATGTGTTTTATGATTTGATTATATCATATTTTATTGTGCGGCGCAACGCTGCAAATTGTCATAATCTTCACCGTTTTTCACATACTTTTCACTCTCTGACGAAACCTATTTCACAATTAGCCTGTATACTGTAGGCATAGAAAGCGAAAGGAGACGACCACTATGAGCAACGAATACGATTACTCCGGTCTCTATAACAATACATCCGGCAGCGGTCAGCCGAACGGCCAGAACCCGCAGCCCGAGCAGAGCGCCCCCGCGCAGAACCAGCAGCCCCAACAGAGCAGCTACCCCAACGTAGGCTCCAGCGGTGTCAACACCGCCAACACGGCGCGCACAGACTATTCTTCCTACAATTCCGGCAGCACGTCCGGCCAGAATCCCCAGCAGGATTCCAACGGCTACACCAGCAGCTTCAGCGGCGGCAATGGCAATAACGGCGGCTACAACGGCTACAGCTATTCCAGCGCCCCGCAGCAGCCCCCTGTGCCCCAGAAGAAAAAGGGCAGCAAGGTCCTGCTCCGCGTGCTGGCCTGCGTCGGCGTGGCTGCGCTGGGCTTCGGCGGCGGTCTGGGCGGCGCTGTGGTCGCCAGCCGTGCGGGCCTGACAGGCAACCAGGTGGTTGTCCAGCAGGTAGAGCGCAGCACGGACGCCACCGCCGCAGGCAGCACCGATGGCACAAGCATGAGCGTGCAGCAGATCGCGTCTGTCGTCTCGCCCAGCGTTGTCGCCATCACCACCGAGCAGATGAGCAGCAGCCAGACCTGGTTCGGCGGCTACTACGTCCAGAGCGGTGCCGGTTCCGGCGTCATCATCAGCCAGGACGGCTACATCCTGACCTGCGCCCACGTCGTCAGCGGCGCGACCAGCGTAAAGGTGCAGCTGAACGGCAGCGACGAGAGCTACGACGCCACCGTCGTCGGTCAGGACTCCACCTCCGACATCGCGGTGCTGAAAATTGATGCTACGGGCCTGACCCCGGCGGTCATCGGCGACAGTGACGCCCTGGCCGTGGGCGAGGTCGCCGTTGCCGTCGGCAACCCGCTGGGCACGCTGTCCAACACCGTCACCGATGGCATCGTCAGCGCGCTGAACCGTCAGGTCACCGTGCAAAACAACGATATGACGCTGATCCAGACCGATGCGTCCATCAGCCCGGGCAACTCCGGCGGCGGCCTGTTCAATGCGAACGGTGAGCTGATCGGCATTGTCAATGCCAAGTCCAGCTACAGTGAGGCCGAGGGCATCGGCTTTGCGATCCCCATCAACACAGCCATGGAGATCGGCCGGCAGCTGATCGAGAACGGCAGCGTGGCTCGTCCCGCGCTGGGCGTCAAGATCGTGGATGTGACCGACGCCCAGACCGCCCAGCAGCTGGGTGTCTCCACAATGGGCGTCTACGTTGTCGAAGTCACAAAGGGCAGCGGTGCCGACGCCGCCGGTGTACAGGCGGGTGACCGCGTGCTGGCCGTCGATGACACCGCCGTCAGTGATTCCTCCGCGTTGAAGAATTACCTGAAGGACAAGGGCATCGGCGACACCGTCAACCTCCAGGTCGAGCGCGACGGCAAGGTGCTGACGCTGGCTGTTACGCTTGGGTCCAGCGCACAGTAAAAACAATATAGAAACAGGGATGCAGACCGAAATCTGCATCCCTGTTTTTTGTTTGAATGGCTGTCCCCTCGGGGGAAGCTGTCAGCGGGCGGGGCCGCTGACTGCTGACTGATGAGGGGAAACCGTGCCATTATGGCCCGGCAGCGGGTTGCCGCCGGAAGTCTGCCCCTCTCAGGGGGTCGGCGTCCACCCCTGACTCCTCACTCAATTCTGATCCTTACTTTTTCCCACCAGCGCAGCCAGCACGCCAAAAATCAGGCTGGCCGCTATGCCGCCGGACGCCGCCGTCAGGCCGCCGGTAAACGCACCGGGCAGGCCGCACTCGTCCACGGCATTTTGCACGCCCTGTGCCAATAAATGCCCGAACCCCAGCAGCGGCACGCTGGCCCCCGCCCCGGCGAAATCCGCCAGCGGCTTGTACAGCCCGACAGCGCTTAAGATTACGCCCGCCACGACATACCCGGTCAGGATCCGGGCAGGGGAGAGCTTCGTGTAATCAATAAAAAGCTGCCCTACGACGCAGATCGCGCCGCCGACCACAAACGCCCAGACATAGCTCATACCGCACCTCCCAGCTCGACACAGTGGGCGATGCCCGGAATGCTCTCCCCCTGCAAAAACGTGGTCTGGCTCATCAGCGCGCCCGTTGCCAGAAACAGCACGCGGCGCAGCTGCCCCGCGGCCAGCATCGGCAGGATCTTCCCGCACAGCACCGCCGCACTGCATCCCGCTCCGCTGCCGCCCGCCTGTACATTCTGACTGTTTGTGTCATATAATAAGCAGCCGCAGTCCTTATGGTTGTCCAGCGGCAGCCCCTCTTTGGCCATCTGCTCATGCAGAAGTGCCGTGCCGACCTCGCCCAAATCGCCCGTAAAAATTGCGTCAAAATCCTGCGGGCTTGTCCCCGTGGCCGAAAAATAGCGCAGCAGCGTCGAGGCTGCCGCAGGCATCATCGCCGCACCCATGTTGTTGATGTCATGCACCGCAAAATCCTGCACGCGGCCAAACGTCACCGACAGCACCGGCACGCCCGCGCTGCCGTGCGCCCGCACCAGGCAGGCCCCCGCGGCGGTGGCCGTCCACTGGGCCGTGGGGGTGCGCTTGGCACCGTACTCCAGCGGCGTGCGGAATTGCCGCTCTGCCGCGCAAAAATGGCTGCTTGTCAGCGCCAGGACCCGCTCGGCCATGCCGCCCGCCGCAAACACCGCGGCAAGGCCCAGTGTCTCCGCCATGGTCGAGCACGCGCCGTAGACGCCCGCAAACGGGATGCCCAGTTCCCGCATCGTGTAGTTGCTGGCCGTACACTGGGCCTGCAGGTCGCCCGCAAACGCAATATCGACTTTGGAACGCGGAATATCCGCCTTGCGCAGACAGAGCTCCACGGCCTTGCGCTGCAAGAGGCTTTCGGCCTGCTCCCAGTTTTCGCAGCCCTGCTCACCAAAAGCCGCGTCCTGCGTCACAAAGTCAAAGGCCGACGCCAGCGGGCCCTCGCTCTCCTTTTTGCCGCCTGCCGCGGCCCAGGCCGCCACGGTGGGCGGCGCGTCAAACAGCAGGGTATCGCCTCTGCGCGTCATCGGTCACCCCACCTTTCCCAGCAGCCAGTAGAGCACGCCCCACACAAAGCTGGCCAGCGTCCCAAACGCGATGACCGGCCCTGCGATGCCGAAAATCCTCGCGCCTACACCGGTCACCCAGCCCTCGGCCTTGAATTCAATTGCCGGGCTGACGACGGAGTTTGCAAACCCTGTAATGGGCACCAGCGTCCCCGCGCCCGCCTTGGCGGCCAGCTTTTGGTACCAGCCCGGCAGTGTGAAAATGGCGGACAGAAAAATCAGCGCAATGCTCGTCAGCGTGCCCGCCAGTGTTTTGTCGTACCAAATCAGGAAAAATTGCCGCAGTGCCTCGCCGAGGGTGCAGATGGCCCCGCCGACCAAAAACGCCCACGCGCAGTCCCGCACCACGGGCGACGGCGGCGATGCGCGGCTGACCATCTCATCATATTGCCTGGGATCCAGTTTCACATTTCATTCCTCCCTTTTTTGGGGGTAGTATGTGCCTAGCTGCCGTAAAATATGACCTGCCCGCGATAATACGGGTGCGGCACCATGACCTTGTACAGCGTGCGCAGCTCTTTACAAAGCGCCGCGTCGGGGACCGTACCGCCGCAGGGCAGGGCCAGCACGGCGTACCGCGTGCCGAACACCCGGCTTTCCAGCGCCGTGGCCCGCGCGCCTGCCCGCAGGTAAAATCCAATGCGCCGCCGTGCGATGGACGGGTCGGGAGCCTCGGCGGGATGCTCACATTCCAGCACCAGGTCGTGTACCCGCATGGCATCGTAGTCCCGGACCAGCCCCAGCGCCGCCGTGCCCACGCCGCTGCCGCGCAGGTCGTACCGCACGGCAAAGTAGTCCAGCAGCGCCGTGCGCTGGCCCGGCAGCACGACCTGCCACGCATAGGCCAGCCGTGCGCCCGCGTCATCGGTCAGAAGGCGGCTCGTAGACGCCGGACTCCAGCAGGCGTCGGATCTCGGCAAACGGCTTCAGCTCGGCGGCAGGGAAATCCCGCGGCAGGGCAGAGCGGTAGAGGTCCTCACATTCAGCAGCAGACAATCGCGCGATTTGCATAGGGATTTCTCCTTTCTGTGATTGAATTATGGGGGAAAATACGGTATAATAGGTAAAAATGGGGTTATGGCGCAGTTCTCGGGCGGATATGGAATCCGCCCCTACGGGCATGTAGGGGCGGGCATTGCCCGCCCGCAGGCACATTGCGGCAGCCACCGCGTTCCGCGGGCGGCCATTGGCCGCCCCTACAACGCACCCGTTATTCGTAGGGGCGCATTCCGTATGCGCCCGCAAGCAATTTATAAAGGAGCCACCCACATGGAATGGACTGACATCAGCATCACCGTCGCCAAGCGCGACGCCGACACTGCCGAAGCCATCGCAACGATGGTTGCCAACGGCGGCATTTATATTGAGGACTACAGCGACCTCGAGCAGCAGGCGTGGGAGATCGCCCACGTAGATTTAATTGAACAGGACCTGCTGGACAAACCACGTGACATCGTGATCGTACACATGTACCTTGCCCCTGACGAGAACCCCGCCGAGGTGCTGCCCCTGTTTGAGGAGCGGCTGAAAAACAGCGGCATCGGTTACCAGCTCAACACCACCGGCGTCGAGCAGGAGGACTGGCAGAACGCCTGGAAGAAGTACTACCACGCCATGGACATCGGCGAGCGCCTCGCCATCGTGCCCGGCTGGGAGGATTACCGGACGGACCGCATCAGGATCGTCATGGACCCCGGCATGGCCTTTGGCACCGGCACGCATGAGACGACCTCGCTCTGCCTCGAGACGCTGGACAGCCTTGTCAAGGGCGGGGAGCGCGTGCTCGACATCGGCACCGGCTCCGGCATTCTGGCCATTGCCGCGCTGAAATTAGGCGCAGACTCCGCCGAGGGCGTGGACATCGACCCCATGTGCGTGCGCACCGCGGGCGAGAACGCCGCGCGCAACGGCGTGGCGGATCGCTTTAAAGTCCTCGTCGGCGACCTGTCCGACAAGGCCAGCGGCCAGTACAACATCATCACGGCCAACATCGTGGCGGCTGCCATCCTGTCGCTGGCCCCGCATGTGCCGGTGCTCATGGCCCCGGGCGCACGGTTCATCGCCAGCGGCATCATCGACGAGCGCAAGGACGAGGTGCTGGCCGGGCTGAAGGCCGCAGGTCTCGAGCCCGTCGAGGTCAAGGAGAAGCGCGGCTGGGTCTGCATCATCTGCGAAAAGAAAGAGGCTTGATCTATGCCGCATCGTTATTTTACGCGGGAGCTGGCCGATGGCCGCGCCGCGCTGACCGGCAGCGACGCCCACCATCTGGCCGACGTCATGCGCGCCAGAATCGGTGAGGAGATCGTGCTCTGCGGGCCGGACGGGCTGGAATACCTCGGCACGGTCACGGCCATCGAGCCGGGGCGGGTGGAGTTTTCCGTCACCGACGGCACAACGAGCAAGGCCGAGCCGGACTGCGCCGTGACGCTGTTTGCGGGCTACCCCAAGGCGGGCAAGCTGGAGGAGGTCATCCGCCACAGCGTCGAGCTGGGCGTGACCGAGGTCGTGCCGTTTTTCAGCCGCTATTGCGTAGCCACGCCGAAAAAAGAGGACGTCAAGAACGAGCGCTACAACCGCATTGCCGCCGAGGCCGCCAAGCAGGCGGGCCGCGCCATGCTGCCCCATGTGGCCCTGCCGCTGAACGATTTTGCCGCGGTTTGCAAAGCATTTGCGGATTTTGACGTTGTGCTGTTCTTTTACGAGGGCGGCGGCGCACCCCTGCGGGAGGTGCTGCACCCCGGACAGTACAAGCGCGTTGCCATCGTGACCGGCAGCGAGGGCGGCTTCTCCGTCGAGGAGGCCGAGGCCGCGAAGGCCGCCGGGGCTGTGACCGTAGGGTTAGGCCCCCGGATTTTGCGCTGCGAGACCGCGCCGTTAGCCGCGTTGACCTCTGTCATGCTGCTGACCGGCAACTTGGAGTGACCGCAGCAAGCCATACTATGTAAAAAAGAACAGGAGCGTCACCGTGCGTGGTGATGCTCCTGTTTTTGTTTGATATACTGTAGGGGCCGGGCATGCCCGGCCCGGGACGTATAAGGCAGGCAGGCGTTTGCGGGGTGGCTTGTAGGGGCGGCATATATGCCGCCCGCGGCTTTCCTGGAACGGGTGCTGACGGGCAGGCTGCGGGCCGCACATGTGCGGCCCCTACGGCTCTATTGCCTTTTTACGGGCGTGGAGGGGTCAAGACCCCTCCCTACGGAATGTCGTTCACGGCCGGTTTGTAGGGAGCGGTCTTGACCGCTCCGAGGAGGTGTGTGGCTGGCGCACAGCCCACGGGAGGTTATACATAGCGGCAAACGAGCCGAGCCCGCAAGGCCTGAGGGGTTCTGGCCGTTCATGGCCATGAAAAACTCACCCTCACTTCGCCTTCACATACGCCCCGAACGCATTCGGCACGGGGTAGACCTCTGCCAAATCCTCCGGCGCGGCCCAGACATACCCTTCGGGCAGAGCACAGGCGGGGGCGGTGCCTCGCCAGCCGCCAAGCTCCCAAATCTTGTGCGTAAATACGTGCTTTGCGGGGGGCAGTGGCTCGTCCAGCACGGCCTGTACACCGATGCCCGCCAGCGCGGCTGTCAGCTCGTCCCGCGTCAGCGCTTTTTCCCACGCTGCGGGCTGCCACAATCCGGCCAGCAGTCCCCGTGCGGGGCGGCGCTGCAAAAGCAATCCCTGCTCACTTTCAATCAACGCCACCGTCACGGGCACCTTGCCCTTGGCCTTGGGCGCGGGCTTCACAGGCAGCTGGTCCGCCCGGCCAGCCGCATAGCCCCGGCACAAATCGGCCAGCGGGCATTCCCCACAGTGGGGCGTGCCGGGGATGCAGACCAGCGCACCCAGCTCCATCAGGGCCTCGTTGTAGGGGCCGGGCGTGGCCTTGGGCATCTGGTCCAGCACCCGCACGGTAAAGGCTTTCTTCGTTGCCGGGGCCATGACGTCGGCGTCGTCGTTGTACAGCCGCGCAAAAACGCGCAGGACGTTGCCGTCCACCGCGGGGACGGGGATGCCAAACGCAATGCTGGCCACCGCGCCCGCCGTGTAGTCACCGATGCCCGGCAGACTGCGCAGGGCGTCGTAGTCGGCGGGCAGGTCGCCGCCGTACTGCTCGCAGACGATGCGGGCAGCCTTCTGCATATTGTTGACGCGGTTGTAGTAGCCCAGCCCCTGCCACAGCTTGCGCAGGGCGTCCGGCTCACAGGCCGCCAGCGCGGCGGGGTCCGGCAAAGCCGCGATAAAGCGTTCATAATAGGGGATGGCCGCTGCCACACGGGTCTGTTGGAGCATGATCTCGCTGACCCAGATATGGTACGCAGAAGGCTCCTGCCGGAAAGGCAGGAGCCTCTTGTTTGCGTCAAACCATTGCAGCAGCGGTGCGGCAATGGGCTGCATCAAAAACCACCGCAGGTACGGGGGAAGGGGATGACGTCGCGGATGTTGGGAATGCCGGTGACGTACATCAGCAGGCGCTCAAAGCCCAGACCGTAGCCCGCATGCTTGACGCTGCCGTAGCGGCGCAGGTCGAGATACCAGTCGTAGTCGGCGGTGTTCAGGCCCAGCTCCTTCATGCGGGCCTCCAGCACGTCGAGGCGCTCCTCACGCTGAGAGCCGCCGATCAGCTCACCGATGCCGGGAACCAGCATGTCGGCAGCGGCCACGGTCTTGCCGTCCTCGTTCTGGCGCATGTAGAATGCCTTGATTTCCTTCGGGTAGTCGGTGACGAACACGGGCTTCTTGAAGATCTGCTCGGTCAGATAGCGCTCGTGCTCGGTCTGCAGGTCGGTGCCCCATTCAACTTTATACTGGAAGTTGTCGTTGTTCTTCTTCAGCAGCTCGATGGCGTCGGTGTAGGTCACGCGGGCAAAGTCGCTGGATGCGACCAGCTCGAGACGCTCGATCAGGCCCTTGTCAAAGAACTGGTTGAAGAAGGCCAGCTCGTCGGGGCAGTTGTCCAGCAGGTAGCGGATGACGTAGCGGGTCATGGCCTCGGCGGTCTCGAGATAGGTGTTCAGGTCGGCGAACGCCATCTCGGGCTCGATCATCCAGAACTCGGCGGCATGGCGGGTGTCGTAGCTCTTCTCGGCGCGGAAGGTGGGGCCGAACGTGTAGACGTTGCCCAGCGCCATGGCCATGGCCTCGGCCTCCAGCTGACCGGAAACGGTCAGGTTGACAGGACGCTTGAAGAAGTCCTTCGTGTAGTCAACGCCGCCCTCGTCGTTGCGGGGGATGTCGTTGAGGTCAAGGGTGGTCACTTGGAACATCTCACCGGCGCCCTCGCAGTCAGAGCCGGTGAAAATCGGCGTATGCACGTAGGTAAAGCCGTGCTCATGGAAGAACTGGTGCAGAG
>ONZU01001779.1_pt1 | contig 10035 bp, 10 predicted proteins | sample 1671161 | NCBI WGS metagenome assembly ONZU01 (sample SAMN06348128, study PRJEB24527) | human gut metagenome | biome: human gut; feature: ankylosing spondylitis patient; material: feces | host: Homo sapiens | place: China | collected 2015-10
GGCGCAGCTCCCCGGCAGCCGCCAGCCCCACCGGCGTAGCCGAGCCGGAAAGCTCCAGCAGGTACAGGTCGTACCGCACGCCCTCCCCGTCCTTCCGCAGCAGGGCGTCGGTGTCCGGCAGGTGTTCCACGATGCAGGCGTCCGCTCGCCGGGCAAAAAATTCCATGCACTGGCGTTCCAGCCCGCTGCGCAGGCCCGCGTCCGGGCTGCACACCGCAATGTGAAAGATCACAGGATCCCTCCTCTTCAAACCCGCCCTTGCATTTTGCGCGGTGCGGGGGTATAGTAATCAAAAAACAACAAAGGAGACGCCGCCATGTCAAAGCCCCTTGTCAGCATCATTCTGCCCGTGTACAACGCCCAGAACCACATCGCCCGCTGTCTGGAAAGCATCTGCGCCCAGAGCTGGCAGAACATCGAGGTCATCGTGCTGAACGATGGCTCCAAGGATCAGAGCCTGCCCGTGTGCGAAGCGTTCCGCGCAAAGGACGAGCGCATCGTGCTGGTGGACAAGGCCAACTCCGGCGTGTCCGACACCCGCAACCTGGGCCTGAAGCTGGCCAGCGGCAAGTATGTGCAGTTCGTGGACAGCGACGACTATATCGACCCGGACTTCACCGAGCATCTGGTCACCGCTGCCGAACAGAACCACGCCGACCTGGTCATCGCACCTTACAAGATGGTGATCCCCGCCGGGGCCACCAAGCCGGAACAGGTGCTGGACAAGCTCCAGGACGAGCTGGGGGTCATGACCGTGGCCCGGCCCCCGGAGGTACGGGAGTACGGCTTTCTGCCTGCCGGGGTCTACACCCAGGACGAGTTTGCCCGGCATCTGATGGACAAGCCTGCCTCTTATTTTTACGGGGTGCTGTGGAACAAGCTGTACCGCCGGGACCTGCTGGTGGACCACCAGATCCAGTTTACCAGCGAGGTGCGGTGGGCCGAGGACCTGGTGTTCAATATGCAGTACCTGGAGTACGCCAACGTGCTGGTGTCCATCCCGGAGGCAGGGTACTACTATGTCCAGAACCCCCAGAGTATCTGCCACACCCAGATCAACGCCGCCTCTCTGGTGCAGAACAAGATCCAGGTGTTCCGCTATTACAAGGACCTGTACACCCGGCTTGGCATCTACGAGCAGGTGCGCCCACAGCTGTACAAGTTCCTGGTGGATATTGCGGAGAGCACTTACCCTTCCGGCCCCTTCAAGGAGGTCATCGACGAGGCCAAGGCCTACTGGAAGGATGCCCGCGAGGACGTGCAGACCCGCACCGCCGAAGCGCGCGAGCGCTGGAACGGCATGCGGGAGGAGCTGCGGGAAACGGCGCAGGAACGCAGTGCCGAGTGGAAGGCCCGGCACGACAGCGACCCCAAAGAATAAGCAAAAACAACAAACGGGAAGCCGCAGGAGCTTGCACGCTCCGGCACGGCTTCCCGCTTTTTATGCGATGTTCAGCGGCCGGGTGCTCAGCAGCCGATGGCGGCGCACTTCTTGGCCAGCCACTCGCGCTCCTCGTCGTTCAGGCGGGGTGCCAGCTTCTCGAACACCTGACGGTGGTAGTTGTTCAGCCAGTCCAGCTCGTCCTTGGTCAGCACACCGGGCACGATGGGAGAAGTGGCGATGGGCACGAACATGATCGGCTCAAAGCCCAGGAAGGTGCCGTACTGGTTGTCGGCCTTGTGCACACACACCAGCTCGTTCTCGATGCGGATGCCCACCAGATCGGTCTCGTACACGCCGGGCTCGTCGGTCACGATCATACCCGGGCGCATCAGGGTGGTGTTGCGGCCGTTCAGGGCGTGGGGGCCTTCGTGGACGTTGCCCACAAAGCTGACGCTGTGGCCGGTGCCGCAGCGGTAGTTGATCAGGTGCTGCCACAGCGGTTCACGGGCAATGGTGTCGATCATATGGCAGTCGCAGTAGTCCAGCCAGACCGCCTTGGCGATGTCGATGTGGCACTGCAGGGTCCAGGTGTAGAACTTGCGCTCGTCCTCGGTCAGCTCACCCAGCGGGTAGGTGCGGGTGATGTCGGTGGTGCCGTCCATGTAAGTGGCACCGCTGTCCACCAGCAAAAAGCCCTTGCGCTGGAGCTTTGCGTGGTCCTCCGGGGTGGCGTGGTAGTGCATCATGGCTGCGTTGCCGCCGTAGGCCGCAATGGTGCCAAAGCTTTCCACGATGAACTTATCCGTGGTGCTGCGGTACTTGTGCAGGATCTCGTCCACGGTCAGCTCGGTCAGCTCTTCGCCGGCTTCCAGACGCTTTTCCAGCTCGATCTGGAACCGCACCATGGCCACAGCGTCGCGCAGGTGGGCTTCCTTGTCGTGGGTCAGCTCCACTTCGTTCTTCACGCCCTTCATGGGCAGCAGCGGGTCGGCCAGGTCCTTCACGGTGAGGGCGGCGTTGTTCTCCAGCACCTGATACACAGCATAGTTCACGGTGGCGCTCTCTGCCAGCACGGTCTGGGGCTCGGTCTCAGCGGCCATGAAGTCCAGCACACTGTCGTACTCGGCCAGGGTCACACCGTTGGCTTTCAGTTCCGCCTTTGCCTCCGGGGTCACGCGGGCGGTGTTGATGAACAGCACGGCGCGGTCCGGGGTGACATAGCAGTAGGCCATGGCATAGGGGGTGCACTCGATGTCCATGGCGCGCAGGTTCAGCAGCCAGGCAAGGTTGTCCAGTTTGCCCACCAGCTGGGCGGTGCAGCCCAACTCGGCCAGCTTTGCACGCAGCTGGCCCAGCTTTTCGGCGGGGGAGAAGCCTGCGTATTCCTTGGGCAGGATCCAGGCCGTGGTAGCGGGCAGAGCCGGACGGCCCTCGGTCCACAGCTCATCCTCCAGGAACAGGGTCTTGATGGCGGCGTTCTTGGTTTCCAGCGCCTTCTTCACGCTGTTCACCAGCGCGCAGCTGGCGGTCAGACCGCACAGGCCCAGCTTGCCGCCCTCAGGCACCACCTTGGCGCAGTATTCCTCCACGGTGGGCACGCCCGGCTCACCCATCTTCATCAGCTGGATCTCGGTGCCTGCGATCTCCTTCTCGGCCTGCACAAAGTAACGGCCGTCGGCCCAGACAGCACTCTCGGTCATGGTGACCACAAAGTTGGAGTTTTCACCATGGAAGCCGGAGAAGTAGGTCAGGGAAGTGTAGTGGTCGGGCAGGTACTCACTGGAGTGGGGGTCGCCCACCGGGATCAGGTACACGTCCACACCGTTTGCCTGCATGGCGGCGCGCAGGGCGGCCAGCCGTTCGGGAACTGTATTCATGCTCATAGAAAAGCCTTCTTTCTCCTATTTGCCGGAAGAACGTCCGGCGGCGGTGGTTTGCTACTGCATATTGTAGCATTCCGGCGCAAAGAATGCAATGCGGGAGTGTCGGCTGTTCCGGACGCAAACACGGTTGCCGTGCTGTCGACAGCCGCCGCAGTGTCACCTGCATCCTGCGGGGGCTGACCGCCTGCCGGTCGTTGACCGTCCGTTGGCGGGGTCTTGCCGTCCGGGGGCGTCCGTCCCTCTGCCGGAGCCTGCCCCTTGCCGAATCGCTGCCCGCCGGGGCCGCCGGTTCCCCTTATTTGTCGTCCAAAACGCGAAAACGCAACCAAATTGCAAAAAATGTTACAATTTTTTCTTGAAAAAGGCCGTTTTCCCATTGACAGGCTTGCTATAATAGAGATGTAAGATTTTACGGGCCAGCGCTCTGCGGCTCTGTCTGCTAACAAAGAAAGAGGCATTCAAACTATGACCAAAATTGATATTTTTTCCGGCTTCCTGGGCGCCGGCAAGACCACTCTGATCAAAAAACTCATCAAGGAGGCCTTTGCCGGCCAGCAGGTCGTTCTGATCGAGAACGAGTTCGGTGAGATCGGCATCGACGGCGGCTTCCTGAAGGAGTCCGGCATCCAGATCAATGAGCTGAACGCCGGCTGCATCTGCTGCTCTCTGGTGGGCGATTTCCGCGCCGCTCTGCAGCAGGTGGTGGAGCAGTACCACCCCGACCGCATCGTTATCGAGCCCTCTGGCGTCGGCAAGCTGTCCGACGTGACCCGCGCTGTCGAGGGCGTGGCCGAGCATCTGGATGTTCAGCTGAGCAGCTTCGTCACCGTGGCCGACGTCAACAAGGTCAAGATGTATATGAAGAACTTCGGTGAGTTCTACGACGACCAGATCAGCCATGCAAGCTGCATCCTGCTCAGCCGCACCCAGACCGCCAGCGAGGAGAAGATCGCCGCCGCCGTGGCCATGCTGCGCGAGAAGAACCCCACCGCCACCATCGTGACCACCGCATGGGACGAGCTGACCGGTGAGCAGATCCTGAAAGCCATGTCCACCAAGGACGACTTCAAGGCAGAGCTGATCGCCATGGCCGCCAAGGCAAACGAGAAGCACGCCGAGGAGGATGAGGAAGAAGAGCACCACCATCATCACCATCACGACGACGAGAACGGCGTGTGCAGCTGCGGCCATCACCACCACGATGATGACGATGATGAGGACGAGCACGAGCATCATCACGACCATGACGAGGACGATGACCACGACGAGCATGAGCACCACCATGATCACGATGAGGATCATGACCACGAGGAGCATTGCTGCTGCGGCCACCACCATCACGATGACGACGAGGACGAGCACGAGCATCATCATGACCACGGCGGCCACTGCTGCTGCGGCCATCACCACCATCATCATGACCACGACGCCGATGAGGTGTTCACCAGCTGGGGCGTCGAGACGGCCCGCAAGTTTACCAAGGCCGAAGTGGAGCACGCCCTCACCGAGCTGGACACCGGCAATTACGGCATGATCCTGCGCAGCAAGGGCATCGTGGACGGCGGTGCCGACGGCTGGCTGGAGTTCGACTATGTGCCCGGCGAGTGGGAAGTGCGTGCCCGCGGCGCCGACGTGGGCGGCAAACTGGTGGTCATCGGCTCCAAGCTGAACGAGAAGGCCATTGCAGAGCTGTTCGGCTGCTGAGATGTAAAAGAAGGAGAAACCATCCATTATGGCAAAAGAAATTCCGGTCTACCTGTTTGTGGGCTTTCTGGAAAGCGGCAAGACCAAATTCATTCAGGAGACCTTTGAGGACCCCAACTTCGACTCCGGCGACAAGACCCTGCTGCTGATCTGCGAAGAGGGCGAAGAAGAGTACAACCCCAAGAAGTTCGCCTTCCCCGGTGTGACCGTCAAGGTGATCGAGGACAAGGCAGAGATGAACCCGCAGAACCTGGCCAAGCTGGAAAAGGAATCCGGCGCAGGCCGCGTGGTCATCGAGTACAACGGCATGTGGCTGCTGCAGGAGCTGGCCGATGCCCTGCCGGAAAACTGGCTGGTGTACCAGTGCATCGCCACCGCCGACGGCACCACCGCCCTGACCTATGCCCGCGACAACTCCATGCGCAGCCTGCTGCTGGACAAGATCGCCCGCAGTGAGCTGATCGTGTTCAACCGCGCCGAAGCCGTGAACAACGACGAGGCCCGGCAGGAGCTGCACAAGCTGGTGCGTCAGGCTTCCCGCAAGTGCGACATCGCCTACGAGTTCAAGGACGGCAGCGTGGCCTATGACGACATCCCCGACCCGCTGCCCTTCGACGTGAACGCCCCGGTCATCGACATCCATGACGACGATTTCGGCATCTGGTACATGGACTGCCAGGACGAGCCCCAGAAGTACACCGGCAAGACGGTCAAATTCCTGGCACAGGTGTGCCAGACCAACCGCGCCGGCAAGAACAGCTTCGTGCCCGGCCGCTTTGCCATGACCTGCTGCGTGCAGGATATCCAGTTCGTGGGCTTCCCCTGCAGCTACGACGGCTACAAGGCTCTGGAGCAGCGCAGCTGGGTGCGGGTGACCGCCAAGGTGAGCTACAAGTTCCACAACATCTACCGCGGCAAGGGCCCGGTGCTGACCGCCATTTCGGTGGAGCCTGCCGAAAAGCCGCTGAATGAAGTCGTAACGTTCTCTTAACGTTCTGATCGATCTGTAAACAGGAGGTTCTGGCATGAAAACACTGTTCCGCATTCTGGGCACGGCCGCTGCCGTGGCCGTCACCGGTGCCGCCATCGTGGCACTGGACAAGATCCTGAACCAGAAAGACCCGCTCCATGTGGAGGAGGTCGAGTTCCCCGAAGAAGCCGAGCAGGACGCCGCCGAGGCCGAAAAGACCGCCGAGGCCTACGCCGAAGCAGAGGCCAAAGCAGCGGACGATGCCGCAGAGCAGCCCACCGCCCCGGCCGAAGCCGACGCCCCGGAAGCTCCTGCCGAGCCCGCTGCCGAGGCACCCGCCGCAAACGAGCCGGTGGCCCTGCCGGACCTGAGCGAAGAGCGCCCGGTGTATGACCCCGAGGCCCCGAACCCCAACCCCGTGGAGGCCGGCCCCGCCGTCGCCCCCAAGGACGAGAACGGCAAGTTCGACGCCACCAAGATCGCTGACGCCAGCGATTTCGGCGACTGGGAAGAGCAGGGCTGCAAGGGCTGATCTCCCGTAACAGCAAAGAGGACGATGCATAACGCATCGTCCTCTTTTTTCATTCGCCTCTTGCCAGCTGCTGCAGCTTTGGCTTGTCCAGCACCTGCACGCCGCCGCGGTACAGCCGCACCCAGCCCTCCTGCGCGAAGTATTTGAGCATCCGGCTCACCACCTCGCGGGCAGAGCCCATGTACTTTGCCATCTGGTCGTGGGTCATGCGCACCTCGTCGCCGCCGGTCTTGGCCAGCTCGTCGGTGAGAAAGATGGCCAACCGCCGGTCAGCGCTCATGAACAGGATCTGCTGCATCGTCCACATGGTGTCGGAAAAGCGCTCTGCCGTGAGCTGGTAGGCGTAGCAGCGCACATAGACATTCTGCTGCATCAGACGGCGGAAGATGCCCGCGCTGATGCACAGTGCCTCGGTGTCCTCCTCAGCGTCGATGTACAGGTCCACATTCACCGAGTCCATCACGCAGGACGCCGACAGGATGCACACTTCCCCGCCGAACAGGCGGTAGAGGGTCACGTCCCGGCCGTCCTCCGACAGCAGATAGGCCCGCAGCTGGCCGGTGCGCAGCAGCAGGATGCCCACACAGCTTTCCAGTGGGCTGTGCACCCGGGCCCCTTTGCGGTAGTGCACCGGGCGGGTGTAGCGGCAGAGCATCTCCTGTTCGTCGGCGGTCAGCTGCGCCCAGAAGGGGAACGCGCAGGCCAGACAGTTGCGGTGATCCGAGGTCTTTTCTTCCATGATGCTCATCCTTTCCGCAGGGCCTTGGCGGCCTCCGTGCCGGCCTGTGCCCCCTCGTATACAGCCTTTGCCACCTGCAGCAGGCCGCCGGTGCAGTCCCCGGCAGCGTACAGGCCGGGCACGGTGGTCTGCATCTTCTCATCCACCACGATGCGGCTGCCATCCACGGCGGCCCCGATCTTGCGGGCCAGCGCAGTGCTGCCCGCCACGCCCAGCGCCACGAACACACCGGACAGGGCAACCTCCTGCCCGTCGGACAGCTGCACCCCGGTGACCACCTGTTCGCCCAGAACAGCCTCCACCTTCTGCGGGTATACGGTCACCTCCGGCGGGAATTCTGCGGTCAGCGGCATGCCGTTGGTCAGCAGGCTGACGCTTTTCACCACCGGCAGCAGGGCCTGCACCTCGTGCAGGGCATAGGCTCCGCTGCCCAGCACGGCCACATCCTTGCCGCGGTAGAAAAAGGCGTCGCAGACGGCACACCAGCTCACGCCGTGGCCCTCCAGCCCGGCAAGGCCCGGAATGCGCGGCACCGCACGGGAAGCCCCCGTGGCCAGGATCACCGCGTCCGCCGGGTAATCTTTTCCTATGGTTTCTACCGTGAGTTTATCCGTATAGGTCAGCCCCACGGCTTCGGCGGTCACAAACCGCACCCCCAGGCGTTTGGCGTTCTCGATGCTGCGGCGCTCCAGCTCTGCGCCGGAAACCGGCTGAGCAAGGCCGTAGTAGTTTTCGATCTTCTCGGCCCGGTCCAGCGCACCGGGGCCTTTGGTCAGCACGGTGGTGTCCACCCCCGCGCGGACCGCATACAGTGCGGCAGACACGCCCGCCGGGCCGGAACCGACGATCACAATGTTGGGCATGGTGGTTCTCCTTTTTAAGTTGACGGTTTGAAATGGCCTCCGCTTCGCTCTGGCCATATTCAGCGGAAATAATATTTTTTATTCGCAATTCCGGCAGGGCCGCGGCCCTGCCGGAATTGCCTTTTCACGGAGTGGGGGTCGTGGCGGATAACGGCATCGGCTGCTGTCGGGCTGCGCCCGAAGCGCAGCGGGTGAACCCGCTTTTTATGGAAAGCGCTCCCCACCGGGGAGCTGTCGCGCAGCGACTGAGGGGCCTTCCAATCGACGGAAGCCCCTTTCCTCATATAGTATACACCTTTTTCCGCAAAACTTCTGTGACCGGGTCGCAAAAAGCAGCCTTTTGCCGCTGCGGGGCACTTTTCAGCCGGAAAAGAGTGTGTTATACTGGGTTTGTTTCTCTGATTTTCTGCCATGGAGGCTTTTTATGACCAAGCAGCGCATTCTTTTCATTACCACCGGCGGCACCATTGCCAGCGTACATACTCCGCAGGGCCTCCGGCCCGTGCTCAGCAGCGACGAGCTGCTGGCCCATCTTCCGGAGCTCAACGACCTGTGCATCCCGGAAACGCTGGCCCTGTGCAGCATCGACAGCACCGACCTCGGCCAGGAACACTGGCTGATGATGGCCCGCGCCATTCAGGAAAACTACGCCCTGTACGATGGTTTCATCATCTGCCACGGCACCGATACGCTGGCCTATTCCGCAGCGGCACTTTCTTACCTCATCCAGAACGCGGACAAGCCCATCATCCTCACCGGTGCCCAGCAGCCCATCTCCAACGAGATCACCGACGCCAAGAAAAACCTGCGCGACAGCGTGATCTGTGCACTGGACCCGGGCAGCCGGGGCGTGATGGTGGTGTTTGGCGGGCACGTCATTGCCGGCACCCGTGCCAAAAAGAACAAGACCATCAGCTACGACGCCTTTGCCTCGGTCAACTTCCCGGAGCTGGCACTGGTGCAGGGCGACCGTCTGGTGCGCTATGTGCCTTCGCCCTGGCCCACCGGCCCGGTGGAGTTCGGCCGCGCCATGAACCCCCGGGTGTTCCTGCTCAAGCTCATCCCCGGCATGGACCCCGGCATGATCCCGGAGATCTTCCGCCTGTACGACTGCGTCATCGTGGAGAGCTTCGGCGTGGGCGGCATCCCGCAGCGGCTCATGGACGCCTTTGCCGAGGGGCTGGGCCACTACGAGCAGACCCACAAGGTGCTCATCCTGACCACGCAGGTGACCTATGAGGGCAGCGACGTGGGCGTGTACGAGGTGGGCAAGCGGGTGAAGAACCGATTCCGCTTCCTGGAAGCCCATGACATGACCATCGAAGCCGTGGTCACCAAGAGCATGTGGCTGCTGGCCCAGAACTGCGACAGCTTCGACCAGCTGCAGCAGCGCTTCTACCGCCAGGTGAACTTCGATACCTTCTATCACTGAGGATAAAACCGCCGGGCAGGCCAGTGCTTGCCCGGCGGTTTTGCCTGTGCACCCTTGCGCCGGGAGGGCTGCGGTGTTACACTGGACAAAAAGGGAGGCGCATCTTACTATGTGGTTCGTGTTTGCACTGGGCAGTGCCGTGTTTGCGGCCCTTACCTCCATCCTGGCCAAGATCGGCATCCAGGGGGTCAACTCCACCCTGGCCACCGCCATCCGCACGGTGGTGGTGCTGGTCATGAGCTGGGGCATGGTGTTCCTCACCGGGACCCAGGGCGGCGTGGGGGATATCTCTCGCCGCAGCTGGCTGTTTTTGATCCTTTCCGGCCTGGCCACCGGGGCCAGCTGGCTGTGCTATTACCACGCTTTGCAGATCGGGGCCGCCTCCAAGGTGGTTCCGGTGGACAAGCTCAGCGTGGCGATCACCCTGGCTTTGGCCTTTGTGATCCTGAAGGAACCCTTTACCGCCAAAAACCTGGTGGGCTGTGCCCTGATCACCGCCGGCACCCTGTTTATGGTGCTGTAAAGCCG
>ONZU01001782.1_pt1 | contig 10015 bp, 8 predicted proteins | sample 1671161 | NCBI WGS metagenome assembly ONZU01 (sample SAMN06348128, study PRJEB24527) | human gut metagenome | biome: human gut; feature: ankylosing spondylitis patient; material: feces | host: Homo sapiens | place: China | collected 2015-10
GCGCAGCGATGATTTTGTCGGGTGAATCGGCGGCAAAATGAATCGGGTGTGTTGCGGGGCGGTAGCTTCTTTCGTGGATTTTTCCTCACTGAAGTGGTGGGTCTCACGGTGATAACCAACCACTTTTGCAGAAGATTTGCAATCAATCTACAAGTTCAGTGGGATTTGTGATAGAGAATATCATGGTTCGTAGAGTACGTCAAGATGATTCCGAAGAAATTATTTATGAATGGAGACAATAGTAAGACTTCTATTATGAATATGATACACTTTACATCATGAAAGAATTTAAGCTGCACAAAGATGATTCAAGCTGATGTGCAATATGCACAATAAGTTTTCTACAGCAAAATACAGATGTGGTCATTTAGCTCTTTTTCCAGACAACTTTTTTTGTAAAATAAAAAAATTTGTTGACTTGAAATTGCTTGAAATGTTATCTTGTTGGTAACAAAAGCACGGTGAAGTGCTTGCTACCACACGAAAAGAAAAAACAAAAAAGGAGAGTAAAATGATGAAGAAGCGTATTGCGGCGTTGGTCACCGCCGGTGTCCTTGCTTTGTCGATGCTTACCGGCTGCGGGAGCAAACAGGAGAGCTGGAAGGTCACCTGCCCGTGGGCACCGTCTGGTGTAGCAGCGATGGTCAGCCAAAAGGCTGCTGCCAAGTCCCCTGATTATTCTGATAATAAAATCACACTGGTTGCTGAAGCCGTCAAGGGCGATGCTGCTACCGTCAACACCTGGGTAGCCAGCACCAAGGCAAACGACAAGGAACTCGTTTTTGCTGGCGAAGGTCTGTTCGCCATTACCGAGACTCTGGATCCGGCCAAGCTGCAGTTCAGCTACGACGATTTCGAGTTCGTTGAGAACCTGTATTCTTCCGTTTTCGTTCTGTCCGCAGATTCTTCACTGAACCTCAAGGATCTGGACGACTTGGAAGCCTATGTCAAGGCTGGCAACCCGGTGTCTGTGGCCGTCAATGGTGCTACCGGCTCTGAAGCTTTCCTGGCAGCGGCTCTGTTCGGCTCTATGGGTGCTGGCGACCAGCTTAAGTTGACTCCGTATCAGTCTGCAGCCGAGGCTGCACAGGCTGTGGCAAAGGGCGAAACGAATTTCGCTGTTTCTCACCAGTCCCAGATCCTCGAAACCTACCAGCAGGGCGGCGTTGACGTGGTCTGCGCATTCGACGACAAGGCTATCGAAAACGGCCCCTTCGCAGGGGTCGAGGGCGTCGGCTCCAAGGGCTATCCCTTCTTCCGCAACCGCTGCTTCGTTATGGCGCGCAAGGGCACCGATGCTGCAAAGGTTGCAGAACTGAAGGAGCTGTACGACAAGATCCTTGCCGACCAGGAAATGGTCGAGTGGTTAAACGATACCATGCTGCTGGAAGTTGACACGATGAGTGAAGATGACGTCAAGGCTCATATCGAAAACGTCAAGAGCATCGTTGAGCAGTATAAGGACATCGTAGCCGGCTGATAAAAAAACTCATAGCGAAAAAAGCCGAAGCAGGGGGAACGGGGGTCATCCCTTTCCCCCTGCTTTTACATTTCAAAAAGGAGTTGAAACTGGTGAAAAATCTGATAGAACGCATCGAAACAAGGCTGGACGAATGGGGCGCAAAGCTCGAGGAGAAGAACATCGAGTACCCCGTTGACCTGATCTGCGGCATTCTGTTTCTGGTCATAGGCATCGTGCTGCTGCTCATCATGCCCCAGCAGGTGCAGATCTCAGAAAAGGACGTTGTGAACGGCCGCGCCTTCCCGACGATGCTGGTCTGGCTCATGCTGGCCATGAGCGCCCTTCTGGTGGGCCGGGAGGCATACAATATGGTGATGCACCGTCCGGTCAAAACGAAGACGCTGAATCTTCTGGTGGAAGCAAAAGCTCTGGTCATCGTCCTCATTCTGGTGGTCACCTATCTGCTGGCGGAGATCACAGGTCTGTTCGTGGTGGGTGCCGTGTTCTGCGCGCTGGCCTTCCTGCTGTTTTTCCGCTGCAAGAAGCCCCTCTACTACGCCATCACCGTCTCGATGGCGGTGCTGATCTGGGTCGTGTTCCACTTCGTGCTGAATGTTAGTTTCTGAGGAGGCAAAATATGGGTTTGTTTGATTTTATCGGCCCGGCCTCCGGGCTGCTTTTTACCCTTGAAAATATCATATGGATCAACCTCGGCGTCTTCATCGGCTGCGTATTTGCCGCCATTCCTGGCCTGAGTGTCATCCTCTGCATCATCCTGTTTCTGCCCGTCACCTACACCATGAGGGCGATCCCCGGCATGATGTTCCTTCTGGGTATCTACTGTGCGGGTGGATACGGCGGCTCGGTGTCGGCCATCCTCATCAACACCCCGGGCACGCCCCACGCGGCGGCTACTATGCTGGACGGTCATCCACTGTCCAAGATGGGCCGCACCAAGGCGGCTCTTAAAATCGCGCTGTATGCCTCCACCTTCGGTGGCATCTTCTCTGCACTGGTACTGCTCTTCCTCGGCCCGCAGGTGGCCAAAATTTCGGCACAGCTGGGCACGGCGGAGTACTTCATGGTCTGCCTGTTCGGCATGACCATCATCGCAGGCGTTTCGGGCAAGAGCCTCGTCAAGGGCATCATCGCCGCTTGCCTCGGCCTGCTCATCTCCTGCGTGGGCGCAGACCCCATGACCAGCTACGACCGCTTTACCTTCGGCGTCCACCGCCTGTATCTGGGCCTCGACCTTGCCGTTACCCTCATCGGCCTGTTCGCACTGGTGGAGATCATCGGTAAGGCGGAGCTGAAGCGGAGCGAGCTGAACCTCCACGCCGGAAAGATCGGAAACGACGACGGCAAGATCACAAAGGATGAGTACAAGCGGATGCTCCGCCCGGTGCTCATCGGCTCTCTCATCGGCTCCTGCGTGGGCATTGTGCCCGGTACGGGCGCTTCGGAAGCCTCTTGGTTCTCCTACAACACTGCAAAGAATATGTCCAAACACCCGGAAGAGTTCGGCCACGGTTCTGTGGAGGGCGTTGCGGCGGCGGAGTCGGCCAACAACGCTGTCTGCGGTGCGACCCTCATCCCCCTGCTGACGCTGGGCATCCCCGGCGACGGCTGCGTGGCCATTATGCTGTCCGCTCTGATGATCAACGGCCTGAACCCCGGACTCTCGCTGTTCACCACCGATGGCCCTATCATGTACGCCATCATGCTGGGTCTTATCCTTGTGAACATCTTCATGTTCCTGCAGGGCAAGTACCTGACCAGCCTGTTTGCAAAGGTCGTCTCCATCCCCCAGCAGATCCTGACCCCTATCATCGTCATCTTCTGCTTTGCCGGTGCTTACTCGGTGAACAGCAGCTATTTCGACCTGAGCGTTGCGCTGGTGTTCGGCGTGATGGCATGGTTCATGCGTAAGCTGGAACTGCCCGCTGTCCCTGTGCTGTTGGGTATGGTGCTGGGCAACATGACGGAAACCAACTTCCGCCGCGCTTTGCTCATCTCGGATGGAAGCCCCAGAATTTTCGTCAGTAGTGTGTACTGCTGGATCTTCATTGCGCTGATCGTGGTGGTCATTCTCGGCATTCTGCGCGGCAAGATGAAGGAAGCAAAGAACACCAAAGCAGAACAGTAAAGGGAGGTAAAACCATGGCATATAATATCATTTTCTATTTCAGTGACCAGCAGCGCTGGGACACCTGCGGCTGCTTCGGCCAGCCACTGAATATCACGCCTAATCTGGACAAGCTGGCGGCAGAGGGTGTGAAGTTTGACAATGCCTTTTCGCCTCAGCCGGTGTGCGGCCCCTGCCGTGCTCTGTTCCAGACCGGCAAATATCCCACCGAGACCGGTTGCTTCCGCAATAATCTGATGCTGCCCTCCAACATCAAGACGCTGGGCGAGTACATGGAAAAGGATGCCGGCTACGAGACGGCCTACATCGGCAAGTGGCATCTGGCTTCGGACGGTGAGCTGGAGAAAAAGCCCACCGTTGACCACACCATCACCGCTGTTCCGCTGGAGCTGCGCGGTGGCTATACCGGTTACTGGCGTGCTGCGGATGTGCTGGAGTTCACCTCCCACGGCTACGATGGCTATGTGTTTGATGAGAACAACAACCGCATCGATTTCAAGGGCTACCGCGCCGACTGCATCAACCAGTTTGCACTGGACTATCTTGACCAGTATGCCGGCGAAAAGCCCTTCTTCATGACCGTGTCGCAGATCGAGCCGCACCATCAGAACGACCATAATCACTACGAAGGCCCCAACGGTTCCAAGCAGCGATTCGCAGATTTTGTTCTGCCGGAAGATCTGAAGGCTCTGGGCGGCAATGCAGCGGAAGAATACCCGGATTATCTGGGTCAGTGTGCCAGCCTCGACGAGAACCTCGGCAGGCTGGTGGCGAAGCTGAAGGAAAAAGGCTTATATGACAATACGGTCATCCTCTACGCCTCCGATCATGGTTCTCATTTCAAGACCCGCAACCGTGATGCGCACCTGAACGGCTATGATGATTACAAGCGCTCCTGCCATGACGGTTGCCTGCATGTGCCGCTGGTCATCTGTGGCGGCCCGTTCAAGGGTGGCAAGGAGATCACCGACCTGGTCAGCACCGAAAGCATTCCCAAAACTCTGCTGGCTCTGGCAGGCGTGGATGTCGGTGATAAGATGATCGGTGAAAATCTGCTTGACGTTGTGGAAAAGAAAAACCATAATAGAGTCAATGAGGTCTATGCACAGATTTCGGAAAGCCGTTGCGGACGCTGCATCCGCACGGAAAATTACATGTATTCGGTCTATGCACCCGGCGTCAACGGCGGCGAGGCTGCGGCATCCGATGTTTATGCAGACGACTTCCTTTACGATATGCAGAAAGACCCGTGGCAGCTGAACAATGTGGTCGCGGATCCTGCATATGCTGCGGTCAAGGCGGAACTTCGTGAACGTCTGCTGAATTGGATTCAGCACGCGGAAGGCAGCCGCCCCACTATCACCGACTGAAAAGGAGCGCTTGCCCATGCTCTCGGCTGTTGAGAAAAAATCCGATCAGGTTTATCGCTGGCTTCTGGCTTATATTGACGAAAACAAATTTTCCGGGAACCAGCGTTTGCCTTCGGAAAATGCGCTCTGCCGGAAGCTGGGTGTCAGCCGAGAAACGATACGAGTGGCCATCGACCAGTTGGTAGCAGAAGGACTCGTGTACAAGCTCAAGGGAAGTGGGACTTATTTCCACCGGGAAAAAGTAATGACGCGGGATTTGAACACAGATGATGCCCTTTATAAAATCGGCCTTATTCTACAGGGTCAGGACACCAGTGCAAATTCCGGGTTGATCGAGGGCGTGCGCAGCGTCTTGACGCAGGAACGGGTAGATCTGCATGTATTTCTGACCGACAACAAGTTCTGCAACGAACGCCGCTGTCTGGAGACTGTGGTACATCAGAATTTTCACGGTTTCATCGTGGATGGTGTCAAATCGAGCATCCTCAGCCCAAATCTTGACTGCTACAAGGAGCTTTACCGACGTAAGATCCCGGTGATATTCTACAACAACTTCTATCGGAACTTGCGCTGCCCCCGCGTAACGATCAATGACATCGAATGTGCCCATCAGCTGATAGGACGCCTGATGGATGCCGGACACAGCCACATTGCAGGCATCTTCGTGTACGACAACTACCAGAGCGTAGAAAAGTTTCAAGGCATGGCGGAAGCGATGCGAAATCGTGGTTTGGAACTGAACGATGATTACATCAAGTGGTGTATTTCGGACGAAGCCCACAACGAAAGCTATGTCCGTTCCATTGAAAGATTTCTGAAGAGCATCCCTAAATGCACCGCTATCGTCTGCTGCAACTACATCATCTATCGGCTGGTCATGAAAACCCTGCAGAAAATGGGGAAGACTGTACCCGAAGATTATTCGCTGGTCTGTTTTGATTATTCCGAAGAAACTTATCGGCAGGAGGATGTTACCTGCTCCGTGGAGCAAGGCTTCGAGATGGGACGTCAGCTTGCGCTGCGGCTTATGGAGATGATTTCCACCGGCGAATGCGATGACCGGAACTACACTTATGTCATGAAGCCCATCCTCTACGATGGCCATTCCATCCGGAAGATCAAAAAGGTAAAATAAAGATTCTCCCGGAGGCAGTACTGCTCTCCGGGAGAATCTCTTTATCGGTTTTGTTGTGCCAGAAAATGTGCAGCAGTATGCAGGCGCGGAAGCACATAGGCAAAGAACTGCTTATACGCTGCGCAAAAGCGGTTGCTTCCAGAGGCATCCCAATCTCGCTTGCATCCGCCCCGGCAGAGCAGCTGATAAGCACATGCTGCGCATTCCGCCGGGCGTTTGCGGCCCTGTGCCAGAAATGTCTGGCTTGTGGGAGAATCAAGCGCATCTTCAACGGTACAGTGGCTCAGATTTCCCAGCTTCCACTCATCCAGAACATAAAAGTCACAGGGATAAAGGCTTCCGTCACCTTCTACGGTAAGATAATGTCCACAGGAACCGGAGGAAGCGCAGGAGGTAGGCGGCATTCCCAGCAGGATACGCAGATAGTCCTCAAAATTGCGAACGCTGATATAATTGCCTCGTTGCAGCTGCTGATACCAAGTATCAAAGACGCCGCACAGAAAACGACCATAAAGTTCCGGCGTTAGAGAATATGCCTGCCCTCCAATCGTATCAAGTGGGTCAAGACATGGGATGAATTGCAGATTGTGCTGTCCCAACTCGCAGAGGCTTTTGAAGGCTCGCTGCGGCTTTCTGGCCAGCTGTCCGGTCACAACACAGAGCAGATTCGTTTCGACCCTGTAGGCATCCAGCAGCGCAAGCGCATGAGTTACTTTATCCCATGTGCCCTGCCCAGCTGCGTCCAGCCGATAGAGATCATGGTTCTCCTGTGTGCCGTCCAGAGAGAGGCCTACGAGGAAAGAGTTGGCTTTGAAAAAGGAAGCCCACTCTTCATCCAGACAAATGCCATTGGTCTGGATGCTGTGGAACACAGAGATATTGCGCTGCATGGAACGCTCCGTTTCCAGAAAGAACCGGAAGAAATCCAACCCGGCAAGAGTCGGTTCGCCGCCCTGAAACAGAAAATGGACGCTGCCGCCTTCCTCTGTGGCTGCAAAAGCCTTTTCAACCAGTTCTCCTGCCATTTCATGGGAAAGCAGTCCCATATTTTTGCAGGCTCGGCTGTTGGAAACATCGTCATAAAAGCAGTACCGGCAACGCAGATTGCACAGGCTGGATGCTGGCTTGACGAGAAATGTATTATGTTTCATAGAGATTCCCTCCGTGCTTCGCAGTTCTTAAAACAAGGATACCGGAAAATACGGGCTTTCGCAAGCAGTAACAGTTAAAAGCTGTTTGAAATAGTAAGAAAACAAATATAGTTGTCCGAAAATCAAAAAAGGAGAAGAAAACTTGTATGGATGAAAATAAAACATACGGTACACGGTTAGCACGGCTTTGGAAGCTGTTTTTGAGTACGCTGTACATTAGCAGCTTTACCTTCGGCGGCGGCTTTGTCATCGTGACCTTTATGAAGAAAAAATTTGTAGATGAGCTGCACTGGATCGATGAACAGGAAATGCTGGATATGACAGCGTTGGCGCAGTCCTCTCCGGGCGCAATCGCGGTCAATGCTGCAATTCTGGTAGGCTGGCAGGTAGAAGGCTTGATTGGAATGATCGTGGCAGTGTTGGGCACCATCATCCCACCTATGGTCATTCTTTCAGTCATTTCTGTGTTCTACAATGCTTTTGCCACCAATCGCTATATCGCGTTGTTACTCAAGGGAATGCAGGCTGGTGTGGCGGCGGTCATTCTGGATGTTGTATTCGACCTCGGCGGCAAGGTGCTGAAGACCCGCTCATGGGTGTATATTGTCCTGATGGTCGCAGCGTTTGTCGCAAATACGGTGTTTGATGTCAATGTGGTGGTGGTCATCCTTGCCGCTGCAGTATTCGGCGTGGTGCTGGCTCTGGTCCAGTGGAAAAAAGGTGGTGCAAAATGATCTACTTACAGCTTTTTCTCAGCTTTTTGCAGGTGGGTATGTTCAGCGTAGGCGGCGGCTATGCGGCCATGCCGCTGATCCAGAGCCAAGTGGTGGAACAACATGGCTGGCTGACGATGCAGGAGTTTACTGACCTCATCACGATTGCAGAAATGACCCCTGGTCCCATTGCGGTCAACTCGGCAACTTTTGTTGGTTTGCGTATCGCGCAGGTACCCGGAGCCATCATTGCAACACTAGGTTGCATTACACCGGCGCTGTTCTTTGTTTCACTTCTATCCTACATCTATCGTAAATACAAGGATATTTCTCTGCTGCAAAGTGTTCTGGCCTGCCTGCGTCCGGTCATTGTAGCGCTTATCTTTGGTGCAGGTCTTTCTATACTGTCTATGGTGGTGTTCGGAGAGAGTGCAAAGACGCTCGCCAACGTAGACTGGATCGGCATCGGCAGTTTTGCATCGGCATTTTTTGTGCTACGGAAGCTCAAGTGGAATCCCATCCTGACCATGTGCCTGTGCGGCGTGGCCGGGCTTGGACTTCACATTTTGCTCGGAATATAATCTTAAGACAATTTGTCTGTTGGAATCATGAAAATAAATCATTGGGCTTGCAATCAGGGCAAAACTGTGGTATATACATTATACGAAACATTGCTTTAATGAACGTATTACCGTTCAATGACGTATAAAATGGAGGTGCTCGCCATGACCGCCGTGATCTACGCTCGCTATTCCTCGGACAACCAGCGCGAAGAATCCATCGAAGGCCAGATCCGGGAATGTACGGCTTATGCCGAGAAAAACGGCATCACCATCGTCAAGCACTATATTGACCGTGCTATCTCCACCAAAACGGACAACCGCCCGGAATTCCAGCAGATGATCAAGGACAGTGACAAGAAGCTGTTTGACAAGGCAGAGGACGACTATCTGCTCACCACCAAGCTGTTCTGCGGCTGCTGCGGTGCACTGATGTTTGGTGAAAGCGGCACAAGCCGGACGGGAGAAGTCCACCGCTATTATAAATGTGCGACTGCCAAAAAGAAGAAAGGCTGCAAGAAGAAAACCGTCCACAAACAGTGGCTGGAAGATTTGGTGGTCAATCAGACGATGCAGCTTGTCCGGGACGATGCCGCCATGGAATCCATTATCGCTAAGGTCATGGAGCTGCAAGACCGGGAGAACACGAATCTTCCCCTCTATGAGAAGCAGCTCCGGGATGCGGAATCGGGTATCCAGAATATGCTCAATGCGATTCAGGCTGGAATCCTTACCAGTTCCACCAAGGAACGGTTGGAGCAACTGGAAGAAACCAAGCGTGAGCTTGAAGCCCGCATTGCGGAAGAAAAGCTGGCAAAGCCCAAAATCAAAGAAGAATTTATCCGTTTCTGGTTGCTGCGGTTCCGCAAGCTGGACATGAGCCTGAAAGACCAGCGGCAGGCATTGGTGGATACATTCATCAATTCGATTTATCTGTATGATGATAAGGTTTTGATAACCTTTAACTATAAAGAAGGCACACAGACCGTCACATTTGAGGAAGCGGCTCAAGCCGCATCAAAGGGAACTGGTTCGGATTTGGATTGCTTTCCTGCACCACAAGGAAGACAGCTTTTGGTAGCTGTCTTTTTTGTTTTATATGACATTTTCCCTTTAGCTATAACAGCGGATAAAAGGACTTGAACAGCACGGCCCCACCGCAGGCGGGGCAACAAAAGCCCCAGTGGGGCTTTTGTTAGTGCGCGGTTCCCAACCCGTAGGAATGTCTACCGGGAGGACTGTCGCTAAAATAGAAAATCTAAACCTTTTCTCGATAAGAGAAGGGTTCGGATTATTTGTTTTCTAATGAATGCTGGATATTACTGCTTTTTAACTGGTGATGTCCGGCATTTTTTAGTGTTGCCCGATCAATTTTAATGGAATCTTTATACTTCTACAATTTTCTTTACGGCTCCTTTATCTATTCCATGCTAATCTTTATGCACACGGATAGGTAAAGGAGCTTTTATGATTCAATA
>ONZU01001804.1_pt1 | contig 9820 bp, 9 predicted proteins | sample 1671161 | NCBI WGS metagenome assembly ONZU01 (sample SAMN06348128, study PRJEB24527) | human gut metagenome | biome: human gut; feature: ankylosing spondylitis patient; material: feces | host: Homo sapiens | place: China | collected 2015-10
TATTTACTGCAGAAGATTTATGTAAAAGGAGAAGTGTCCAATTGTAAATACCATACAAGTGGACACATCTATTTTTCCCTGAAAGATGAGACAGGCACATTAAACTGTGTAATGTTTGCCGGACACAGACGGGGACTCGCATTTGCCATGAAAAATGGCGACAAGGTAATCGTAGGCGGAAGTGTAGACGTATATGAACGCGACGGACGCTATCAGATGTATGCAAAAGAGATTACCCTTGAAGGTGCCGGAGCTTTATATGAGAGATATCTTGCGTTGAAGCAGGAACTCGAAGATATGGGGATGTTTGCACAGGAGTATAAGCAGCCCATTCCCAGATTTATCAAACGTCTAGGTGTGGTAACTGCACCGACAGGTGCGGCTGTTCAGGATATCCGCAATATTTCCTATCGAAGAAATCCCTATCTCCAGATTATTTTGTATCCGGCTCTTGTGCAGGGTGCAGGGGCAGCAGAGAGTATTGTCAGAGGAATTGAGATGCTTGATGTGGCAGATGTAGATGTGATTATCATCGGAAGAGGCGGCGGTTCTATCGAAGATCTGTGGGCCTTTAACGAAGAAATTGTAGCCAGGGCAATTTTTGAATGCCGTACTCCGATCATATCTGCAGTAGGTCATGAGACTGATTTTACGATCGCTGATTTTGTTGCGGACCTGCGTGCGCCGACACCGTCTGCTGCAGCAGAGCTTGCAGTGGATGATTACAGGAGTGTTGTTGAGGCGGTGAGCCTTTACAGACAGCGGATTTACCGTGCAATGAGCAACAAGGTAGATCTGTATAGAAGCAAAGTTGAACATTTTCAGACGAAATTCGGTTATCTGAGCCCTGAGAATCGACTGCGTGAGCAGAGACAGCGCCTGGCTGATCTGGAGAATGCGATTCAGAATACAATGGAGAGGAAGCTTCAGGAGGACAGGCACAGACTGTCTATTTATCTGGAACGTTTTACAGGGTTTTCTCCTTTAAAGAAACTGAATCAGGGATATTCTTATGTAACAGATAAGACGAAAAAAACACTGACAAGTGTAGAACAGGTACAAAATGGGGATACCATTTATATATCTGTGACAGATGGTACAATAGAAGCACAGGTTGAGAGTACAGTAAAGGAGGAGAGAGTCCATGGCGAAGAATGAGAACAGTGAACAGTTACAGGAGGAGAAGCCTCTGGAGGAGATGTTTACAGAGCTGGACCTGCTGGCTGGGAAACTGGAGGACCGCGAGACATCACTGGAGGATTCTTTCAGACTGTACAGACAGGGTATGGAACTTTTAAAACTATGCAGTGAGAAGCTGGATACAGTGGAGAAGAAGATGCTGCAGCTCAATGAGGATGGTACGTTTAGTGAATTTTCAAGATGAATTAAAGAGAAGAACGGATGAAATAGAAGAAATGTTCCGTAGCTTTCTGCCAGCGGAAGAGGGATTTGCCAGAACAATGGCACAGGCGATGAATTACAGCATGCTGGCCGGAGGAAAGCGCCTGCGTCCGATGCTGATACAGGAGACATATCGTTTATTTGGCGGCACAGAGAAAGTTGCAGAGCCATTTATGGCGGGAATGGAGATGATCCATGATGACCTTCCTGCGCTGGATAATGATGATTACAGGCGAGGCAGGCTGACAACGCATAAGGTTTATGGAGAAGCTATGGGAGTCTTAAGCGGTGTTGCTTTGCTTAATTATGCATATGAAACAATGTTACAGGCATTTTCACTTACAGAAGACCAGGACAGAGTAATCTGTGCATTGAAAGTGATGGCAGAGAAAACCGGTATTTATGGAATGCTCGGCGGCCAGAGCGTGGATGTAGAGAACGACGGAAAACCTCTTGAAAAAGAGATGCTGGATTACATCTACAGAAATAAGACCTCTGCGCTGATCGAAGCATCTATGATGACAGGAGCGATTCTTGCAGGGGCAGATGAGCAGCAGGTAGCTGTGGTAGAAGAGGCTGCCGGAAATATCGGTCTTGCTTTCCAGATTCAGGATGACATTCTGGATGTGACCAGCACAGATGAAGAGCTTGGAAAACCTGTGCACAGTGATGAGAAGAATAATAAAGTTACTTATGTGACACTTTTTGGGATAGAAGAGGCTTCCAGACAGGTAGAACTGCTTTCAGAAAAAGCAATAAAACTGCTGAAAAGCCTGAATAAAAATAATGAATTTCTGTATTTGTTAATTGAAAAATTGATAAACCGCAGAAAATAAAGGAAGGATACAAATGATTCTGGAAAAAATCAAGAAACCCAATGATATCCATAAAATACCGTTGGCCGATTTTGAGCCTCTGGCAGAGGAAATCAGAGACTTTTTAATCCAGTCTGTAAGCCGGACAGGGGGACATCTTGCTTCTAACCTGGGAGCGGTGGAACTGACGCTGGCTCTTCACAATGTATTGGATTTTCCGGAAGATAAACTGATCTGGGATGTAGGACATCAGGCATATACGCACAAGATTCTTACCGGAAGAAAAGATGAATTTAAGAATCTCCGTCAGGAGGGTGGCTTAAGTGGATTTCCGAAGAGAAGTGAGAGTGACTGCGACGCATATGATGCAGGCCACAGTTCCAATTCGATTTCAGCAGGTCTTGGATATGTGCGGGCCAGAGATATTCTGGGTCAGAAACATCATGTGGTTTCTGTGATCGGAGATGGTGCCCTTACCGGAGGAATGGCGTATGAAGCATTAAATAACGCGGCGGAATTAAAGACGAATTTTATCATTATCATTAATGATAACAATATGTCGATTTCCAGAAATGTGGGAGGAATGTCTACTTATCTGAGTGCCCTGAGGACTGCGGAAGCTTACACAGGGATGAAGATGGGAGTGACAAAGACGTTGAAGAAAGTTCCGAAAGTCGGCACCGCACTGGTAGATACCATGCGAAAGACCAAAAGCAGCATCAAACAGCTTTTTATTCCGGGAATGCTGTTCGAGAATATGGGACTGACATATCTTGGACCGGTTGACGGTCATAATATGCGTCAGATGATGAAGCTGTTTAATGAGGCGAAACGAGTGGAAGGACCTGTTGTTGTCCATGTTCTTACAAAGAAAGGAAAAGGATATGGTCCTGCAAGCGCTCATCCGGACAGATTTCATGGAACCGGACCATTTGATATTCATACAGGCCATCCGCTTCAGAAGAAATCTGTACCGGGTTATACAGATGTTTTTTCTAAAGCACTGGTTTCTTTGGGAGAGAAGAATAAGAAACTGACAGCTATTACAGCTGCGATGCCAGACGGAACCGGACTTATAGAGTTTTCCAGACGTTTTCCGGATCGTTTTTTTGATGTGGGAATTGCAGAAGAACATGCAGTGAGTTTTGCAGCAGGACTGGCTCTTGGCGGACTGGTTCCTGTAGTCGCGATTTATTCATCTTTTCTCCAGCGGGCGGTAGATCAGATATTGCATGACGTATGTATGCAGAATCTTCATGTGATTTTTGCTATTGACAGAGCAGGACTGGTAGGAGCAGATGGAGAGACACATCAGGGGTGCTTTGATCTGTCTTATCTGTCTATGATGCCGAATATGACAGTTCTTGCACCGAAGAATGACAAAGAGCTGGAAGAAATGCTTGCATTTGCAGTGGATTGTGACGGACCGGTTGCCATTCGATATCCACGTGGAAGCGCATATCAGGGTCTGCAGGAACATCAGGCACCTGTGGAACATGGTAAGAGCGAAGTTATTCACAGAGGAAAGAAAATCGCAGTACTGGGAGTAGGAAGCATGATTCCATCCTGCCTGGAAGTCTGTAAGGGACTGAAAGAAGACGGTTTTGATCCTACTTTTGTAAATGTCAGGTTTGTCAAACCGTTAGATGTGAAGCTGCTTGATGAGCTTGCAAAAGATCACAGCCTGTTTGCAACCGTAGAAGAAAACGTAAAAAGCGGCGGATACGGAGAGCATGTATCTGCTTATATGGAAGCCTGTCATCCTGAGGTGAGAGTATTATCTGCATCTGTGTGGGATCGTTTTGTGCCACAGGGAAATGTAGATAGCCTGCGTGCAAGAATTGGTCTTGGTGTAGCTGATATCAGACAGGCAATAGAGGATAGTGAGGAATTAAAAAGACAATGAAGAAACGTTTAGATATGCTTATGATGGAACGTGCCCTTGCGCCGTCACGTGAGAAAGCAAAGGCATACATCATGGCAGGAGATGTATATGTAGATGGTCAGAAAGAGGATAAGGCAGGGACAATGTTTCCGGAGACAGTAAAGATTGAAGTCAGAGGAAATACTCTTCCGTATGTAAGCCGCGGTGGACTGAAGCTTGAGAAAGCGATGAAGAATTTTGATGTGACATTAGACGGCAAAGTCTGTATGGATGTCGGTGCTTCTACCGGTGGATTTACGGACTGTATGCTTCAGAATGGCGCTGTAAAAGTATATTCGATCGATGTCGGATATGGACAGCTTGACTGGAAACTGCGTAATGATCCGAGAGTAGTCTGTATGGAGAAAACGAATATCCGTTACGTAGTGTCGGAAGATTTAGAGGGACCGGCAGATTTTTCATCTATTGATGTTTCCTTTATCTCTCTTACAAAAGTTCTGCTTCCTGTAAGAAATCTTCTTACAGATGAGGGCGAGATTGTATGCCTGATTAAACCACAGTTTGAAGCCGGAAGAGAGAAAGTCGGTAAGAAAGGTGTGGTAAGAGATCCTGCTGTTCATCAGGAGGTTATTGAGAAAGTGCGCGATTATGCCATGAGTATTTTCATGGAACCATGTCATCTTTCTTTTTCGCCGATCAAAGGACCGGAGGGGAATATCGAATATCTTCTTCATCTTAAGAAGCATCCGGAAGGAACGGAGGTTACAGACAGTCTGGAAGTATCTGTGGAGGACGTGGTTGCCCAGGCACATGGAGCATTAGATAAATAAGACTGGATCAGGAAGAAACTATGGACAGGTTTTATATCATTACAAACAGTGACAAAGATTCAAATCTTGCGATCACAGGAAAAATTACAGAATATCTGAAGGCACATGGCAGAAGCTGTGAAGTACAGCAGGCCGAAAGAAAGCATGAAGGGGCTTATCATTATACAGATCCGTCAAAGATTCCGGATGATACACAGTGTATCATCGTTCTGGGTGGAGACGGTACACTTCTTCAGGCGGCCAGAGATGTGGTGCACAAAGAGATTCCGCTTCTTGGTATCAATCTGGGGCATCTCGGATTTCTTGCAGAGGTAGATCAGACATCTTTATACAGTTCACTTGATCAGCTGATGGCAGATGATTATGAAGTGGAAGAACGAATGATGCTGGAAGGAAGAGTATACAGGGGAAAAGAACTCATCGGGGATGACATTGCCCTGAATGATATTGTGATCGGCAGAGACGGACATCTTCGCGTGGTGCGTTTTAAGAATTACGTAAATGATGTATATCTTAATTCCTATAATGCAGATGGAATCATTATTTCCACGCCGACCGGATCTACGGGATATAGTCTGTCAGCAGGCGGCCCTATCGTATCACCGAATGCGGCGATGACAATTATGACTCCGATAGCACCTCATACGCTGAATATGAGAAGCATTATTTTTCCTGCACAGGATGTAATCACTGTGGAGATAGGAAAAGGAAGACACTGTGACTGCGAAAAGGGAATCGCATCTTTTGACGGAGATACATTTATTCCCATGGTTACCGGTGATTGCATACAGATTCGTCAGGCGGATGTAAAGACAAAGATTCTGAAGCTGAATCATTTAAGCTTCGTGGAAGTGCTGCGCCGGAAGATGAGAGACAGCTGATTAGCAGGAGGAAATAACGTGAAGGTTGCAAGACATGAGAAAATTATTGAACTGATTCATCAGTATGATATTGATACACAGGAGGAACTGGCATCCAGACTTAATGAGGCAGGATTTAAGGTAACACAGGCGACTGTTTCCAGAGATATCCGTGCCCTTAAACTGACAAAAGTAGCAGGAAAAGACGGAAAATCCCGCTATGCGATCATTAATAATGAATCAGGCAGTCTTGGAGCAAAATATACAAGAGTACTGGAAGATACCCTGCTTTCTATTGATGTGGGACAAAATATCATTGTGATAAAGACCGTTTCCGGAATGGCAATGGGCGTGGCAGCAGCACTGGATGCCCTGAAATGGCCGGAAATATTGGGTTGTATTGCAGGTGATGATACCATTATGTGCGCTGCAAAGAATGCAGACATGGCACTGGGAGCAGCAGAGAAATTAAGAAGCTTTGTAAGGCTGAATCAATGACAACAACGAGACTAGTTTGGAGGCAATTATAAATGTTAGCTCATCTGCATGTAAAGAATCTTGCACTGATAGAAGAAATAGAAGTTGAATTCGGACCGGGATTAAACATTCTGACTGGTGAGACCGGAGCGGGTAAATCGATTCTGTTGGGATCAATGCAGCTGATCCTCGGGGCAAAGACTTCTAAAAATATGATAAGAGAAAATGCACCTTATGCGTTAGTGGAGCTGCTTTTTCAGATAGAGAATGAAAAAGCAAAAGAAGCATTAAAAGAGCTGGATATTTATCCGGAGGATGGTCAGGTACTTCTTTCCAGAAAAATCATGGATGGAAGAAGTATCAATAAAATTAACGGTGAGACAAGTACAGTCGGTCAGATGAAAGCTGCGGCAGCTTGTCTGTTAGATATTCATGGACAACATGAACACCAGTCTCTGTTGTATCAGGATAAGCAGCTTGCAATTCTGGATGCGTATGGAAAGAACCGGGTTCTTCCTGTAAAAGATAAAGTATCTCAGGCCTATAAAGAGTACAGTAAATGCAAAGCAGAACTGAATTCCATGAATATGGATGAAGAACAGAGAAACCGGGAGCTTGCTTTTCTGGAATTTGAGATCAAAGAGATTGAGAAGGCGAATCTTCAGCCGGATGAGGATGAGGAACTGGAGCGCCAGTACAGGAAAATGAGTAATGCAAAACTAATCGTGGATTCATTACAGCTAGTACATAATCTTACAGGATATGAGAGCAAAGAAGGCGCCGGTGAGACGGTAGGTGAAGCTTTGAAGGAGTTTTCGCATGTAACCCAGTACGATTCAGAGCTTGCACCTATGGCAGAAACACTGGCTTCTGTGGATGGTCTGCTGAATGATTTTAACAGAGAACTGTCCGTATATCTGGATGACATGACCTTTGATGAGGGAGAATTTTATGAGACAGAAAGGCGTCTGGATTTAATCAATGGGCTGAAGGCAAAATATGGACGTACGATTGAAGATATATTCTCCTATCGCAAACTTCAGGAAGAAAAACTGGAAAAATTACGTAAATATGAGGAAAATTTACAGGAATTGAAGAACCATCTCAAAGAACTAAAAGATGTTCTTGAAGAAAGATCGGATGAATTATCCCGAATCCGTAAAGAATATAGTAAGCAGCTGGAAGAAAAGATTATTCAGGGACTGAAGGATTTGAATTTTCTGGATGTAAATTTTGCCATTGATTTCCAGAAAAAGAAAAACTTTACAGATAACGGAAATGATGATATCCAGTATCTGATTTCCACAAACCCGGGCGAAAGCCTGAAACCACTGGGACAGATCGTATCTGGCGGTGAGTTATCACGAATCATGCTTGCTTTGAAAGCAATTCTTGCAGACAGAGATCAGATTGAAACTCTGATCTTCGATGAGATCGACACTGGTATCAGTGGAAGAACCGCACAGAAAGTATCAGAGAAGATGGCGGTGATCGGACAGCATCATCAGGTACTTTGTATCACACATCTTCCTCAGATCGCGGCGATGGCGGACAGTCATTTTGAGATTGAGAAGCACTTGCAGGGAACAGAAACGATTACCCAGATTCATGTGCTTAAGGAAGATGATTCCATCAGGGAACTGGCGAGACTCTTAGGTGGCGCAGAAATCACACCTGCGGTACTTGAGAATGCAAAAGAAATGAAAGAATTGGCACAGAAACAAAAAAATACAAGATTCAAATAAAATAATTGACCATATACTAAGAGAGGATAATCCTATAACAGATTGTTCTCTCTTATTTTTTTACGGAAAGGATGTGCGCAGGAATGAACAGAAGAAAAAAATACAGATTCTTTGTTATATGTTGTCTGGCATTGGATCTGCTGGCAATATTCTGGCTTGGATATAAGTATCTGGACAGAAAAATTCCGGACGAGATCCAGATATCCAGGGACAGTGGTGAGAGTACTGAAGATGTAACGGAAGTTCTCTCGGCACCATTGGTCACATTTGAAAAAGCGGTTACAGTCTCGCAGGATGGAGGATATATCCTGCCCTGCAGGCTGTTAGGGTATATTCCATTTAAAGAAGTAAAAGTGACACCGGTAGATGAGCAGGAAATCTATGTCAGCGGAAGTACGATAGGAATTTACATGGAGACAGAAGGTGTGCTGGTGATCGACACCGGAGAGATAGAGGATCAGAACGGTGAAATGAAAGAACCGGCGAAGAATCTGGTCAGACAGGGAGATTATATTGTTTCATTTAACGGCGAGAAAATTTCTACGAAGAGAGAGCTGATTAATGATATCGCCGGACTGGATGGGGAAGAAGTTACGCTGGAAGTGAAACGGGAAGGTGAGAGTGTGCCTGTTTCAGTAACGCCGGTAAAGGACACAAAAGGAGACTATAAGCTTGGAATCTGGGTCCGGGATGATACGCAGGGAATCGGAACACTTACTTATGTAGATCAGAATGGAAGATATGGGGCACTGGGACATGGAATCAGTGATATAGACACGGCACAGCTTCTGAATATCAGAAACGGAGCGCTGTATAAAGCCCAGATTCTTGCAATCAATAAAGGAAGCAAGGGAAATCCGGGTGAACTGGCAGGCTTTATCCGCTATGATGACAGGAATATTCTGGGAAGTATTGAGATAAACAGTAAGAACGGAATCTATGGACAGTTTTACAAAGGTGCGGAAGATGGAATCACATTGAAAAAAATGCCGGTGGCATATAAGCAGGATGTGAAAACAGGAGAAGCTTCCGTTTTATGTAACGTCGATGGAGAAGTCAGAGAATATCAGGCAGAGATTAAAAGAATCGATCTGAACCATGAGGATACCAATAAAAGCTTTGTGATACAGATAACGGATGAAAAACTGCTGGAGAAAACCGGAGGAATCGTGCAGGGACTCAGCGGAAGTCCTGTGCTGCAAAACGGCAAAATGGTCGGGGCCATCACCCATGTCTTTGTGCAGGATTCTACGAGTGGGTATGGGATCTTTATTGAAAATATGTTGGGGAAATAGCTTCCCACTGTTTTAGAGTGTGTTTGGAAAACAATATGAAACATGAGCATATTATATTGACTGAATATCATAGCATATTTTATACTCACTAATGAATTATAGCATGGTGCAAAGAATATGGCATAAGCTTTTGGGCATGGGCAGTTCTGGAAGAGGGGATGCTTGTTGATCCACGTATCAAAACGGGAAAGTCTATAATGAAGATCATATTTGATCGAAAAAAGAGAACACTGCATCCTCTTTATGTATTGATGAACAAAATAGGAAAATCTCATCAGTTGACAATTCCACAGGTAGCCATTGCTTATTGTAGTAATAAAGGAGTTGTACCGATATGTGGATGCAGACAGCTGCAACAGGTAAAGGAACTAAGTCAGGCTGTAAATACAATTCTTACAGAAGAAGAGATAAGGCGTCTGGAAAAGATGGCTGATAAACTTGATGTACATATTCTTGGTTCTGATATGTTCAGGTTTATAACAAGGAAAAATAAATAACAGGTGTGTGAAAAA
>ONZU01001830.1_pt1 | contig 9664 bp, 7 predicted proteins | sample 1671161 | NCBI WGS metagenome assembly ONZU01 (sample SAMN06348128, study PRJEB24527) | human gut metagenome | biome: human gut; feature: ankylosing spondylitis patient; material: feces | host: Homo sapiens | place: China | collected 2015-10
GAGGCGCAGAAGATGATTTTGCAGATCGCGCTGACCTTCGGGTTCATGTTCGGCCTGCACAGCCTCGGGCTGCTGACCACGCAGGTCCAGTTCCCGATTTTTGGGCTGGTGGACATGGGCTTGCTCTACTATCCCATCGCGTTCTTCGGCATCATCTTCCTTGTCAACGCTGTCAACCTGACCGACGGTCTGGACGGCCTGTGCACCGGCGTGACCTTCGTGTCGATGATCGGCTATCTGCTGGCCGGCAGTCTGCTGGGCTTTGTACATGTTTCGCTGATCGCCGCTGCTACGGCGGGTGCCTGCGCGGGCTTTCTGGTCTGGAACTTCTACCCGGCCAAGGTCTTTATGGGCGACACCGGCAGCATGTTCTTCGGCGGCATCGTAACGGCGCTGGCCTTTGTGATGCAGCGACCCGAGCTGGTGCTCTTTTTCGGCATTGTCTACATCTGGGACGCGATGACCGTCGTCATCCAGCGCACGTATTTTAAGGCGACCCACGGCAAGCGCATCTTCCGCATGACGCCGATCCACCACGCCTTTGAGATGCGCGGCTGGCGCGAGGTCAAGATCGACGGCTTCTTTGCGCTGATTGCCGTCATCGGTGTGGCAATGGGAATTTTTTACATCTGTGTGGCATAAGCAGCGGGGCCGGGCCTACCCGGCCTCTGCCTGTTTCTGCCCCTAAGGGAGGTGACCGCCCATGAGCACTGCCGTGAGCATTGTGCGCACACTGCTGGGCCTTTTGTTTGACCATACCATCGGAAATATTGTACGCATGATACCCATCATACGCCTGCCCAAGCTGGAGCGGGGGCCGGTCTCCCGGGGCTTTCTCGCCCTGCTGCTGGTCATTTTGTTCTTCGGGCTGACGATGCTGTTCTCAGCCAGCTATTCCAGCGCCTACGCCACCAGCGGTAAACTGTACAGTATCATTAAACCGCAGGTCATGATTGCAATTGTAGGGCTGTTCTTTATGTGGGTCCTGTCCAACATCAACTACCGCGCGCTGCGTCTGATGAGTGAGAGTCTGTACATCATCACCATTGTGCTGCTGATCCTGGCGCTGCTCAGCCCGGAGGACACCAACGGCACCTACCGCTGGGTGTATCTGCCGGGCGGTGCCTCCTTCCAGCCGTCGGAGCTGGCAAAATTCTCACTCATGATCTGGACGGCAGATATGCTGGACCGCGACTATGACAAGAAGAACAGGCTGTGGTACGGCGCGATAAAGCCTGCGCTGCCGCTGCTGCCCATCCTGTATCTGTTGCACAAGGAGCCGCACAACTCCGCCATGATCCTGCTCTGCCTGATTTTTGCCACGATGCTCATCTGCACCCTCTCACCTGGCCGCTGGCTGCTGCCGCTCGTTCCGGCGTGTGCAGTAGCCGTCATGTACTTCCTGAAGGGGCTGGCCGGCGGGGAAGGCTACGCCGCGGGCCGTATGGACGCTACCTGGGGCCTTGCGCCGCTGGATACTGCCGGTATGGGGTGGCAGACCCGTCAGAGCATCTCTGCCATCTCCACAGGCGGCATGTTCGGCGTGGGCATCGGCGCGAGCGTGCAGAAGCACCAGTGGCTGCCCTACGCCGAAAACGACTTTATCTTCGGCGTCATCGGTGAGGAGCTGGGCTTCTTCGGCTGTGTTATCCTCATCGGTGCGTTTGCGGTGCTGCTGATCATGGGCGTTATGATCGCCCTGCGCGCGCCCGACCTGTACGGCACGGTGCTGGGCATCGGCATCATCTCGCAGATCGCCTGGCAGGTGTTTCTGCATATCGCCGTCGGCACGGCACTGATCCCCAACACCGGCATCAGCCTGCCCTTCTTCTCCTCCGGCGGCACCAGTCTGCTGCTGCTGCTGAGCGAGATGGGCGTGCTGTTGAGTATCTCGCGCGCCGGAAATGCCCGGGAACAGCGCCTGGCAGAGCAGCACCGCGCCGAGACAGAACGGATGCTACAGCGCACCCGCTACCGCAGCAGAGCCGCGCGGTAAGGGGGACGCCCGATGTCCGCGGCACGGCGGGCACAGCCTATATTTTATTCTCATGGAGGTCCATCATGCGCGTTTTAATTGCTGCCGGCGGTACAGCCGGTCACATCAATCCGGCGCTGGCGATTGCCGGTGCCCTGAAGGCCGCGGACCCGACGGCGGAGATCCACTTTGCGGGCCGCCGCGAGGGGATGGAGTACGGTCTTGTCACCAAGGCAGGCTACCCCTTCCATCACATTGAGATCAACGGCTTCCAGCGCCATTTGAGCCTGGAAAACATTGGCCGCAACATCGTAGCCATCTGGCATCTGGCGCTGTCCGGCCCGCGCACCCGGAAGATTCTGAACGAGGTCAAGCCCGACCTTGTCATCGGCTGCGGCGGCTACGTCAGCGGGCCTATCGTCCGCGCGGCAGCCCGGCGCGGCATCAAGACAGCCATCCATGAGCAGAACGCCTTCCCGGGCGTGACCAACAAGCTGCTGGCGAAGGAGGTCAACATTGTGCTGGCCGCCAGCGCGGACGCGGTTGAAAAGCTCGGCGCGCCGGAAAAAACCACCGTCGTGGGCAACCCTGTCCGCCCCGAGGTGCTGACCGCGGACCGCGCCGCAGCGCGCGCCAAGCTGAACGCAGGAAACCGCACCGTGATTTTGAGCTTCGGCGGCAGTCTCGGTGCGGACCGCATCAATCAGGTCGTGGCCGACCTATGCGCCTGGGAAAAGCAGACGCACCGGAACGTGCTTCACCTGCACGCCACCGGCAGCCGCGGCGTCAAGCTGTTTGAAGGGCTGGAAAAGGAAAAGGACTTTGCCCCCGGCGAGAACCTCGTCGTGACGGAGTATATCAACAACATGCCCCAGCTGCTGGCCGCGGCAGATCTCGTCATTGCCCGCTCCGGCGCACTGACGCTGGCCGAGCTCGAGGCTGTGGGCCGCGCATCGGTGCTGATCCCCAGCCCGAACGTGGCCGAAAACCACCAGTATTACAATGCCCTTGAGCTGCAAAAGGCCGGTGCGGCAGTCGTCATCGAGGAAAAGAACCTGACCGGTGACGGTCTTGTCAAAACTGTCGAGACCCTGCTGACCTCCCCCGGCAAGCTGGCCGAGATGGGCGCCAACGCCAAGACCCTCGGCAACCCGCACAGCCTTGATTTGATTACCGAAAAGCTGCTGAAGTTGGTCAACGGCTAAGCAAGGCTGCATACACCCTGTAGGAGCGAACATCGTTCGCCCGCCCGATGCGACGAGCGTCGCCGGGCCACACCCCGTAGGGGGTGCATTCTATATGCGCCCGCCCAACGTACCATCCACCCACGGGCAGCCGCCCCAAAATTCACCGGAAAGGAGCCGCTTATGGACCGCAACCAGCGCAGCCGCAGGCAAAAATCCGCAAACGGCTCCTACGCCCAACAGTCCCGCCGCAGTATGGGCAGCCGCTTGGGCCTTGAAAAAAGGAACGCCCCGCGCCCCAAAGCGCCGCCTGAAAAGGCCGCGCCTACTCCCCATGTGCCCCCGCGGCAGCGCCCTGCGCAGGAGATCAATCCCCAGAAGGCAGGCTACCGCCCCGCCAAGGCGCACGCGCCGCGTCACACAGGCGGAGATCATACGGGCAAAGCGCCGCCGCCGTCTGCTGGGGGCACTCGGCGTACTGGCCGTGCTGGCCGTGGGTGCGTTTGTGTCGATCAACCTTCTGTTCAAGGTCACGATCTTCCGGGTAGAGAGCTATGACGGCTCCCAGCCCGTCGATACCGGCATCTACACGTCCGACGAGCTGATCGAGGCACTGGGCATCGAGAAAAACTCCAACCTGTTCGCCTTCTCCACCGCGGAAAAGACCCAGCAGCTGGCGCTTCAGTTCCCGTATTTGGAGCGTGTCGCTGTGGAGATCCAGCTGCCCGCTGCGGTCATCATCAAGGTCGAGCCCGCCACGGAGCGGTTCGCCTGTATGTACCCCGGCGGGTGGATGGTCTTGAGCGACTCTCTCAAAATTCTGCGCACCGACGTCAGCCAGCCGGACGGCCTGATTCTGCTGACCATGTCGCTGCCCACAGATTTCTCCCCCATGGTGGGGCAGAACATCGAGCCCAAGAGCTATAACTCACTCCTGAGCGAGACCCAGCAGGCCACAGCGGAGACAGCGGGTCTGCAGGCCAGCGCACTGCAAACGCTGACCGAAATGAGGGACGGCCTGCAGGAGAACAACCTGTTTGACGGCACGACGGCGCTGAACATCCAGGATCTGAGTGATATTGAGTTCACCTACCAAAACCGCGTTCAGGTGCTGCTGGGCAGTGAGACGAACCTCGCCTACAAGCTGCGACTGGCAGTGCTCTTTATCCCCGGCAAAGGCGATACGTTTTCGTCCGCGCTGTGCCATCTGCGCCATCATGTTCTGAATTTCGATACGGTTTTCCATATACAGCCGATCAGCCTGCAGCGGAGGGCGCATTTCCATCACGGGCGTGTCCACAAAAAGAAGCGGAATGCCCAGCGTACAAAGCATCTGGTGCCTGCCGTGTGCTCTGTGTTTAAGGAAGACGGCAGCTCCTTTGCGGCCAGCTCAGCGGGCGAAATGCGGTGGATCGTCATACAGGCGTGAAGATGCTGAAGTTCTGATTGAAAGCGATCCAACATCATTGCGGCAAAGTGGGAGTTATTCAAAAAACGGGTTGTCAGTATGGCAATTTCCCGCTTATCGACGGGGAGAATGGAAGCATCCCCGGCGTTGCTGTTTCCATCAAATACCGGAAGGTAGGAAAATTGCTTGTATCCCATTTCGGCAGCCTTACGCAGGATCTTCTCCCGTGTGGCATCGGCCAGAACGCCAGTGTTATTGATAGCCTTGGAAACCGTATTGCGGGAGAGCTGAAGCTCGTTGGCAATATCCTGAATGGTGACTTTGGTAGACATGGTCTGCCTCGATTCTGTACACTCTATAAGTAAGAAATGTACTTTACTATATTTTGTAGGTATCTCAGTCCGGGAAATTCCTGTGTTTCTGATACCAGTATAGTGCATATGCACAAATTAGTCAAATGTAAAAACGCAAATCAGCATATTGCACATTCGCGCGCACTGGTTTTTGTGCAGCTGCACGAATGTACCGTAATTCGCTTAAAAACGAGGAAAACGCCATTGACTTTTGCGATTGATGATGGTATAAATAAATCACAGGGTTTTACAAATGCACCATTCAAGGGGGTCTGAGCAGAACGTGTTGTGCAAATGTAAAACAAAGAAGAAACGGTACAGTGAAATCAAAAAGGAGGAGAATGATTCATGAAACCAAAGTCAGTTGCACCCCAAAGCGCGGTCATGGCGGTTGACCGTAAACTGCATAATACATGGGTGTACATTAAGCGTCATTGGCAGCTCTACCTGCTATTTCTGATGCCGGCTGTATTGCTGACCCTTGTATTCCGCTACATTCCTATGGGCGGTGTACTGATCGCCTTCCAAAAATACAACCCGTTCAAGGGCATCTGGGGCAGCGAATGGGTCGGGTTCAAGAACTTTTCGCGGTTCCTGTCCTCGCCGGATTTCATGCGGTATTTGATCAACACCTTGAAACTGAGCGTCTATGGCTTGCTGTGGGGCTTCCCCATTCCGATTCTGTTGGCCTTCCTGCTCAACCGCATTAAAAGCAATAAGATCAAGCAGAAGGTACAGCTTGTCCTGTATATGCCCAACTTTATTTCCGTGATCGTGCTGTGCGGTATCGTGCGCGTTCTGCTGTCTGTCACAGGTCCTGTAAATGGGCTGTTTCATACCGGCATCAACTTTATGACATTGCCGGAGGCTTTCCGCCCGATTTACATCATCAGCGGAATCTGGCAGGGCGCAGGTTGGTCCTCCATTATGTACACAGCCGCGCTTTCCAACGCCAGCCAGGAGCTGAAAGAAGCCGCCATGCTGGACGGCGCGAACCTGATTCAGCAAATACGAACCGTTGAATGGCCCGCCATCAAGGATATGGTCGTGATTCAGTTCATCCTGCAGGCAGGCAACATTATGAGCATCGGCTTTGAAAAAGCCTACGCCCTGCAAACGGATCTGAACCTGGATTCTGCAGAAATCATCGCCACTTATGTATATAAAAAAGGTCTGCTAGACGGTGATTACAGCTTTTCAACAGCAGTCGGTCTGTTCAACACAGTTATCAATGTCATATTGCTTATCGCTGTAAACAAAGTCGTTGCCAAGATGAACGATGGGCAAGGCTTGTAAGGAGGTGTCCGCTATGTCTAAGAAAAAGTCTGGAATGCAGATCTATACCAAACAAGACAAAGCCATCCTCTACTGCGGCTATGCACTGTTGGCTCTGTTTCTCATCGCCATTATTGTGCCGATGGTTTACATTGTGATCGCTTCGTTCATGGATCCCGTCACATTGCAAAACAAGGGCATTTCCTTTGACTTCAGCAAATGGAGCCTGGATGCCTATGAGCGCGTCATCTCGGACAAACAGATATGGGTCGGCTTCAAAAACGCTGTTCTTTATTCGGTTATATTTACCGTCATTTCCGTTGCCGTCACGATGCTGGCAGCCTATCCGATGTCGCTGCCGGACTTCAAGGGAAAGAAATTTTTCAACACCTTATTCGTTATCACGATGTTCTTCAACGGCGGTCTGATCCCTACCTACCTGCTCATCAACAATATCGGTCTGCTGGATTCCATGTGGGCGGTTATCCTGCCGGGTGCATTCAGCGTCTGGAATATGATCATTGCCCGTACCTACTATCAGGGAATCCCGCGTGAGCTTCGTGAGGCAGCCGATGTGGATGGTGCCAGCGAAATGCGCTACTTCTTTAATATCTTGCTGCCGGTTTGTATGCCGGTAGTGGCGGTGCTTGCTCTTTGGCAGTTTGTCGCTATGTGGAACAGCTATTTTGACGCGATGATCTACCTGAACAGTGCCTCCAAACAGCCCCTGCAGTTGGTGCTGCGCTCTATCCTGATTCAAAGCCAGCCCGAATCCGGTATGATTGCCGATATTCAAAGCACGGCTGAACGCGCAAAAATGGCCGAGCTGCTCAAGTATGCAACCATTATCATTTCCAGCCTGCCGCTGTTGGTCATGTATCCCTTCTTCCAAAAGTATTTTGATGCAGGCATTATGGCGGGCTCCGTCAAGGGCTGATCATTAGGAAAACTCGACCGGGATTTCCCGGCCGCAATATTAAAAAAGGAGAAAAACGCAATGAAAAAATTGATTTCACGCCGCAATTTCCTCAAAATGGGCGCTTTGGCGAGCGCTGTTATGATGCTGGCCGCCTGCGGCGGCGGTGCCGGAGGCGGAAAAGATTCGGGTGCCAATGTAGATGTTACCGGTACCGTTTCGTTTCCTCTGGCGGAGCAGGTAACCTTTACCGGTATGACAAGCTATCCGGTCGGCAGTGAATCCGATCCGAACAACCGTACCATTTTCAAACGTCTTGAGGAAGCCACCAATGTACATATCGACTGGACGGCTATTCAGGCTGACCAGTGGAGCGATAAAATCACCCTGAATATGTCCAACCCCAGCACTCTGACGGATTTTGTCTTTACGGCAGATTTCAGCGACAGTGACCTGCTGCGCTACGCAGATCAGGGCGTTATTGTCAATCTGGAGGACTACATCGACAACAATATGCCCAACCTCAAGAAGGTTTTTGAGATGTACCCGGAGTACCGTACCATGTGTACAGATTCCGAGGGACATATCTGGGCGTTGCCGTGGATCGAGCAGTTGGGCGCTGAAAAGACGGCGATCCAAACGGTGGGAAATATGAGCTTCATCAACAAGAAGTGGCTGGATTTCCTGGGTCTGGAGATGCCGACGACGGTGGATGAATTTGAGCAGGTACTGATCGCTTTCCGCGACAACGCGGATGCCATCAAGAGCGAGTTTGGCATTGAGGGTGATATCATCCCGATGTCCTGCATTGTCAACAACGGTGACCAGGATCCCAGTATCCTGATCAACGGCTTTGGTGAGGGCTATGGTGATGCCGATAAGGATCGCCACATTGCCGTCACGGATGACCTGAAGGTTATCTGCGCGGCCACTCAGCAGGGCTACCGTGAAGGTCTTGACTGGCTGCACAAGCTGTATTCTGAAAACCTCATTGACCCCGAATGCTTTACGCAGGAATGGTCCACCTATGTTTCTAAAGGCAAGGCCGGTCGTTACGGCGTCTGCTTTAGCTGGGATGTTGCCAACATCGACAACCTGACCGATTGGGAACCCCTGCCCGCACTGACTGCCGATACCCGCAATATCACCCCGCAGAATGGTTCCTTCACCAGCGGCTTTGGGCGCGGCAAGTGTGTTGTCACCGTCAAGGCATCGAACCCCGCGCTGGTTTGTGCCTGGCTCGACCAGATGTATGCACCCCTGCAGTCTCCCCAGAACAACTGGGGTACCTACGGCGATGAAACCGGTTTCAATATCTTTGAAATGTCCACGAACGATAAGGGCGAGCCGATGCTGAAGCACGCTCCCCTCGGTGATGCGTCCCCCGTTGAAGTCCGCGAAGCACAGTGTGTCGGCGGTCCTCTGGCGGTTCTGGATGATTACTACGGCGTTTATGTCACCTGCCCGGACGATGCACAGTACCGTTTGGACTGGATCAAGGATATTTACACCCCGGATATGAACAAAAAGTATGTTTACCCCAATGTTTTTATGAGCAACGAGGACACCGAGCAGGTTTCCAACCTTCAGGCAGATCTCCAAACCTACATGAACACCCAGAAGGCAAACTGGATCATGAACGGTACTACCGATGCTGAGTGGAATGAGTACCTCGACAAACTGGAAGCCTACGGATTGTCTGACTATCTGGCGATTATGCAGAAGTATCTTGACGCCTATTACGCAAAGCAATAAGTTTCACCAGGAGGAATCCATGAGCAATACAATTTTGCAGAAAGCACGCGATTACGAGGAAGAGCACAGCGCTGCCATTTCTGCGGCAGAGCGCCCTGCCTACCACTTGACCCCTTATGTAGGCTGGATGAATGACCCGAACGGCTTTTCCTTCTATCATGGGAAATACCACCTGTTTTACCAGTATAACCCCTACGCAACACAATGGGGTCCGATGCACTGGGGACACGCGGTCAGCACAGACTTGCTGCATTGGGAGTATCTGCCCTGCGCCATTGCTCCGGATTCTCCGTCTGATAACGGCCCCGGCTGCTTCTCCGGCTCGGCAACGGAGCTGGATGATGGCAGGCAGCTACTGCTCTACACCAGCGTGGTTTCTGAAAAACAGCCGAATGGTGAAATGCGGGATATTCAGACCCAGAGCGTTGCGGTGGGCGATGGTTTGGATTACGAAAAACCTGCCTGCAACCCGGTGCTGACCCAGAAAGATTTGCCTGAAGGATACAGCAAATTCGACTTCCGTGACCACCTACTCTGCCGTGACCGTTGCTCTGACCGAGGACGGCAGCGGTGCAGCCGTACTGTTCCAAAGCAAGGACGGTTTCGACTGGCATTTTGTTACCGTGCTGGCGCGCAACAACAACATGTACGGCAAAATGTGGGAGTGCCCGGACTTTTTTCCGCTGGACGGCAAGCATGTACTGATGGTCGGACCGATGGAAATGCGTCCGTCCGGTGAGTTCCACAACGGACACAATGTGATCGGGTTTGTCGGCAGTTATGATGAGAAAACCCATA
>ONZU01001842.1_pt1 | contig 9611 bp, 8 predicted proteins | sample 1671161 | NCBI WGS metagenome assembly ONZU01 (sample SAMN06348128, study PRJEB24527) | human gut metagenome | biome: human gut; feature: ankylosing spondylitis patient; material: feces | host: Homo sapiens | place: China | collected 2015-10
CAATAAACTTATTAAACTCATAAACTTATTAAACTCAATAAACTTATTAAACTCATAAACTTATTAAACTCAATAAACTCAGAACTGCTTTACCCATGCCTTGAATTGTTCACCACGGTCTTCCATGTTTTTGAACAAGTCGAAACTGGCGCAACAAGGACTGAGCAATACAGTGTCACCTGGTTGAGCTAACTTTACAGCCTCCTGCATACACTCACTCATCGAATGCGTGTCGGCTATGGGTAAGCCCAAATTGTCAAAGTTAGCGTGCAACTTGCTATTATCAACGCCCATAAATACCAAAGCACGGCACTTTTCTCTAACGAATGGAATGATTTGTGAGTAATCATTGCCCTTGTCTTTGCCGCCCAAGATGAGCACTACGGGAGTTTTCATGCTTTCAAGTGCACAATAGCAAGCATCAACGTTAGTTGCTTTTGAGTCGTTAACGAAGTGAATGCCTTTCACTGTGCCTGCCTTCTCTAAGCGATGTTCTACTCCGGGAAAGTCTGACAACCCTTCGCGCACGACTTCGGGGTGAATGCCATAAGCCAAACAAGCAATGGCAGCAGCCAAAGAGTTGCGCAAATTATGACGACCAGGCAAAGAGAGTTCAGCCAAAGGCATCTCGAAATGTACGGGAGCATTTACCACAAACTTTCCCTCATGGGCATAACCTGCTGCATCGGGCTGCAACTCGTCAGTGAAGCCACATTTACGGCTTTCTACTGCATACTTCGTCAATTCGTGTGGCACGTGTTCGTCTTCACGCCAATAAACGAAAGTATCATCAGCCGTTTGATTTTGTAAGATGCGCATTTTCGAGTCAACGTAGTTTTGCATCTTAAAGTCATAGCGGTCGAGGTGGTCGGGGGTGATGTTCAACAACACGGCTATGTTAGCACGGAAGTCGTACATATTGTCAAGTTGGAACGATGATAGTTCTATCACGTAAGTGCTATGCGGAGCCTCAGCCACTTGAAGAGCTAAGCTATGACCAATATTTCCTGCTAAACCTACATCAGCACCCGCCTTCTTGAGTATATGGTAGATAAGAGACGTAGTAGTCGTCTTGCCATTGCTACCCGTAATGCAAATCATACGTGCATCGGTGTAACGGCCTGCAAACTCTATTTCGCTCAGTATGGGCGTACCTCGTTCGATGAGACGTGCCACCATAGGAGCCGTTTCGGGAATACCTGGACTCTTCACAACTTCATCAGCCGAGAGTATTTCGGTCTCTGTGTGATGCCCTTCTTCCCAACGAATGTGGTGGGCATCGAGCATTTCTTTATAATGAGGCTTAATGCTGCCCATGTCCGAAACGAACACTTCATATCCCTTTTGCTGTGCTAAGATAGCAGCACCCACACCGCTCTCTGCAGCACCTAAAACAACTAATTTCATTTTTTATAATAGTTGAGTGTTTATCTAATCTTCAAAGTAATAATCGTAAGGGCTGCCAACAAAATAGTGGTAATCCAGAAGCGCACCGTAATCTTTGACTCATGCCATGCACCACGCGGCCACTTGCAAAGATACTTGCAGTCGGGGTCGAGCTGTGAGGGCAATACGCGGAAGTTGTCGTGAATGGGAGTACGCTTAAAGATACGCTGCTTGCGCCCCTTGCGCTTGCCAAGTTTGAACCATTCTACTTGGAGTATAACGCTCAAGCTCTCAAGCAAGAACACACCGCACAAAATAGGAATGAGCAACTCTTTGTGAATGATAATGGCCAATACGGCTATAATGCCACCAATGGCCAACGACCCTGTGTCACCCATAAATATCTGAGCGGGATAAGCATTGTACCATAGAAAACCTATCAAAGCGCCCACCATGGCACAAGTAAAGATAACCAACTCTTGCGACCCTGGCACATACATGATGTTCAAGTAAGAGGCAAACTCTATGTGACTTGACACATAAGCCAGTATGCCCAGAGCGATGAATATGATAGCGGAATTACCAGCCGCCATACCGTCCATGCCGTCGTTGAGGTTGGCACCATTCGATACAGCTGTGATTACAAATATCGTTACCAATACGAACAATATCCAACTAGCTTGTCTCTTGTATTTTCCACAGAAGCTTACCAACGTAGCATAGTCGAAGTTATTTTCTTTGACAAAAGGTATCGTCGTTTTGGTGCTCTTAACAGGCTGACTCTTGTGTACAATTTCAACGTGATTGCCTTGTCGTTGTGTCTCAATGTTTTCGCGTATCGTTGCATCAGGACTCAGATAAAGCGTCAACCCCACAAAGAGGCCCAACAACACCTGTCCCACTATTTTATAACGACCTGCTAAACCGTCCTTATTGTGTTTGAATATCTTGATGTAGTCGTCAAGAAATCCCAACATACCCAGCCACACAGTAGTGACCATCATGAGTATAAGGTAAATATTGCGCAGTCGGCCCAACAATAGACAAGGCACCAATATGGACACTATAATGATAATGCCACCCATTGAGGGCACATTAATTTTCTTTACGCCAAAGGGGTCGATCGAAGCGTCACGCTGCGTTTCGCTAATATTGTGACGTTTCATCCATTTAATAAAGTATTCGCCAAACCATGCCGAGATAATCAAGGCGAATATGAGTGCCAACAAGGCACGGAACGAGATGTAGGACCACATGCCCGAACCCGACACACCAAACTGCTCTAAAAAGCGGAATAAGTAGTATAGCATATTTCTTCTGTATTCTAATGGTTACTTACAATATTCCGAAAGCCTTCTTTATCTCTTCGTGATCGTCGAAGTGGTGTTTCACGCCCTTTATGTCTTGATAGGGTTCGTGGCCTTTACCTGCTACGAGAATGACGTCGCCCGGTTGTGCCATCATGGCAGCCGTGCGAATGGCTTCGCGGCGGTCGCAGATACTAATCGTCTTCTGACGCTGTTCGTCGTTGAGTCCAGCTAACATATCGTTGATAATGTCTTGCGGTTCTTCAAAACGAGGGTTATCACTGGTAATGATTACACGATCGGAACGATTGGCAGCCTCTTGCGCCATGAGCGGACGCTTGCCTTTATCACGATTGCCACCCGCTCCACATACGGTGATAACTTGTCCCTTACCCTTTACTATCTCGTTGATAGCAGTCAGTACATTGACCAAGGCATCGGGCGTATGGGCATAGTCTACTACAGCACTAAAGCCCTTAGGCGAACGAATGGCTTCAAAGCGACCATTGACGGGGTGTAAACCTGAAAGCACACGCAAGGTTTCGTCCTGTGTCTTTCCCAACATTAAGGCAGCACCATATACGGCTAAAAGGTTAGACACATTGAAGCGGCCTACAAAGCGCACACTCACCTCGCGTCCGTCGATGTCGAGCAACATGCCTTCAATGCTCTCCTCTAAGATGCGACCTTTATAGTCAGCTGCTGTACGCGTTGAGTAGGTGCGAATGGTAGCTTGTGTGTTTTGCACCATTACCATTCCATTCTTATCGTCGGCATTGGTGATAGCAAAAGCTTCCTTGGGAAGTCCGTCGAAGAAGGCCTTCTTTGCGTCGCGATAGTTTTCGAAAGTTTTATGATAGTCTAAGTGGTCACGCGTAAGGTTGGTAAAGATACCCCCTACAAAGTGCAGACCACCAATGCGCTTTTGGTGAATGGCATGTGACGAACATTCCATAAAGGCATATTCGCAGCCCTCGTCGACCATTTGTGCCAAGAGGCGATTAAGTGTAACGGGGTCGGGCGTAGTGTGGTCAGCAGGAATAGCACGACCGTCAATGTAGTTGCAGACGGTTGAACAAAGTCCACACTTGTGGCCAAAGGCACGAAACATTTCATAAAGTACGGTGGCTATGGTTGTCTTACCATTCGTTCCCGTCACGCCTACCAACTTGAGTTTAGTAGTTGGGTCGCCATAAAATTGGGTCGCAACTTTTCCCACCGCATCTTCCGTGTCGGCCACTTGTACGTAAGTGACACCCTCTACGGGTTCGCCTTTCAGCGGTTCGCTCATCAAGATAGCTACCGCGCCCAACTCTATAGCCTTGGGGATATAGACATGTCCATCGGCCTGCGTACCTTTCACTGCAATGAAAAGATCACCTGCCTTTACTTGTCGTGAGTCGATGTTTACTCCAGTAATATCTCGCTGCAAGTCGCCCGTGGCGGCTACAACAGTTACCTTCTTGAGTGTATCGGATAGTTTCATTGTCTATGTTTTAATTTCAGTTTTTCTTCTTCGCCTTATTAGTAGTGGACTTATCGTTCGACGTTTTCTTATTGACCGACTTCTTGTCCGTTTGCTTTTTATTAACTTTTTTCTTATCATTGTTCGACTTTGCCTTTTGGGCAGTCGTCCTTTGTTTGGGCGGTTCAATAGCAGGTTGTTTTGCCTTCTTCTGCTGAGCGGCTTTGCGCTCTTGTTCTTCAGCGTTTTGCTTAGCCTTTTCGGCCTTACGCTCTTTGGTTCTCTGTTGCTGCTCTGCCTCTTGCTGCTTCAGTTTCTTCTCATCTGCCTTGGTGGGAGCTGCTTCGTAATCTTCAGGTTCACTCACAGACTTAGACTGTTGCTGCAAAGCAGCCGACGACGAAGCGTTACCCACTTGTTGCCGCGTAGAGTCATTGGCTAAGGTATCGAGTTCGGCAGCAGGAATGTCTTTTGGATTGCCCAAAATAAGTTCAATCTCTTCGCCTGGCTTGAATTGATAGCCTGGCTGCATATTCTGTTGCGTTACGCGACCTATACCGCGAACTTTCACTTTAAGTCCCATCTTTTCGAGGCGAAATAGGGCATCGCGCAGTCCATAGCCACGCACATCGGGCACGACTTTGTCTGCTTTATTATCCACAGGCGATAAGCTTACGCCACTGCCCGATGTAATAGCCGTACCCCAAGTGAGTGGAGACTCTTCCGTATCAAGGGGGGAGGTGTATTTGATGCCTAAACGTTCCAATACGCTCTGTGCTGCCACAACATTACCTGCCGAAACAACGGGTATGTGGCAGTTGGCGGAGTCACGTGCCTGGCTATAATCACTTGAGAAGCGTTGTGCCATAACAGTTTCGGCCACACGCTTAAACACAGGGGCACACATACCACCACCTGAAGCAGGAGCACCCTTCTGTATGCAGACGATGCACGAATACTGAGGACGTTCGGAAGGGAAGTAACCTGCAAACGATACGAGGTATTGGGCAGAGAAGCCATTCTTCGTCCAAATCTGTGCCGTACCCGTCTTGCCCGATACGTGGAAATACTTCGAACCAGCCTTTTTGCCTAAGCCGACGCTTACCACACTTTCGAGGCAGTCTTGAATATTCTTTACGGCCTCAGGCTTTGCCATGTGTTCACGCAATACGACTACGGGAAATTCTTTCACTACCTCATCACCGCGCATAATGGCTTTTACCAAGCGCGGACGCAACAACTTGCCATTGTTGGCTATGCCATTATAGAAGTTGACGGTAGTAATAGGCGGAATTTGCGTTTCATAGCCAATGCTCATCCAAGGCAAAGCGGTCTTTGACCAGTTGCTTCCGTCCTCTTTCGGCATACGAATGTTAGGACGTGCATAACCCGGAATAGGTATCTTTAAGTCTTCGGCTACGCCAATGCGGTAAATGCCTTCGACGAACTTACGCGGATTGTCGTGATAAGCGCGGTCAATCAGCGTACTAACGCCTACGTTAAGCGACTTTTGTAATATCTGGGGAACGGTTACTACCCCACTACCGCCTGAACGCCAGTTGGCATCGCGCATCTTGCGGCCGTACATTTCTTTTATACCATTGCCTACGTCGACGATATCGGTCATGTGTATATAGCCATCGTCCATGCCTACTAAGAATGACATGGGCTTAAACACTGAACCGGGTTCGTAAAGGTTCTTCACAGCATCGGCATTCACCTCTTGATACGTACCATCGTCCATACGGCGCAGACTGGTCATAGCCTTGATGTCACCTGTAGCCACCTCCATGAGTATGCACACACCTGAGTTGGCATCTATCTCAGTGAGTTTATCCGAAAGGGCTTTCTCACAAATGTCCTGCATACCTACGTTAAGCGTGGTCATTACGTCGCAACCATCTTCTGCAGGTTTGTCGACAATCGTTAAGTAGCGGTTGAGTACCTTTTGGCGGTGAGCGATACCCGGCTTACCACGCAATACGGAGTCGAACTTGAGCTCCAAACCCGTGCGCGGCAAACCCGAAGTTTTAAACAAGTCGCCAATGGTGCGAGTGGCCAAACGACCATAAGGATTTTTACGCGTTTTAAACTCTTCTACGTGGAAGCCACCAGCGTTTGACGAAAGTTTGAACAAAGGGAGTTGCTTCACCTCACGATAGGTAATATAAGAAACGCGCTTCTTGTAAAGTGGCCAGTGGTGACTCTGCTTCTCTCGTCCCTCTTGCATAAGTTTTCTAAACTCCACAGGGTCAACGTCAGGCAGTATCTTATGTATGCCCATACAGATGGAGTCCATCTTAACGTTGAGCAAACTATCGCGCTTATGCTGTTCTTTATCACGTCGTTTAGGGTCCTTCTCCCACGACATAAAGTCCATAAAGAGCTTATATTCGGGCAATGATGCAGCTAACACCTCACCATTGTCTGCAAGTATATTGCCACGCGTGGGCTGCACCTCTTCATTCTCTTTGACAAAACGATCATTCACCGCCATCCAGAAGTCCTTCTGTGCGGTCATGATGTATGCGGCCTTAACCAAAACAGCAAAGCCAAATAAAAAGAGAAGAGATGCCACTGCGGCATATCGTTTTATTACATCTTTAGCAGGAAAGTTCACTTTTAATCAAAGCGTTAAGGGTTATATAGGTGTATCTTACTCTTCGTCATCAACTTTTAAGTTGAACGAAGGGGTGTTGGGCGTCTGCAGTGTTGTGTCAGTCAGTGCGTCTTCAATATAACTGCGGCGCGTTTTCTCTTTTAACTGACTAGAACGGGTTAGAGCCTTATAACGACGATCGAGCAAAGTATCAGTCAACATTTTAGTCTGTATCATCTCTTGTTGGCAAGAGTAGCGGTTACTTACGTAAATGATAAGCATACCAACCACCATTACGATAAACCAGAACTGACGCCTAAACCATCGACCCCCCAACATGTCGCCACCCAAAATCGACGACAGCGTGATTTTGGTATGACTTCCTTCCATGCCCACGGGATTGTCTTCATCAGCCGTGAGTTCGCGCAATGCCTTTAAAGCTTTCTTCTTATCTCGTTCTATCTCAACCTTCTCGGCCTCAGCCTTTGCTTCTTCGCTCTCGTTAGTAGAAGAGGTCGGTTGCTCAAGTATTTCATCTGACATGTGTCGTGTTTTTTATGGATGAATGTTCATATTTCAGCTTGGGAATTATAAAGTTATAAAGTTATTACATTGATAATCAACCCAATTAACTTTATCATCTTATAACCTTAAACGTAGAACTAACTATCTTTTAGGAATGGCCATATATATAATATAGCACATATATATCATTACTATAATTTTTCAGCAATGCGCAACTTAGCAGAGCGACTGCGCGGGTTTTCCTCTTGCTCTTGTGCTGAAGGTAAGATCACTTTATTATTAATGGCGCGCCACGGTGTAAGTCGGCGACCATAGAAGTCTTGCTCTACCTTACCATCAATGCGACCCGCACGTATAAAGTTCTTTACCATGCGGTCTTCCAAAGAATGATAGGTCAGCACGCTAAGCCTTCCTCCAGGACGTAGCACTTGCAAGGCTGCCTCTAACATCTCTTGCAGTGCGTCCATTTCATGATTTACCTCTATACGCAAAGCCTGAAACACTCGGGCTAAATCCTTTTTTTCACGTTCGCGAGGCATCAATGGTTTTACCACCTGGAGTAGGTCGTCAATCGTATTGATCGCACTTTGGTTACGCGCCTTTACCAAGGCCGAGGCTATGCGCCGACTGTTCTTCATTTCACCATACAGATAGAAGACGTTGGCTAACTGTTCTTCATCATATTTATTGACAATATCGGCCGCTGTCGTACCCGCACGCTCGTTCATACGCATATCGAGTGGAGCATCAAAGCGGAAGGAGAACCCTCGCTCTTCGGCATCGAAGTGATGACTCGAAACGCCCAAGTCGGCCAATATACCATCTACTTGTGCTATGCCATAATAGCGCATCCAATTTTTCAGATAACGAAAGTTGCTACGCACAAAGGTAAAGCGACCGTCGCCTTTGGGTACGTTTTGCTCTGCATCAGCATCTTGATCAAAGCTATAGAGATGGGCCGTCTCGTCGAGTCGACGCAGTATTTCGCGGCTATGTCCGCCTCCGCCGAAGGTAACATCTACGTAGATGCCGCCCGGCTGTATGTTGAGTCCGTCAACAGTTTCGGTTAGAAGAACAGGTACGTGATACACAGTTTGGGGATTAGAAGGTTATTGGCTTATCTGATTAGGGGTTGATGTCATAAGTTCGGCCAATGACTGACCATAGGCATCAGCGTCCAGGAATTGTTGTTCCATTTGACTTTTACTCCATACTTCTATGCGGTCGTCTACACCAATGAAACACACTTCGCGGTTGGTAATGCCTAATGCTTCGATTACTTGTCGTTGCAAAATGAAACGTCCACTGCTATCGAGGCTTATCACTTCGACATTGGCCATAAACTGTCTGAACACCATGGCTTGGCGTGGGTCCCAACGATTTAATCGTGCGCGCAAAGCATCTACCTCCGCATTCCAAACGCTATAGGGATAGATTACAAGACAAGGCTGATAGGCATCACGTTTCAGCACAAGTTGTTGGTCCGAACCCGCAAGTTGCTTGCGAAAGTCGGACGGCAAAAAAACTCGACCTTTTACGTCAAGTTTAGCGTCTATCGTGCCTACAAACCTCATCTTCTTTTCTTAGAATTTCCAAAAGTACGGATTTTTCACCACTTTTCCCCACTTTTCTTCAAACTATTTTAAAATATTCTTAATAAGGTAAGAACGCATTATGCTTAACGCATTGATTTTCAATAATAATCATAATCACTCGTTTTAAAAAAAGTTGGTGGGGAGGAAAAACTGTAAACTACAATTTGTCTGCCTAATTGGGGGGCGGGTTTTTAACCCGCGGCAGCAGCAGGCTTGAACATCTACTTATAGCCGCTAAGCGACTATAAGCAACATGCTGCTGCCGCGGGTTACAAACCCGCCCCCCAATTAGGCAGATAAATTGCAGTTTATCGAACATATATCCATACGTATTCAGGACCTTTGTTTTATCTTTCATGTTTCATTTTTATGTTTCAACTCATTGAATATCAATCATTTAGAAAAGTGAAACATTGAGATTCAATGTTTCATTTTAAGTTTCATGTTTCACTTTTCAAAACACTGATGGAGCGCTTTCACGCTCCCACAGTGTTTTTGAATCGCTCCCTCAGTGTTTTTGAATCGCTCCCACAGTGTTTTTGTTTTTCTCCCACTGTGTTTTTGAGAATGAAACATTGAAAGCAAAAATGAAACATCGAAGTTCAATGTTTCAGCCTTCGAAAGTATTGATAATCAATGAGTTGAAACATAAAAATGAAACATGAAACATGAAACATAAAATAAACAGATAGCTAAAAAGTAAATTTGAGAAAAGCGTAGCGATTCAACTGAAA
>ONZU01001849.1_pt1 | contig 9569 bp, 6 predicted proteins | sample 1671161 | NCBI WGS metagenome assembly ONZU01 (sample SAMN06348128, study PRJEB24527) | human gut metagenome | biome: human gut; feature: ankylosing spondylitis patient; material: feces | host: Homo sapiens | place: China | collected 2015-10
TAAACAACTTTAGTTTTAACATTTAAAACTGTCAACCAATTTCAGTACACGTCACACTTTATTAACTCTTTTCGAACATACTGATTTACATACTACTCAATTTGTGCCAAGGCACAAATTGATACAAACTGGCTACACCCTTGCGCTTCAGCGCACTAATGGCTTGCATAAACGATTGATAATTAAAAGCATTCTCAATATATCACATTGTCGCTGAAGCGCAAGAGCGTAGCCAGTATGTTTCAATTTGTGCCTTGGCACAAATTGAGTAATGTATGTAAATAAGTATGTAAAATTGTATGTTATGTATGTTCTCGCGCTAAGCGACTATAAGTAGATGCTCAAAACCTGCTGCTGCCGCGGGTTACAAACCCGCCCCCCAATTAGGCAGATAAATTGCAGTTTCCCTCACTCCTTTTTGTTCATTACGCAATACTTTCGTAACTTTGGCCAGAATTTACGACCTTTTAATTCCACTTTATCACTACACGCCCCTATCTCACACCCTATATGATACGAAAGTTATGCCTACTATGGTGCGCAATGATTGCACTCATGGCTTCAGCACAAGAATACGATGCATCGTTTAACACCCTACGACTGCCCGTGTCGTCACACACTGCAGCCTTGGGCGGACAAAACGTTTCGCTCATTGAAGATGCTCCCGCTATAGGGTGGAGCAACCCTGCGCTCTATGCCAACGTGAGCGACCTTTCATTGGGACTTAACTTTATGACGTATGCGGCAGGTAGTAACTGGATGGGGGCACACTTCGTCCACGCATTGGGCGACCGCCACACACTGACCATGGGCGCACAGATGATGAACTTTGGTAAAATGGACGAAACGGATGAGTCGGGCAACGTTATAGGCGAGGTGAGCGCAAAGGACTTTGTCATTGGTGTGGGCTATAGTTACTTGCTTTCTGACCGTTGGTCGGGCGGTGCAAACTTGAAGTACATCGTGTCAAACTTGGCTGGCTATTCGGCCATGTCGTTTGCCGTTGACGTGGGTTTGAACTATTACGATGATGAACAAGACCTCTCACTCTCAGCTACTCTGCAAAACATGGGCGCACAACTCAAGGCTTATGACGAGGGACGGCATCTCAAAACGCCCTTTGCACTCAACGTGGGCTTCTCTAAGGGATTGGACCACTTGCCCATACGATTTCACGTAACCATGACCGATATAACACGTTGGAAGTCGAGCTACTACGTATTACCCGAAGATAAGGACAACCAAAAGTCGGATAAGGTAAGCTTTGGAAAGATTGCACTCAACCACTTTGTTGTGGGATTAGACGTACTGCCCACTGACTACCTTTACCTCTCGTTGGGTTACAACTTCCGCCGTGCCTACGAACTGAAAGCAGCAGGGTCGTCACATTGGGCTGGCATCAGTGCTGGTGCTGGCATCAACATCAAACGCTTCAACTTCGGCGTATCATACGCTAAATACCACCACGCGGGCAACTCTTTCATGGCCAACGTGGGATACAAGATTTAGTTGACAAGTTTACGGGTTAACAAGTTGACGAGTTGACAAGTTGACAAGTTGACGAGTTGACAAGTAAGTTTGTCTTATACAAAAGTAACTTACCCGTTAACTCGTCAACTTGTTAACTCGTCAACTAAAAAAACGTACAAAAGAAAGAAATGAAAAAGATCATCATAGCCATTGACGGTCACTCGTCATGCGGCAAAAGCACTATGGCCAAAGATTTGGCTCGCCAAGTAGGATATATTTATGTAGACACGGGGGCCATGTATCGTGCCGTCACACTCTTTGCTTTACAACACCAACTCTTCAACGAAGACGGTAGCGTAAAGGCTGACGAACTGCAAGAGATGATGCCCCAAGTGGAAGTGGGCTTCCGCCTCGACCCCGATACAAAACTGCCACTCACGCTTCTCAACGGACAGTGTGTTGAGAACGAAATTCGCGGCATGGAGGTGAGCAGCCACGTGAGTTCGATTGCAGCCCTGCCTTTTGTACGCAGTGCCATGACAGCTCAACAACAACGCATGGGTCAAGACAAGGGCATCGTAATGGACGGCCGCGACATTGGTACGGTGGTTTTCCCCGAAGCCGAACTCAAAATATTCGTTACAGCCTCGGCCGAAGTACGTGCACAACGCCGCTACGACGAATTGAAGGCAAAGGGACAAGATGTCAACTATGACGACATCTTGAAGAACGTACAAGAGCGCGACTACATCGACTCTCACCGCGAAGTGGCTCCGCTACGACAAGCCGACGATGCCATCCTGCTCGACAACTCTCACCTCACCATTGCCCAACAGAAACAATGGCTCTTGATGCAGTTCGCACGTCGCACCTCTTGGCTTCCCGTTATTGAACAAGCCTTGACCGATGTGCCCTACCCCACCCATCCCGAAGGACTTTACGAACCAATTGAATATGTGCTCTCAATGGGAGGCAAACGTTTGCGCCCCACCTTGCTCTTAATGGCCTATTCTCTTTATAAGGACGATGCAGAGAAGGCACTGCCTGCGGCCGTAGGCATTGAGACGTACCACAACCACACGCTCTTACACGATGACTTGATGGACAATGCTGATATACGACGCGGCAAGGCAACGGTACACAAAAAGTGGAACGACAATACAGCGGTACTCTCAGGCGACACGATGCTCATTATGGCTTTCCGCCATATCATGCAGTGCAAGGCAGCTAACACGGACAAAGTGCTCGACCTCTTTGCACGCACGGCACAAGAGATATGCGAAGGACAGCAATACGACGTTAACTTCGAAACGCGCACAGACGTAACAGAGTCAGAATACATCGAAATGATTCGCCTCAAGACTTCTGTGCTTTTGGCTTGCGCTACTAAAATGGGTGCTTTATTGGCTGATGCGCCAAGCGATGACGCTGAAGTATTGTATCGCTTTGCCGAGCGCATAGGTCTTGCTTTCCAATTACAAGACGATTATCTCGACGTGTATGGCGACCCTGCCGTATTTGGTAAGAAGATAGGTGGTGACATCATGTGTGGCAAGAAGACTTTCTTGCTCATCAACGCTTATCAGCGTGCCAATAGCGACATGAAGGCGGCGCTCATCTCGATCATTGAGGATAAGGAATTACCTGCTGATGAGAAGATACGTGCCGTAACCGACATCTACAACACACTCAACATTCCTGCTATTACGCTTAAAGCAATCAATCATTACTACAAAGATGCCTACACTGAGTTGCAAAAACTCTCATTGCCCCAAAAGCAATGGCAACCTTTGTGGAACTATGCCGAATCGCTCTTAGGACGTAAGAAATAATGATTGGTTAAAAGGTTAGAGGGTTAGGGGGTTAAAAAGTTGAAAATGAAAAGTACAATCTATTCATTTAAAACCAACTTTTTAACCCCCTAACCCTCTAACCCATTGACCTCCGAACCCATTATCCCCATGAACTATATTGACACCCATACACATATATACAGCGAAGAGTTTGACGACGACCGCACAGAAGTTGTCGAACGTGCCCTAAATGCGGGAGCGCAACACTTGCTTTTGCCCAATATTGACGAAGCTTCTATTCAACCCATGTTGGCACTATGCGAGGCTTATCCCGACCTTTGTCGTCCCATGATGGGACTTCACCCTACCGAACTTCCTGCTGACCCTTGGCCCTTACTCAACAAGATGGAAGGACTGCTCACTGCTCCCAATACGCCATACATAGCTGTGGGCGAAGTGGGTATTGACCTTTATTGGGACGACTCGCGACGCGACGAACAAATCTGTGTGTTTAAGCACCAAGCCGAATGGGCCTTGCGCTTCGGCCTACCTCTCATGGTACACTGTCGTGCAGCTCATCGTGAATTAGTAGACACGCTCTTACCTTTTAAAGACGACATTACAGGCGTTTTCCATTGTTTTGGCGGCTCTGATGAGGAGGCACACGAGTTGCTACAAACTTTCCCTGGCTTTGTATTAGGCATCGGGGGCGTCGTTACATTTAAGAAGTCCAAACTTCCCGCCGTGTTACGTGCCAACGTTCCGCTCGAACGCATTGTAGTCGAAACCGATGCTCCCTACCTCACCCCAACCCCTTATCGCGGCACACGCAACGAGCCTTCTTACGTACCACTCGTCATCGCCAAATTAGCCGAAGTGTACGAACGTCCAATTGAAGAGGTAGAAGAGATATTGCTTCAAAACACACACCGAATATTTCAAAGCATCTAATACCTGAGGTAGGTTCGACAAACTGCAATTTGAAAACTTAACATGAATGAACATTAATAAAAAAATTAACGAAACAATTAATGAAATAATTAATTTTTTCGTTAATTATTTCATTAATTGTTTCGTTAATGTTTATTCTTGTTCTATTCGACAAATAGCAGTGTACCCACGCTATTCATTACAAATTCTTCCCCTATCAACGTGGCATATTTCGTCTAAAGTCAGTAGGCGAAATGCCTTCCACATTTTTGAAATACTTACCTAAGAAACTTTGATTGGGAAAGTTCATCTCGTCCGTTATCTCCTTTATCGATAGCGACGTATTGGTAAGCATTGACTTTATCTCAATGATAACAAGTGTCGTAATCCATTGTCCTGCGGTACGACCGCTCACCTGCTTGACCACCTCCGATAGGTGTTTGGGCGTAAGACACATTTCACTGCTATACCACTCTACGCTACGCTCGTTCTTATAATGAGCCGAAACGAGACGTATAAACTGGTCGAATATAGTGTAAGCCCTCGTTTGCGTCTGCGACTGCGACGTAGGCTGCACACGTGCATCAAGCAGATTACATATCTCAAAATAGAAAGCACGTACCAACGATTCCGTAGCCTCACGCATATAACGCCCCGACCGCTTGTTGAGACGACGATTGATAAGGTGATAACAATCTATTATCCACGATTGTTCCTCAGCAGAAAGTTCCAACACGGGGTGCTCCATCAAATAAATCAAGTAGGGCCACATCTTATTCAACCCAACAATACAGTTCTGTGCAAAAGTGCGAGACATCAAAACAGCCTTACCATGAAAATTTTCGTCAACGTGTTGCTCGTCAAACACTTGATTGCCAAACGATATTAACAAATCGCCTTTCTTCATATACTGCACGTTACCATTCACCGAAAACGATGCCTCGCCCTCGGTGCAAAGTGCTATAAACAAGAAACCTATCTGTGTAGGCGTCTGTACCAATTCGTTCCAACTAATATCGTCCATAAGCATCATCTCGTTGCCAAAGTATTGTGCAGCACCATGCAGCGCCTCATTGATGCTAATGGTAGGTATTGAACTTGCGTTTTGTGTCATTCGTTCGCGTTTTTATCCTTTCCGATTACGACTTTAAGGACTAAGGTTGATTACAAAGTTGTGCATTTTTAGCAAAATAACCACTGATTTGCACAAAAAATGCGTTCTTCTCAAAAATATTTAGATATTCATTTGGCAGAACAGAATAAAAAGCATACCTTTGCACTCGCAAATCAGCAAGGTGCCATAGCTCAGTTGGTAGAGCAAAGGACTGAAAATCCTTGTGTCCCCGGTTCGATTCCTGGTGGCACCACCTTTTTTAATAAGATTTGCACATTTTGGTGCCATAGCTCAGTTGGTAGAGCAAAGGACTGAAAATCCTTGTGTCCCCGGTTCGATTCCTGGTGGCACCACTGAAGAGAGAGTTACTCCTAAAAGAAGTAACTCTCTCTTTTTTTGTTGGTAGAATAATAGTACTGAAGTTTCGGATTTAGCAAGGACGGGCTGAATCCGAAACTTCAGTAAATCACCTTTGTCTTTGCAAAATATAATTCCAGTAACTATAAACAAAGGTACACATTTTAACGGACAGCAATAATTTTAAATACCTACTTACTTAACTACTTCACTAAATTACACCTAACATAACTTACACTACGGGTGGACGAACTAACATCGTCCACCCGTTCTTTTTTGCACATTTATTTATAATTTATCATCAAAATGTATATTATTAACCTTTATTAATACCCCCCCAATTACATTTAATACATTATCACTAATTTTGTCGCTTCTAAAAGGCTTTATTTGCAAGCACTTAGATGCGACTTAGCAATAAACATTACAAACTTTATAAACTCTTAGGGACATGAAAAAAATCCTTACTCTTTTGTGCCTATTAACTTGTGCACTGACGGGGTGGGCTGCTGGTAGCATCAGCGAAACACCTACAACAGAACTTACCACGGGCTACTACGTAATTCGTGTTTTCTCCAACAAAACGAAGGCCGATGGTAACCTTTTGTTTTTTAACACAAGCAACAACATCGCTTACACCAATGCTCCTGCTACTACAAATGAGAACTATGACCCCGAAAGCATCAAAAAGTACATTTGGAAGGTTACAGTCAATAGCGATAAAACCATTCAGTTGTCAAGCTACGTTGCTTCTACTTACTATTTTGGTAGTTTGACCGATAAGGGTGTTAACCCCAACAACTGCAACAACATCATGTCAACCACAGCAGGTAACTACACACTCCATGCTGCTGGCGATGCATATCCCAACTGCTTCTACCTTAGCACTCCAGGTAACAACACCACACAAATTGTGTATAACCAAGGTGGTGCGAATAATGGTGCCACTCACGCCATTGGCTTTTGGTCTGCATCGGGTACTGAAGGTGAAGTCGCCAAGCTACGTTTCCACGCTGTTGACCTCAACGATGTTGTAACCATCACTTATAACATCAAGTACAATGGCAAACCAAAACTCACCAACACCATTGAAAACTGTCTCAAAGGCTGTACTTTCCCCACACCCACTAATCTTCCTTCATTTGCTAGCGTCGAAACCGTCCCCTCAGGACAAATTACCCAATCAGGTACTTACGACGTTGATGCTACCGTGAACACTCCCTTTAAAACAGGCAACCATTGGTACTACTTCTCATTTGCTAAAGAACAAGGCAATGAACATAAAGGTTACTTGTACAATTGCAACTACAACGATGCCACTACAAATTACATTGACTTAGGCCAGGCATCAGGTGTGATTGAAAAGAAATTAGACAATGACAAATACCTGTGGCGCATTGATGGTAACCCCTTCGATGGCTTTATGTTCTACGTTAAAGATGGCAAGCACTTGGTAACTCCTGCCGTAACAGGCAATGGCGGAACCAATTATCCTTACCTTGCAACAACAACTCCTTCAGATCAGTTCGACACCTTTACCCTCAGCCAATACACAGGTAGTGATAATACCAATGCCGTGATTGTACGCGTGAAAAATCATGACACTTGGGTAATGAATAGCCGCGACCATAAGTTAGCTTATTGGACAGGCGCCGATAATAGCTCACAAGGTTCAGCCCTGCGCTTTGAAGACACCTTGCCCGAGCTTACCCTCCACACCCTTGGTGACAAGAGCTATGCTACCTACTACTTGCCCTTTGCTGCTAAAGCTCCCGAGGGTGTTACGGCTTATGCTGGTGTAGTGAACAATGGTAGCGTTCAACTTACCGCTTTCACTAATGGCGTTATTCCAGCCAACACAGGTGCCTTGCTCGTTGCTAACAGCGATGTTACCACTGCCACCTTCACTTTGGCCGACAATAGCGAAGCCACTACCATCAGCAATGACCTCAAGGGTGTGCTCACTACCACCCAGTTGAGCGACATAACCAACAGCGACCAAGTACGCATCTTCAGCAAAAAGGGTGACGTAGCAGGTTTTTACAAGCCCAACACCACCATCACCACCTTGGCAGCTAACAAAGTTTACGTCATGGCTCCTGCAAATAGCACTGCATCCTTGGCTCTTAACTTTGGCCAAGAAATCACAGGCATTGACCAAGTGTTGAATGAGGTAGTTGAGAACAACGAGAACAATGCTGCCATTTATGACCTCACAGGTCGCCGCGTAGCTAAAGCCGTAAAGGGCGTTTACGTAAAGAATGGCAAAAAGTTTATTGTAAAATAAATCATAAATAAGCAACACTATGACAATGAAACGCAATTATATTACTCCCCAATCCATCAGTCTAAAGTTCTTTACTGAAGACGCGCTGATGAACACCAGTACTGTGCTTTCTGACGAAACGAATGACGATGATGCCATACAGTGGAGCCAAAAGCAAAACAATGCCAACGATGGTGGCCTTTGGCAGTACATGGACGAATAATAACACAACCATGAGTGTCAAAGTGGGCGTGTGAAATAACGCGCACACATTGCACCCTGTGTTAACACAAAAGCGGCATTCACACTGCACTTGCCTCACAAATTTTGGGGAAAGTGCTGTGTGAATGCCGTTTTTTTGGTATTTCCTACCATGATGCAATAAAAATTATTGGTGTCCGATAAAAATTCGAGACTTCCGAAAAAATAGGGCTGATTCCATTTGCTAGAGTCAGCCCTTTTTGGTTATTTTGATGCGCCTAAACAAATAAAACAACCATGAGCAAAAGTAATCATTTTTTCGGACAGCCGTTGTACGGTCAGCTTATAAATTTGTTAGATAAGGAAAAAATTCTCGAACTAAGCCGCAGCAAAGGTGGAGAACGCTATATTAAGCGTTTTAATGCTTGGACACACCTTGTCACAATGCTTTATGCTGTTATTATGCGCCACGATTCATTGCGTGAAATATCTGTGTCTATGCTGGCTGAAGCACGAAAACTATCGCATATAGGTATAACTATGATGCCGACACGTAGTACACTATCGGATACCAACGCTAGACGTCCGGAAGCTATATTTGAGTCTATTTACCGGTGGCTCTATAAGAGATATAGTAAAGAGCTTTGCTCGGACAGCCGAGGCCGCTTAGCGGAGAAATGGATGAAACGGTTGCAAATCATCGATTCTACCACGATTTCGCTATTTTCAAACCTATTGTTTAAGGGAGTTGGCCGCAATCCTAAGACAGGCAAGAAAAAAGGTGGAATAAAAGTGCACACAGTGATTCATGCCAATGAAGGTGTTCCTTCTGATGTACGTTTTACATCAGCTGCTACGAATGACTCTTTTATGTTGAAACCCAGTAAATTCCAAGAGGGGGAAGTGTTGGCGATGGATCGTGCTTATATAGATTATGAGAAACTTGAAGAGCTTACGAATAGAGGTGTGACCTATGTCACCAAAATGAAGAAAAATCTAACATATCTGTTATGGAATGATACAATATGGCAGAATAGTAATGGAAAGATGCAATATCGTATTAAATGGGTAACCTTTTACAAACCTATAAAAGGTGGTGGATTGATTCGCCATCATGCCCGTATAATAAGTTATATTGATGTAAAAAAAGGTAAGGTTATAGACTTGTTGACGAATGACATGGACGCTGAACCTGAAGAAATTGTAGATATCTATCGCCAACGTTGGGAAATAGAACTCCTCTTTAAGCAAATTAAGCAGAATTTCCCGTTACGTTATTTCTATGGTGAAAGCAAAAATACCATCAAGATTCAAATTTGGGTAACACTTATCGCAAATCTTCTTTTAATGGTTGTACAAAGTCGGTTGAAAAGACGTTGGAGTTTCTCAGGGCTTGCCACAATGGTACGACTGACATTAATGTACTATGTTAACCTTT
>ONZU01001850.1_pt1 | contig 9568 bp, 9 predicted proteins | sample 1671161 | NCBI WGS metagenome assembly ONZU01 (sample SAMN06348128, study PRJEB24527) | human gut metagenome | biome: human gut; feature: ankylosing spondylitis patient; material: feces | host: Homo sapiens | place: China | collected 2015-10
ATGTCTGCCTTGCCGAGATCGCAGACTGCATCAAAAAAGCCTATGCCCGCTGCGGGTACTGTTACCGTATCGGCGGCGATGAGTTCTGCGTGCTGCTGAGGGATGCGGCAGATGAAGCCCGCTGCGCAGCGGCGCTGCAATCTCTGCTGGCAGAGCGGCGCAAAGAGATCACCCTTTTGCCGACGCTCTCCCTTGGCTCTGCTGTTTTTTCCGGGGAGGACGTGGTTACGGTGAAAGACCGCGCCGACCGTGCGCTCTACTGTGCCAAAAACGAGCTGAAAGCTCGCGCCGCAGCGGCAATGCCCGCAGGCGGCAGTGGGGAAAAGGATTGAACGGATCATTCGGCGGGAAAAAACGCCCGCACACTTTACAAATGGAGGAACACCGATGATCACCGATTGGAACAGCCCGCAGGGCGATTTTGACCCCACCGAAAAGCAGGGGGAGCTGCTGATGCTGCTGAGCGGCCAGCAGGTGACCGTGCACACCAGCGCGGAAGATGATTTTGACTATATGGAAAACGAGGATGTCGCTTTTGTGGTGAAGAACCCGCACAGCGAGGAGGATCTGCTCATCGAACTGTGCGGCGAGTTTTCCGTCTTTTTTGAAAAGTGGCATGGGGAGTACCCGGCCACCGAGGAGGGTTATGCGCAGATGACCCAGGACGTGCAGGCTGTTCTGGCAGGCAGCGCCGGGGCACTGAGCCTGTACACCGAGGACGGCTGGCAGGGCACGGCCCTCTGCACGGAAAAGCCCGGCCCGGATGCCGACGCAGCCGGTCTGCTGGAGCGCTGCTGGAGCGCCGAAAAGCCCCACAAGCCTCTGGAGAAGGGCAGCCGGGTGGAGCTGGTGTACTGGGACCCGGCACAGGACCGGACCCTGACCGTATAAACCGCCGGACGGCAGAAACAAAGAACGTCCCCGTACTCTTCGGAGCACGGGGACGTTCTGTATAACAGGGCGGGGACTTATAGCTGGTACAGGGCCACCATCAGCGGCATGGTGAAGATACACAGCAGGGTGGTCACCACATTGATGGCGCTGGCGTAGTCGGCATCCCTGCCGTAGATCTGCGCCATCTGGGTGATGGTGGAAGCCGAGGGGGTGCAGGTGGCCAGCAGGCTCACCAGCAGGATGGTCTGGCCGTCCGGCACCAGATGGGCCAGGCCGCTGAGCTTGAGCAGGGCCACAGCTGCCAGCGGGATGCCCACCAGCCGCAGGGCCGTGACCAGCCACAGCCGACGGTAGCCCAGGATCTTTTTGAAGTTCATGCCCGCCATCAGCATGCCCAGGATGATCATGGAGATGGGGCCGATGGCACTGCCCACCATGTCCAGCGAATCCTCGATGACGGCCGGCAGCTGGATGTGAAGCAGAAACAGGGCGGCACCCGCCAGAATGGCGATCATGTTGATGTTGGTGAGCACCTTTTTCAACTCAAAGCTCTTTTCGCCGCAGAGCATGCTCTTGGCGTGGCTCCACAGCAAAAACAGCTGTACCGACAGAAAGGCACTGGAGTAGATCACCCATTCCTTGCCCAGCACCGCCGTCACGATGGGAATGATCAGGTTGCCGGCGTTGGAGTAGATCATGGAGGCTTTTTCCACGGCGTCCAGATGCAGTGCGTGACCCAGCAGGTTCACCACCACGATGATGCCGACGTGCAGCAGAACCGCTGCCGCCAGCGCCAGCAGCAGCCCGTGCAGCACATCCGGGGTGTACTGTACCTGAAAGGCCGAGATGATCACACAAGGCGAGATCAGGTACAGCGAGATCAGCGAGAGGGTCTTGCTGTCCTCGGCGTGCAGCAGGCCCCAGTGCACCACCGCATAGCCCATAAACATCATCAGAAAAAGCGAGAAGATCTTTTCTGCAAGGATCAGACTGATCATACGAGTCACGTTCCGTTTCTGCTGCTGCAAATTTCGCCCGCCGGGGCCGTTCTGCAGACCACTATAATACGCAGGCTGCGAAAAAGCAAGAGAAAATGCGGTTTCCAAAATGATATATATAAACCACAAAATACTTCTTGTTGATAAAAACGCTGCGTCTGCCTGCTAGTTCATAAAATGTTCAAAATAAATTCATATTCAGTCCACCAAATTTCGGTATAAGTGTGGCAGCAAAGGCGCAAACGGCGCCGAACCCACGCAGGTCTGGGCAAAAAAGGCAGCGGGCAAAAAGGCTGCGGCACATTTTTGCACCAAGCAGGGCTGCACACCCACACCGGCACAGGAAAGGAATTGGATCATTATGAAAATTGGTTTTTGGGAACTTGTCGTGATCGTCATCGTGGCGTTCGTGTTCATCGGCCCGGATCAGCTGCCCGTCTACGCAAAGAAGATCGGCAAGATGCTGCGTGAGCTGAAGAAGTACACCGGCGCTGCATCCGAAGAGATCCAGAAGAACGTGGTGGAGCCGCTGAACGAGATCCAGGCTCCCCTCAAGGAGGCTGTCGCTCCGCTGACCGATATCAAGAAGGACATCGACAACAGCGTGAAGGACGTGACCAAGGGCTTTGCCGGCATCGGCAAGACCAGCAAGGAAGAGGCCGCCAAGAAGGCTGCGGAGGAAGAGGTCACCGACCTGACTGCCGAAGAGCCGGTGGAGGAGCTGCCGGAAGAGAATGCAGCCCCCGCCGCCGAGCCTGCCGCCGAAAAGGCTGAGGCCCCGGCCGAAGAGAAGCCCGAGACTGCCCCTGTGCAGGAAGAAACCGCCCCCGCACCCGCACCGGAGGCTCCGGCTGCGGAAGCAGCCCCGGAAGCTGCCGAGGCTGCCCCGGCAGAGGAAACCACCGTTTAAGTTTGGATACACCGCGCCCGCGGTTGTCATACATCAAGCAATAAGCCCGCCACGCGGCGCGGCAAAGTAAAAAGGAGATTTTTATTATGCGTATTGGTACCAACGAACTGCTGATCATCCTGGCTGTTGCACTGCTGATCTTTGGACCCAAGAACCTGCCGAAGCTGGGCAAGATGTTCGGCAAGACCATCAACGGCTTCAAGAAGGGCATGGAGGAGCCGGAGGATTCCGACGATTCCGAGGAGAAGGCTGAGAAGAAGGCCGCTAAGAAGGACGAAGACGAGGAGTAATTGTGGCTACGAACATGAAGCGCAAAAAGAAAGCCGAGGTCATGGAAGATGACGGCAGCATGACGCTGACCGGCCATCTGAAGGAACTGCGGAACCGGCTCATCATCTGCGCAGTGGTGTTTGTGGTGGGTGTTGTGGTCTCGCTGGCTTATGCAGACCGCCTGATCGACCTGCTCACTGCCATGGGCCGCGATTACTATCAGTTCGTGTCCATTGCACCGCAGGAAAAGCTGATGCAGTACTTCCGCGTGTCCATTCTGGCCGGTGTGATCGTCACGGTGCCGGTGGCATTCTACCACATCTACGCCTTTGCAAAGCCGGGTCTGAAAAAGAGCGAGAGCTTTTTCTTCAAGATGGTCATGGTGCTGGGCCTGGCATTGTTCTGCGTGGGCGTGCTGTTTGCTTACAAGCTCATGATGCCCTTTATGCTGCGGTTCCTCAGCACTGGCATCGAGGGTGCTGAGTACATCCAGACCACCACCAGTATCGAGAGCTATGTGAACCTGTGCCTGACCATGTTCATCATCTTTGGCTGTGTGTTTGAGATGCCCCTGATCACCATCATCCTGTCCAAGATGGGCATCATCAACCCCACGCTCCTCAAGCAGGTGCGCGGTGTGGCCATCGTGATCATCTTCTTCATCGCGGCTGTGGTCACCCCGCCGGACATCGTGTCCCAGTGCATGGTGGCAGGCCCCATGGTGCTGCTGTACTTCATCAGCATCTTCCTGAGCGGCATCTTCTACAAGCCGAAGTCGGACGATGACGATGAGGACGACGAAGAAGAGGACGACGAATAAGCGCCCTGACCCGGTTTTCTCAGAAAAACAACAAAAGGCTGCTGTGCCGCTTGGCATGGCAGCCTTTTTGCGTATGCGGCGCGGCAGCCTCGATTTTAAATCATCCCGGCTATACAAACCACCCGCCCTGTGCTAGAATGGAGCCAACAAACAAAAGGCGGTGAGCGGATGCATCCTCTTGCAGAATATCCCCGCCCGGCCATGCGCCGGGACAGCTGTGAGATCCTGAACGGCCCGTGGCAGTATGCCATCACCCAGACGGCCGAATACCCTGCGGCCTGGCAGGGCACCATCCGGGTGCCCTATTCGCCGGAGGCCCCGGCCTCCGGGGTGGGGCGCACCCTGCAGCCGGGGCAGTGGCTGCACTACCACCGCCTGTTCGCCCCGCCGGCGGGGGAGGGCGGCCGGGTGCTGCTGCACTTCGGGGCCGTGGATTATGCCTGCGCCGTGCAGGTCAATGGGCATCTGGCAGGCGGCCACCGGGGCGGCTACTGGCCCTTCACACTGGACATTACCGACCTGCTCAACGGCACCGGCCGCAACAGCCTGTGGGTGGCCGTGCAGGACCCCACCGGCCACGGCACCCAGGCCCGGGGCAAACAGACGTTGAAACCCGGCGGGATGTTCTACCCGGCCCAGAGCGGCATCTGGCAGACCGTCTGGCTGGAGCGGGTGCCGGACAACTACATCCAGACCCTGACCGTTACCCCGGACTACGACGCCCGCACGGTGACGGTGCGGGTGCACACGGCAAAGCCCGGCGGTGCGGTCAACCTGTGGGCCATGGTGCGGGCCGGGGGCGTGACCATCGCCGAGGACTGGGGCAGCGACGAGGCCGACCAGGACGGCGAAGTGACCCTGAACATCCCGGAAGAGCATTTCTTCCCCTGGAGCCCGGACACGCCCTTCCTTTACGACCTGACGGTGGGCACCACCCAGGGGGAGGAAGCCGGGCTCGACACGGTGCACAGTTACTTTGCCCTGCGCAAGTGGAGCTGTGCACCGGACGCCCACGGGGTGCTGCGCTTCTGCCTGAACGACAAGCCCATCCTGCTCAACGGCCTGCTGGATCAGGGCTACTGGCCGGAGGGCCTGTACACCCCGCCCTCGGACGCAGCCGTGGAGCGGGAGCTCAGCGAGGTGAAAGCGCTGGGCTTCAACCTGCTGCGCAAGCACGCCAAAATCGAGCCGCAGCGCTGGTATTACCACTGCGACCGTCTGGGCCTGATCGTCTGGCAGGACATCGTCAACGGCGGCAGTGCCTATAATTTGTGGTTCGTCACCTACCTGACCAATGTGCTGCAGCCGCTGCTGCGCCGTTTCCCGGACGGCAAAGCCTGCCGCCGCCTGCTGAGCCGGGCAAAACCGGTCAGCCGGGAGGAGTACGCCCACGAGCTGGCCGACACGGTACAGGCGCTGCGGTGCCACCCCTGCATTGCCTGCTGGGTGCCCTTCAACGAAGGGTGGGGGCAGTTCGATGCCGGAAAAGCCGTGCAGGCCCTCCGGACGCTGGACGGCACCCGTCTGGTGGACGAGGCCAGCGGCTGGTTCGACCAGGGCGGGGGCGATGTGCACTCCCTGCACAATTATTTCTATCCGCTGCGCATCCGCCCGCAGAAGCGCACGGTGGCCCTCAGCGAATACGGCGGCATTGCCTGGCCCATGCCCGGCCACGAGCCGCCCCACAAGACCTACGGCTACGGCACGGCCAAAGACCGGCAGGAGCTGACTGCCCGCTACAAGAAGCTGCAGCTGAAAACTGTGCTGCCCCAGCTGGAAAAAGGCCTTTCGGCGCTGGTGTACACCCAGCTCACCGATGTGGAGGACGAGGTGAATGGGCTGTTCACCTACGACCGTGCCGCCGTCAAGCCGGACGCCAACGCGGTGCGCTCGGTGAATGCGGCACTGGCCGCCGAGTTTGCAAGAGCGACAAATCCCGCGAAAAAATGAGCAAGATCCCCGGTGCAGGAAACAGAGAACTGCACCGGGGATTTTTTACCGGACAAGATTTTGTTTTTTGTTTACAAATGGTTGCTTGACATGGAAATATCCATCTTGTAATCTGAAAGGGTATTCAATTTACATGAAATGCCGCTGGAAACGCGGGCCGGTGCACCGGCTGCGTCTGCCAGCCTCCGGGGAAAGGAGCAACACACCATGGACTACCTGCAGAACGTGATGGGATATTTTGACCAGCAGCAGCCGCTGTGTGCACAGCATGATAAGATCAGCAAGGATCTGTATCAGGAATATGGCGTCAAGGCCGGTCTGCGCGACGAGAACGGAAAGGGCGTGCTGGCGGGCCTGACCAACATTTCGGACATCCGCGCCTTTGAGTATGTGGACGGCGTCAAGCGCCCCGCCGACGGCCAGCTGCTCTACCGCGGCTACGACGTCAAAGATCTGATCAATGGCAGCCGGGGCGGCCGCTTTGCCTTTGAGGAAGCGGGCTACCTGCTGCTGTTCGGTGAGCTGCCCACCCCGGAAAAGCTGGAAGAATTCTGCCGGGTGCTGGGCGAGTGCCGTACCATGCCCACCAATTTTACCCGTGACGTGATCATGAAGGCCCCCAGCCACGATATCATGAACGCCATGGCCCGCAGTGTGCTGACCCTGGCCTCCTATGACCCCAAGGCCGGGGACCTGGACACCTCCAACGTGCTGCGCCAGAGCATCCAGCTGGCCAGCATCTTCCCCATGCTGGCGGTGTACGCCTACCATGCCTACAACCACTACGAAAAGGACGGCAGCATGTACATCCACCGGCCCGACCCGCAGCTGTCCACCGCCGAGAATTTCCTGCGGATGCTGCGGCCGGACATGCAGTACACCCCGCTGGAAGCCCGTGTGCTGGATGTGGCACTGCTGCTGCACGCCGAGCACGGCGGCGGCAACAACTCCACCTTTACCACCCGCGTGGTCACCTCCTCCGGCACCGATACCTACTCGGCCATGGCGGCGGCGCTGTGCTCCCTCAAGGGCCCGCGCCACGGCGGTGCCAACCTGATGGTGATGCAGATGATGCAGAACATCCGCGAGAATCTGCACGACCAGGAGGACGAAGAAGAGCTGGAAACCTACCTGAAAAAGCTGCTGCACGGCGAAGCCTTTGACCACAAGGGCCTGATCTACGGCATGGGCCACGCGGTCTACTCCCTCAGCGACCCCCGTGAGGTGGTGTTCAAGGCCTATGTGGAGCAGCTGGCCCACGAGAAGGGCCGGGACAAGGACCTGGCCCTGTACGCCAAGATCGAGCGCATGGCCCCGCAGCTCATCGCCGAAGAACGGAAGATCTTCAAGGGCGTCAGCCCCAACGTGGATTTCTACAGCGGCTTTGTGTACGATATGCTGGGCATCCCCATGGAGCTGTACACCCCGCTGTTTGCCGTGGCCCGCATCATGGGCTGGAGCGCCCACCGCATCGAAGAGCTGCTCAGCGCCAACAAGATCATCCGTCCGGCCTACAAGAGCCTGGGCGGCACCCACGACTACATCCCGCGGGATGCACGATAACAGGAGGGCTGTGCCATGAAACAGGAAGCCATGCAGAAGCACCCGGAAGAATGGTTCTTCTTGCACAATTTTGACGTGGACCGGGTGTTCAGCACCATCCGGCGCACGGATTATCTGGTGCTGTTTTACATCAAGATGCGGCAGGAGAGCCACCCGGACGAGAAACTCTATCTGGCTGACCTTGCCGCCGAGATGGGCGTGAAGGTGACCGAGCTGTCCAAGGGCATCGAGAAGCTGCAGGACCAGGGCTATGTGCGCTGGCTCACCGACCGGGAGGCCGGCCGCACCTATGTGGAGCTGACCAGCAAGGCCGTGGAGCTGATGGCCGAGGAACGCGATTTCATGAAGCGCTGCTATGCCCGCCTGCGCACCGAGCTGGGGGACGAAGAGCTGCGCCGCACCGTGGACACCCTGCAGCACATGCGGGACATCCTGAAGGATGAGCGGGAGCGCGGCGCGTAAGCTCCGCCCCAAAATACAACGCCGAAAAAGGCCCCGCTTCCGGGTGTGGAAGCGGGGCCTTTGTGCGTTTGGGGGCAGATCAGCTGTTGCTGGAAGAGGACGGGTTCACGATCTTGCTGGCGGGCATCTTGTTCATGGCAGAGGTGCTGAGGTTATTCTCCAGCGTGCTGCCGTAGGCGGTGAGGGCATCTTCCAGCTCGTCGCCCTTCATGTCGCTCAGGATCTGGGTGCGCAGGGCGTCCAGCGTGGACACCTGCAGCGGGTCAATGCGCATCATCAGGATGATGGAAGCGGCATTGTACTGCACGGCAGCGGCCTCGCCGTACACAAGGCCGCGCACGGCGTCGGCGGCACCGTCCTGGGTAAAGGCACCGGTCAGGTCGCTTTCGGTCAGCAGTTCGGTCTGCACGCTGGCAGCATCCTCGGCGGGGGTGGAGTCCAGCACGGCGTAGATGTCCGGCAGGGCGGCAGAAGCGGCAGAATGCAGGGCGCTGACCTGCTCGGACACCGAGCCGTCCTGCGTTTCACTGCAGCTTGCGGCGGCCGCCTGTGCCAGCTGCAGCATCTGGGCCTTCTGGTCATCGGAGGCGAACACAAAGGTGCTGGTGTTGTACAGCGGGATGTTCACATAGGCCAGCTCGTACATCTGGCTGTCCAGATGCTCGGTCAGGTCGCTGTCGTCCACGGGGCTTTCGCCGTCCGGGCCGTACACCAACGTCAGCAGCAGGGTGTGCTTGAGCTGGATGCGCTCAAAGGCTTTGAGGGTCTCCAGGCCAATGCCGTTGGCGGTGTAGGTGCTGCCGTACTGGTCCATCAGCTGCTGGGCGTAGTTGTCGGCCACCTGGGTCTGTTCGGCGGTCAGCTCACCGCCCAGCTCGGCAAAGCGGGCGTCGATGGCGGCAAAGGTGCGCAGGGTCTCCAGCGTCTTGTCGGCCACATAGTCCTGGACCACGGCGGTCTCGCCGCTGTCGGCATCGGTGGTGATGGTCTCCTTCAGGAAGGCCTTCACGTCGGTGGTGTCCTGGTCGGTGCCGGCCAGCTGGGCAGCCTGCTGGTAGGCGCTGAACTGGGCCAGCAGATACAGGCCGGAGGACACTTCAAAGTCGCCGACCTTGCCCACGGTGTCCGGGGTGGACAGGCCGCAGCTTGCCAGACTGAAGATCATGACGAGTGCGCATACCAGCGCAAGCAGTTTCTTTTTCATGTGTAATGCTCCTGTTGTTGTGATTGTATAAAAAACTCCCTCAGCCGCTGACGCGACAGCTCCCTCTGGGAGGGAGCCTTTGAGCCTCCCTCGTAGAGGGAGGTGGCATTGCGAAGCAATGACGGAAGGAGTTATTCAGCGGGCTTTAAAATCTCCGCCATTGCCTTGAGGATGCTCTGCAGCAGTTCCAGCGGCTTTTCGTCGGGGTGCAGGGTGACCGAAAGGTAAGGCTTTGAGCCTGCCCCGGCGGTGACGCGGCCGTTGAAGGCCACCAGCAGACCCCGGATCATGGGCACATCCAGGTGTTCCAGATTCAGCACGATGGTGTCCTTCTTCTGGGTCACCTCGTACACGCCCACGGCGGTGGCCTGCACCCGCACCAGCGAAACGTTCACCAGGTCGCTCACCGAGGGCGGCGGGTCACCGTAGCGGTCGATGAGCTCGTCCAGCACGTCGGCGGCGTCCTCCGGGGTCTGGATGGCGGCAATGCGCTTGTA
>ONZU01001851.1_pt1 | contig 9568 bp, 8 predicted proteins | sample 1671161 | NCBI WGS metagenome assembly ONZU01 (sample SAMN06348128, study PRJEB24527) | human gut metagenome | biome: human gut; feature: ankylosing spondylitis patient; material: feces | host: Homo sapiens | place: China | collected 2015-10
CGTTATTTAGATAATTATATTATTATATAATTATTCCCTATAGAATACCATATATTCTATTATATCGTCAATCTTGTTTCAGGTTCATCTCAAGACTAACCCTCAATGCCTTGTCAACCTGATTAATTATCTCATTATCAAGATGACATACTTTATCTTTGAGTCTTTTCTTGTCTATTGTTCTTAACTGTTCCAGCAATATAACTGAATCTTTTACGATATCGTAATGACACGCATCAATCTCAACGTGCGTTGGCAGCTTAGCTTTATTCATCTTGGATGTTATAGCTGCACATATAACTGTCGGACTATGCCTGTTGCCTGTATCATTCTGAATTATAAGAACAGGTCTTATACCTCCCTGTTCAGAACCTACCACAGGTCTTAAATCTGCATAAAATATATCCCCACGTTTAATTACCACTTATATCACACTCCCAAAGCATTTACTTAATTGTTTATACTCAAAGTATTGCCAAGGTTTCTGACGTGTATTCAATTATTTTGCAGGTTTGTTATTTAATTATTTTATGAAAATGCTGTATATTCCACTACTTCTTAATCTGTTATTAACTTCCAGTTCTCATGAAAATAATCATGACTTCCAATATATTGTCCATTAAGATAATAATTTCTTGGAATTCTCTTGCCAAGGTCACACACAAATTCATAATTAAATGTTCCTGCTAAAGCAGCAATCTCTTCAACTGTAATCTCTGCATCCTTGTCTTTTCCTACTAATGTTACAACATCACCACGATTTACAGGACCTATATCTGTAACATCTACCATCATCTGGTCCATACATACCCTTCCTGTTATAGGAGCTTTCTTACCATTAATAAGCACATATCCCTTTGATGATAATGACCTTGGATATCCATCGCCATATCCCACTGTTACAGTTGCAAGCACTGTTTCTCTCTTAGTTTCAAATGTTCCGCCGTAACCTATCTTTTCTCCTGCTGGAACTGTCTTTACCATAGCTACATGGCTTTTGAGCTGTAGTGCTGGTTTCAGTGCTACTGCTGACTTATCCACTTCATCTGATGGATACATACCATATAAAGCAATTCCAAGTCGCACCATTCCATGATTAGCCTGTGGCATATCTATAATAGCTGCACTGTTGGATACATGCTTTATCTCAAATGATATACCTTCTTTCTTCAACGCATCATCAAAAGCATCATACTTTGCAATCTGTCTTAATGCAGCGGTCTTATCCTTCTCATCAGCAGTTGCAAGATGTGTAAACAGGCCTCTTGCATTGAGTGCCTTTAAATTCTTTATCTTTTTAACTATCTCAACACCACTTTCATCTGGCTCAAGACCTATTCTTCTCATTCCGGTATCAACCTTGATATGGCAGAAAGCTACCTTTCCAAGCCTTAAGGCAACATCATTAAGTGCCTTGGCTGTCTCATAGTCAAATACTGTTGCATCTATTTCATTCTTAACCAATGCCTCATATTCCTCAGGCTCAACATAGCCTAATATAAGTATTGGCTTATTAATTCCATTTTCTCTTAAATTAACAGCTTCATCCAGCGTAGCAACTGCATATCCATATACTAAATCTCTTACTGCCTTGGATACAGCCACATCTCCGTGTCCATAGCCATCTGCTTTAACAACTGCAAGTGCCTTTGTTGAAGGTTCTGTCTTGCTCATAAGCTCAATACAATTAGCCCTGATTGCATCCAGATCTACATCTGCATATACTCTGTAATACTTACTCATTATTCACCTCTTGCTTTTATAAGCACATTTTTTATATTGTCAATAATATCGCCCGCAACCATAGAATACTTACCATTACTTAAGGCAGCTTCATCTCCTGCACAGCCGTGTATATATACGCCAAGTGCTGAAGCTTCAAAAGTAGTAAGTCCCTGTGCCATAAGTCCTGTTATTATGCCTGAAAGCACATCTCCCGAACCTCCTGTTGCCATTCCATCATTGCCTGACATATTAATATACACTCTTTCTCCATCAGAAACAATAGTTCTTGCATCTTTTAATACACATACGCAATTATGTTCTCTTGAATATGTTCTTGCTGTATCTATAGGATTATTCTTTATCACCGCAATATCAAGTCCTGTAAGACGTGACATTTCTCCTATGTGTGGTGTAACGACAACATTCTTATCTGACATATCATCTTTATATGAAGCATTACCACTATTGCCGCCAGCTTCATAGTCTACATCATCATTACTGCCATCAAGTTCAATTTTATATTGGGCGATTATATTAAGGGCATCTGCATCATACAGCTTTTTAATATTCTTCTTTGCTGACACACTTCTTACAAGCTTTACTGCACTTTCTTGCATAGACAGCCCCGGACCTATGCACACAACATCTGCCCAGCAGATACATTTATCCACTAATGTCTCTGTATTCTTAACAAAATCGCCACATTCCTCATCAGTATCATATGTATCAACAATACATTCCATATTGCCCGTTATAACTGCTGTACGGTTGCTTATATGCGTAAGGGTTCTTACAAGCCCTGCACCTATACGTGCCGCCGCTCTTGAACTTAATACTGCTGCACCTCCATAAAGCCTTGAACCAGCTATTACAAGTGCCTTTCCAAATGTTCCTTTATTGCCATCAGGCTTTCTTAGCGGAAGCATATCAGATATATCACTATAATCATATGTGAAAATATCCCTTGTCATATCCGGATATTGTGCAAAACCTATATCTTTTCTTATAATCTTCCCACAATATGAAGCTGCTGGATATAATATATCCGATTTTTTCAAATCCGAAGGTAACTGTTATATCAGCATTAACCGCAGATCCCATAACCACACCTGTCGATGCACTTATACCTGATGGTATGTCAACAGCCACAACAAGCCTGTTTCCATTATTGTCGCTATTCTGTGTATACTGTGAACGCACTGATGTACTGCATTTATTAATTGTATCTACTACTATTCTGGCCTCTCCTGCCAGTTCTCTTGATAAGCCATTGCCAAATAAGGCATCTACAATAACCCCATATTTAGAAAAATCCGGGCTATTAATACATTCTATGCCCAGATTCTTTATTATGTTCAATTGTATATCGAATTCTTTGGTAGAAGCGTGTGAGTTAATTATATACACATCCACATTGTAGCCCTTAAGATAAAGCTGTCTTGCCACCGCAAGTCCATCTGCCCCATTATTGCCACGTCCACATACGCATATAATGTCTGTATGTATATTTCCTTTAACCTTGCTTTCAATAGCTTCTGTCACTGAGAGTGCGGCTCTTTCCATAAGCACAACTGATGGTATACCAAGAGTATTAATTGAATAAGAATCCACATTCTTCATAGAAGCCGCATCTAATACATATCTCATTCCTGCTTATCTCCTACATTGCCTTCATTAATTCTGTCAACTGCACTACAATTCTCAGGTCCGATAATATCGTGTATAAGAGAATACATATTATTATTAACAGTTTCTTTATCCTGTTTTATAAGAATATTCTTCTTAAGCTTGACTCTTGTAGCATTAATCCACTTATCAAGTACCTCTATATCCTCTGTATTGGCATTCATTCTGTCATAGCAGGCTTTAAGTGTCTCTGTAAGAAGCTTCTCGTTAGCCCTTGCCAATTCTCTTGGTACTTCTAAGAGTTCATCTTCAAGCGAAGCTATCTTGTCATTAGACTCCTGTATAAGTCTTTGGTTCTGGCTCATACGCTTCTGCTTCTGCCTGCTTGAATCATCATCTTCCATATTCTCAACAACATCATTGATAAGCTGCTTTTTAAGCTTCCTGATGTCTTTAATGTCATTATTAATTCTTCCCTGCTTCTTAAGCAGTTCATTAACCTGTTTCTCCCAATACGCAATCTCATCTGTCTTATTCTTCTCGTTAATAAGGTGATACCATCGCTCATCAAGCGTAAGAATCGGAATATTCCTAAATACATCACTATTCTTTAACAATTCATAAGTTATCTTAGACACCATCAATTCCCCCTTTGGATTTAATATCTTTATGAGTGCTTATTGGCAATTGTGTAAGAAAGTCTCATAAGGCTTTCTGATAAATGTACATTCTCAACTATTACGTCATCTGGCAGATTAAGATCTGTATGTGCGAAATTCCATATAGCCTTAATTCCTGCATCTGCAACCTGCTTTCCGATTTCCTTAGCCGCCTGCTTTGGTATTGTCAGTGCAACTATCTCTATATCGTTCTTATGTATAAAATCGGCAAGTTGATCCATCATCATTATATCTATTCCGTGAATGCTTTCACCTTTAAGCTCTGGATTGTTATCAAATACGCCGCATATAACAAAACCACGCTTCTCAAAGTCTGTATAATTAACAATAGCACGTCCAAGGTTACCAGCACCTATTATTATCATATTATGCTTCCTGTCTATTCCAAGTATCTTGCCTATCTCATCATAAAGATACTTCACATTATATCCATATCCCTGCTGTCCAAAACCTCCGAAATTATTGAGGTCCTGTCTTATCTGTGATGCTGTAACTTTCATTCTCACACTTAAATCTTTAGATGAAATCCTCTGAACACCACTTTCTATAAGTTCGCCCAGATATCTGTAATATCTTGGCAATCTTCTTATAACAGCCGATGAAATCTTCTTATTCTCTTCCATAACATTCTCCATTCCTGTGCAATACTGCTACGAAAAGGAGATGGGAAACCTGTAATTACCAGCTTCCCATCAGCCTTCAAAATTAATGTTAATTATATAACTATTTTGCTAAAAAGTAAAGAAATGTACTCTATCCAAGCACTCTCTTAGCAATATCCACAGACTCCTTTGCATCCTTTGAATAGAAATCCGCATGTATTTCCTTAGCATATTCAGGAGTAAGCACTGCTCCTCCTACCATAACCTTACAATCAAGATTGTTCTTATGTATAAGTTCTATTGTCTTTTTCATTGAAACAAGTGTTGTTGTCATAAGTGCTGACAGACCACAAAGCTTCGCACCATTTTCTTTAATCGCATCTACAACAACCTGATATTCAACATCCTTTCCAAGATCAATAACCTCATAACCATAATTCTCAAGAAGTACCTTTACGATATTCTTTCCAATATCGTGGACATCTCCCTTAACCGTCGCAATAACAATCTTTCCCTTGCTTACAGGTGCATTATTGCTCATAATCATATGTTTTCTTATAACCTCAAACGCTCCCTGCGCAACGCCAGCCGCCATTATAAGCTGTGGCAGGAATAATGTTCCCTTCTCGAACTCCTCACCTATCTTATCAAGTGCAGGAATCAAGGCATTATTAACAATGTCCATAGAATCCATACCTGCAAGAAGTTCTTCTGTTATTGCTGCACCTTCATTTTTTAGACCTTTCTCTACTGCATAGAATAAGTCATCACAGGTATAACTGCCCTTCTTATCCTTAAGATTAACACTTCCACCCGCCTGTGCTGTCTGACCACCCTGTACTGCATTTGCCGCTGTATTCATTGGATTAATCTTGCTTATATTAGGCATTGAAGCATAAGCCTTAATATAATCAACAGAATTCTTATCTATATTGGCAAGAAGCTTATATGCCCTTACTGCACCCATCATCTCATATATGTTAGGGTTAATAATCGCAAGATCAAGACCATTCTGCATAGCCATTGTTAAGAAAATGTGATTGACAAGCACTCTGTTAGGAAGTCCGAAAGATATATTCGATACACCAAGCACCGTCCTTAAGCCAAGAGTATGCTTAACCTCATAAAGTGCATTAAGCGTTTCCATTACCCCCTCCTGTTCGGCTGAGGCTGTAAGTGTAAGACAGTCTATATATATATCCTCTTTAGGAATTCCTATAGCTATTGCCCTGTCCATAATCTTTCTTGCTATGGCAACTCTGTCTTCTGCTTTCTTAGGAATACCATCTTTATCAAGAGCAAGGCCAATTACTGCCGCACCATATTTTTTTACTATTGGCAGAATGTTATTAAGAGAGTCTTCTTCTCCATTAACTGAATTGACAATCGGCTTACCATTATATACTCTTAATGCAGCATCAAGAACCTCAGGTATAGTTGAGTCAAGCTGGAGAGGCACATCCACAACCGACTGAAGTGCTTTCACAGTATCAACCATCATCTGTCTTTCATCAATTCCCGGAAGTCCTACATTGACATCAAGAATATCAGCACCCGCACCAGTCTGTTCTAATGCCTGTCCAAGTATATAATCCATATCATTATCTAAGAGTGCCTGCTTAAATACCTTTTTACCTGTTGGGTTAATTCTCTCTCCTACAACTCTTGGCTGGTCAACTATAACTGTGCTTGTAGCTGAGCATACAGCCGATGGCATTTTCACTGGCTCTTTTGCTAAATTGCCTTCTTTATGTAACATATCTGATAAGCACTTTATGAATTCAGGAGTTGTTCCACAACAACCACCGAATATTTTAATGCCATACTTTCTTAAATCCTTCATAAATTCAGCAAACTGCTCTGCTGTCACATTATATTCATTAGTAACAGGGTCGGGAAGTCCTGCATTAGGCTTTACTATAACCGGAAGATTAGTCCAGCCTGTAAGTTCCTTAATAACCGGCTCAAGTTCCTTAGGTCCAAGTGAACAGTTGACACCTAAGGCATCAACTCCAAGTCCTGATATTGTAAGTGCAAATGAAGATATCTGACATCCTGTAAATGTACGCATATTTTCTTCAAATGTCATAGTCGTCATTATTGGAAGCTGGCTATTCTCCTTTGCTGCAAGCACTGCCGCTTTCACATCTAACAGATCTGTCATTGTCTCAAATACAACAAGGTCTGCCCCTGCCGCTTCACCAGCCTTGACTATCTCAGCATACATCTCATAAGCTTCCTCAAAGCTTAATGTACCTGTTGGCTCTAGAAGCTGTCCTATAGGTCCTACATCAAGTGCTACAAGTGCTTGTGGATTTACATTGGCACACGCCTTCTTTGCATTTTTAATTCCCGCTGTTACAAGCTCATCAACTGAATGCCCACATTCTTCAAGCTTATATCTGTTGCCACCAAATGTATTGGCATATATTATGTCTGCACCTGCCTTAAGATACTGCTCGTGTATGGAAATTAGAAGTTCCGGTTCTGTAATATTAAGCATCTCTGGTGTTTCACCCATCTTCATTCCTGCCGCCTGAAGCATAGTACCCATACCACCATCAAGAATCACATAATCCTTTTGTAAAAGTTCTTTTAATTTATTCATTACAATGTCCTCCTGCTTCCCTGAATCTGCATATACCTTTAAGGTTACACGACATACAGCCTTTTTTCTTTGAACTGACCTCTCCGGTTGTAAGCCCAATAACTGCTGTTACAGACTTGGTTGGTGTCATCATATCAGTCTTTCCTATATTAAGCCCTATAAGCTTAGGTGCATTTAGTATTTTTAAGAATTCGCCCTGCTGTGACAAAGGCAGATCGCCATATCCTATTCCAAACCTGAATGTCTGGTTATACTCTGGAAGTTCCTCTTTAATAACAGCCTCAACCTTATCACATACCTGTTCAATTGCTGCACTTGCCATACTGTCTGATATTACAGCCTTGGCAAGGTCTGATGCCTGCATTATCCTTAACATCCTGTCTATTCCATCAGAGATTGTCACTGCTATAAGTGCCGCTTTATTACAGCCTTTAAGATGTTCTTTAATTGAGTTTCCTTTTAATGTAACAGAAGTTCCTTCAAGCCTTACGCCCCCATCGACCTGTGTCACATCCACTACCCTGTATACATATCTTGGAACTGCCGCTTTTAAGACCTCTGCCTCACATTCATCTATAAGGCTGTTTATTGTTTCATCTGCCCCTATTCCCTTGTATCCTAAGTATCTTAATACTTCTGCCCTGTTTATACTGCTTAATGTCACCTGTTTTTTCATTTATTTATTCTTTCTTGCTTTGTCCTTATGCTTGCCTTTTCCTCTGCCCTTGCCTCTTGACTGGTTAGCCTTCTCAACATTAACACGGCGTCCCTTAATCTGCACGTTATCATTCATTGCCTTAAGAATTTTCTCTGCGTGTATAGCTGGTACATCAACAAATGTATAGTTGTCCATCATATCTATCGCGCCTACAAGCTTGCCAGGCATACCAGATTCACCTGCAATAGCTCCAAGAATATTAGCTGGCTTTATTTTATCCTTTTTTCCAATATTAATAAAGAGTCTTACCATTCTTGAATCATCTTTATCTGTATCAAAATGGAATTCTTCTACTTCATCTTCTCTGTCAAGGGTATCACCTATAAGCATTTTTAAAAGTGCTGCTGCCATATCCATAGATGTATATTCTTCCTGATTAACGTGTTCTTCAACAAGATTAACCATATCTGTAAGTCCACCCTCTTCGATTGTCTGTCTGATTTTATCAAACATATTATCAAGCTTGGTGTTCTTAACATCATCCAATGATGGAACAGGCTTTGCAAGTATCTTAGTCTTACAGTAACGCTCGATATCCTTTAACTTATACACTTCCTTGCCACTTATAAATGAAAGTGCCATTCCAGATCTTCCTGCACGCCCTGTTCTTCCAATTCTATGAACATAATATTCCTCATCCTGAGGAATGTCATAGTTAAATACCATATCTACATCATCAACATCAATTCCTCTTGCTGCTACATCAGTTGCTATAAGTATATCTACCTTGCCGCTTCTAAAGTCATCCATTACTCTGTCACGCTGCTGCTGTTTCATATCACCATGTATTCCATCAGCAAAATAACCTCTGCCCTTAAGCTCTGATATAAGCTCATCAACCTGTCTTTTAGTGTTACAGAACACTACTGAAAGTCTTGGATTGTATATATCAATAAGCCTGCACAATACTTCTGTCTTATTCTTAGGTCTTACCTCATAATAGAACTGTTCTATATTAGATACTGTAAGTTCTTTTCTTACTACCTTTATAATTCTGGCATCTTTCTGGAAGTTTCTTGCAATATCCATAATAGCCTTTGGCATAGTAGCCGAGAACATTACTGTCTGTCTGTCTTCTGGTGTTTCTGTAAGAATCGTTTCCATATCTTCCCTGAATCCCATATCAAGCATTTCATCAGCTTCATCAAGAATAACCATATTAATATTATCAAACTTAACAGTCTTTCGTCTCATATGGTCCATAACTCTTCCAGGAGTTCCAACAATAATCTGTACGCCAGTCTTTAATGACTTTATCTGTCTTACTATCTCTTGTCCGCCATATACTGGAAGAACTTTAATATCACTCATATATTTGGCAAGTTTTCTTATCTCCTCAGCCACCTGTACAGCAAGCTCTCTTGTAGGGCAGAGTACGATTGCCTGAGGCTTTTTTATCTGTGGGTCTATCTTCATAAGCATAGGAATTGTGTATGCCGCTGTCTTACCAGTACCTGTCTGTGCCTGTCCGACAACATCAATACCATCACATACAGCTGGAATTGCCTGTGTCTGTATAGGTGAAGTTTCCTCAAATCCCATATCCTCAATAGCTCTTAATATTCTTTCATCAATGTTTAACTCGTCAAATTTCATTCATTTCCTCATT
>ONZU01001852.1_pt1 | contig 9545 bp, 7 predicted proteins | sample 1671161 | NCBI WGS metagenome assembly ONZU01 (sample SAMN06348128, study PRJEB24527) | human gut metagenome | biome: human gut; feature: ankylosing spondylitis patient; material: feces | host: Homo sapiens | place: China | collected 2015-10
CAGAAATAAGCTGCGAAGTTAAGATGATCCCTAATAAGCTGGAAGGGCGGGGATGTCAGTGTCAGCGACTGGTTAAAGTGGTCGATATCGATGAGCAAATTTACGCGCGCCTGCGCAATAACAGCCGGGATAAATTAGTCGGCGTAAGAAAGACGCCGCGTATTCCTGCCGTTCCGCTCACGGAACTTAACCGCGAGCAGAAGTGGCAGATGATGTTGTCAAAGAGTATGCGTCGTTAATGTCATTTCGATGATACCGTGCGACCTGGTCGCCGGATGCGATGCTGGCGCATCTTATCCGGCTTACGGTTGCTTTCCAGCCAGGTCGGATAAGGCGTTTACGCCGCATCCGGCAAGATCACCGTTTCGGCGTCACATCCGTCGTCCCCTGCAAACGGGGGCGATTTTCCTCCATTTGCCTCAGTGGCTGCGTTTCATGTAACGATGCATGACAGCGCCCGACAAGATCCTGATACTCTTTGGTATTCAACCGTTTCCAGTGTAACTCGTCGTCACTCACGCTGCGTACAGCGCGGGCTGGCGTACCCATCAACAACTGGCGTTTCTCGCCGCGAAAGCCCGCTTTGACAAAGCTCATAGCGGCAACAATGCTCTCTTCGCCAATGACCGCGCCATCCATAATCACGCTGTTCATCCCGACCAGTGCATCGCGACCAATCACACAACCATGCAGGATCGCTCCGTGCCCGATATGACCGTTTTCCCCAACGATGGTGTCAGTGTCGCAGTAGCCATGCATAATGCAGCCATCCTGAATATTGGCTCCCGCTTGCACGATCAACCGCCCGTAGTCACCACGCAGTGAGGCGAGTGGGCCGATGTAGACACCGGCTCCCACAATCACATCGCCAATCAAGACTGCACTGGGATGGACAAACGCCGTCGGGTGAACCACCGGAATTAACCCCTCAAAGGCGTAATAGCTCACGGTTGTTAACGTCCTTTCCACACTGGATCGCGCTTCTCGGCAAACGCCAGCGGCCCTTCAATGGCATCTTCCGAATGCAGAACCGACGGATAGTGTTTCAACACGCCGCTGCGAATATAGCGATACGCTTCTTCTACCGGCATTTCGCTGGTGGTGCGGTAGATCTCTTTCAGCGCCGCAATCGCCAGCGGAGCGCTGTTAACCAGCTGCTGCGCCAGTTCGCGGGCGTTATCCATCAGTTCCGCCTGGCTAACCACGCGGTTGACTACCCCCCAACGCAGCGCCTCTTCTGCGCCCATTCGTCTGCCGGTCATCACCATTTCATTGACGATGGCAGGCGGCAGGATCTTCGGCAGACGCAGCACGCCGCCGCTGTCAGGAACGATGCCCAGTTTGGCTTCCGGCAGGGCGAAGCTGGCGTTATCGGCACAGACAATAAAATCTGCCGCCAGTGCCAGTTCAAAGCCGCCGCCAAAGGCATAGCCGTTCACAGCGGCGATAACTGGTTTGTCGAGATTGAAAATTTCGGTTAATCCCGCAAAACCACCCGGGCCAAAGTCAGCATCCGGTGCTTCGCCTTCTGCTGCCGCTTTTAAATCCCAGCCCGCGGAAAAGAATTTCTCTCCGGCACCGGTAATAATGGCGACACGTAATTGCGGATCGTCACGGAAATTTAGAAATACTTCGCCCATTTCAAAGCTGGTTTTTGCATCAATAGCATTCGCTTTTGGGCGATCAAGGGTAATTTCCAGAATTGATCCATTGCGGGTCAGATGTAATGATTCACTCATTCCTTTTCTCCATTTTTGCTTTTTCAGGGACGACAACATCTCTGCAAAAAATGCATATTGTTTTAGAGCGTGATTATTAGCTGGCAGGGTAGTTCCCTGCCGTTTCATTTATTTAAGATTCTTTCTAATTATTTTCCCCGAGCAATTACGTGGCAGATCTTTTCTGATCTCCAGATAAGAGGGCACTTTAAATTTCGCCATATTTTGTTCGCAGAAGCGGAAAAATTCCTCTTCGCTCAATGTTTCACCTTCATTCAGCACCACAAATGCTTTGATGGCTTCATCGCGTATCGAATCTTTAATACCCACAACCACGATGTCCTGAATTTTCGGGTGCGCGGCGATAATATTTTCCAGCTCCACGCAGGAGACATTCTCGCCACCGCGTTTGATCATATTGCAGCGGCGATCGACGAAATAAAAAAAGCCCTCTTCGTCGCGGTATCCGGTATCGCCGGTATGTAGCCAGCCATCGGCTTCCAGCACTTTCGCAGTGGCTTTCGGGTTGAGAAAATACTCTTTGAAGATGGTTTTCCCTGGTACGCCTTTAATACAGATTTCACCGAGCTCACCAGCCGGGAGGGGACGATTGTGATCGTCGCGGATCTCCGCTTCGTAGCAAAAGCCCGCCCAGCGTCGTTTATCGCCAGGGCGATCGCCGATAATGCCCACAATGGTTTCCGTCATCCCATAAGACGTCAGCAAGCGAACGCTGAAGCGTTCACAAAACGCGTCTTTTTCCTGCTCCGACAGGTTGAGATAAAACATCACTTCCCGCAGGCAGTGTTGCCGATCGTTGGCTGAAGGCGGCTGGACCATCAACGTACGAATCATCATCGGAATACATTCGGTAATGGTGGCGCGGTACTTCTGCACCTGTCCCCAGAAGGCGCGGGCGCTGTATTTCTCGACCAGCACAAAGGTGGCCCCGGCAGAAAACGCCGCCATCGCCGCAGTACACTGGCAGTCAATATGAAACGCAGGCATTACCGTCAGGTAGACGTCATCGTCACGCAGTGCACATTGCCAGGCGGAGTAATATCCAGCGAAGCGCAGGTTGTAATGGGTAATCACCACACCTTTCGGTCGGGAGGTGGTGCCGGAGGTGAAGAGAATTTCCGCCGTATCGTCAGTCGATAGCGGCGGTGCATAGCACAAGGTGGCAGGTTGTTGATTTTTCAGTTGAGTAAACGAACTCACGCCATCATCAGCGGGAAGTGCCATATCTATCAGGCAAATGTGCCGCAACTGAGAGGCATCTTCCTGCTGAATCTGTTGATACATAGGATAAAATTGCGCACTGGTCACCAGCAGGCACGCCTGGCTATTTTGCAGGATCCACGCGCTTTCCTCGCGTAACAGGCGGGCGTTAATCGGCACCATAATCGCGCCAATTTTTGCCAGCCCGAACCAGCAAAAGATAAATTCCGGGCAGTTGTCGAGATGTAGAGCAACCTTGTCGCCTTTGCGAATCCCCAGCGTATAAAACAGGTTTGCCGTGCGGTTAATCTCCTGATTTAACTCAAGATAACTATACCGGTTAACGACTCCGCTGCTGGATTCACAAATCAGCGCCGTTTTATGACCGTAAACGTCCGCCAGATCGTCCCACATTTGACGTAGATGTTGTCCGCCAATGATATCCATTGCACCTCTATCCATTGTTGTTCGTTTGTTATTGGGCGGGCGCTAGTCAGGCAAGCCGACTGACGTCACGCGTTTAGTCCTCAACTTTGGCCAGACCTTTGCTGACCAACTCCTGAATGTCGTTTTCGCTGTAGCCGATATTTTTCAAAATGGCAGCCGTGTCCATGCCATGTGAGGGCATTCCGCGCCAGATTTTTCCGGGGTTATTTTTGAATTTCGGCATGATATTCGGCCCCTTGCAGGTGCGACCATCCATCGTTTGCCACTGAGTGATTGATTCGCGAGCCACATACTGTGGATTGCTTTCCAGTTCCGGTACGGTCAGTACTTTGGCACAGGCGATATTCAGTTCGGCAAAGCGTTCTTTAACTTCTGCGATGGTATGTGCAGCCAGCCAGGCATCGAGTTTCTCTTCTACCAGTGGGCCGTAAGGGCATTCGATACGGTGGATAAGCTGAGTGCCTTCCGGGATTTCCGACGTACCGAGCAGATGTGCGAGGCCAATATCTTTAAAGCACTCTTCAATTTGAGTAATGCCCACCAGTTCCATCACGATGTAGCCGTCGGCGCATTTGTATAGACCGCAACCGGCGTAGTAGGGATCTTTACCTTTGGTCATGCGCGGGCACATTTCGCCGCCGTTGAAGTAATCCATCATGAAGTACTGGCCCATACGCAGCATCACTTCATACATGGCGATGTCGATACTTTCGCCTTTACCGGTTTCACGCACTTTATGCAGTGCTGCCAGCGCCGCCGTGGTGGCGGTCAGACCAGAAAAGTAATCGGCGGTATACGGGAAGGCAGGCATTGGCTGGTCAACATCACCGTTCTGAATCAGGTAACCACTGAAGGCCTGGGCGATGGTGTTATAGGCCGGAAGATTGGTGTACTCCTCGGTGCCGTACTGACCAAAACCGGACAGGTGAGCGATAACCAGTTTCGGGTTGTGCTGCCACAGGACTTCATCGGTAATGCCACGACGGGCAAAGGCCGGACCTTTGCTGGCTTCGATGAAGATATCGGTGGTTTCCATTAATTTCAGAAACGCTTCGCGGCCTTCATCTTTGAAAATATTTAACGACAGCGCGTGCAAATTGCGGCGGGAGAGCTGCGGGTAGTTCGGTTGAACGCGAATGGTGTCGGCCCAGGCGACGTTCTCGATCCAAATAACTTCCGCGCCCCATTCTGCGAACATTTGCCCGGCGAACGGCCCGGCGATTTCGATACCGGAGAAGACAACGCGCAATCCGGCCAGCGGCCCGAATTTCGGCATGGGTAGATGATCCATTATTAGCTCCTGAAAAATTTATGTAGCGCATGACTGCCGGATGCGGCGTAAACGCTTTATCCGGCCTACATTCGTGCTCCCGTAGGTCTGATAAGACGCGTCAGCGTCGCATCAGGCAGCGCACGGACTTAGCGGTATTGCTTCAGCACCGCGCGACCCAGCGTCAGGATCTGCATTTCGTCAGATCCCCCGGAGACGCGGTCTACACGCAGATCACGCCAGAAGCGGCTGATGCGGTGGTTGCCCGCAATCCCGACACCGCCCAGCACCTGCATTGCGCTATCCACCACTTCAAATGCCGCATTGGCGCAGAAGTATTTGCACATCGCTGCATCGCCAGAGGTGATGGTGCCGTTGTCTGCTTTCCACGCTGCTTCATACAGCATGTTTTTCATGGAGTTTAATTTGATCGCCATGTGGGCGAATTTTTCCTGAATCAACTGGAAACGACCAATAGCCTCGCCAAACTGCACGCGCTGGTTGGCGTAGCGCGCCGCATCTTCAAAGGCGCACATCGCCGTACCGTAGTTGGTCAGGGCTACCAGGAAACGTTCATGGTCGAACTCTTCTTTGACGCGGTTAAAGCCGTTACCTTCCCGACCGAACATGTCTTTCTCGTCCAGTTCCACATCGTCAAAGGTGATTTCACAGCAGCTATCCATACGCAGACCGAGCTTTTCAAGTTTGGTCACTTTGATGCCCGGTTTGCTCATATCAACAAACCATTCGGTGTAGACAGGTTTGTCCGGAGAAGCCCCGTCGCGCGCCATCACCACGATGTACGGGGTGTAGGCGCTGCTGGTAATAAAACACTTACTACCATTAAGATAAATCTTACCATTTCTACGGGTATAAGTCGTTTTCAGGCTACCCACGTCGGAGCCCGCGCCCGGTTCGGTAATCGCTGAGTTCCACATCTGCTTACCGGTGCCGCGGAAAGCCATAATTTTGTCGATCTGCTCTTGTGTGCCTTCGCGCAGGAAGGTGTTGAACCCGCCCGGCAACTGGTACAGTACATAGGTTGGTGCCCCCAGACGTCCCAGCTCCATCCACACGGCGGCGAGAGTAACAAACCCCGCGTCCAGACCACCGTGCTCTTCAGGGATCAGCAGACTGTCGATACCCATATCCGCCAGTGCTTTGACAAAACGTTCCGGGTAGACGCTGTCACGGTCGCACTCGGCAAAATAGGCCTCCCAGTTTTCGCTGGCCATAAGTTCGCGGATACCGGCGACAAACAGTTCCTGCTCATCATTTAAATTAAAATCCATCTTTCAACCTCTTGATATTTTGGGGGTTAATTAATCTTTCCAGTTCTGTTTCGCGTCTTTAATAAAGGAGAGCGTCACCATAATGTTGACGAAGAACAGCGGGCATCCTCCGGCGATAATGGCGGTTTGAATCGGTTTCAGGCCGCCGAGCGCCAGCAGAACAATACCGATAATGCCAACCAGAATTGACCAGCCGATACGCACCAGCAGCGGTGGTTCTTCACCATCGCGTACTTCGCGGCAAGTGGACATCGCCAGGGTATAAGAGCAGGCGTTAACCAGCGTAACGGTGGCAATAAAGCAGAGGATGAAGAAGCCCCACATGGTGGCGGTGCTGAGTGGCAGAGCGGCCCAGGTTTCAATGATGGCGCGCGCCACACCGTACTGTTCGATCAGATTTGGAATGTTGATGATGTTTTTATCCATCAACAGCAGAGTGTTACTACCGAGTACAGTCCACAGGATCCAGGTTGACGCTGTCAGCCCCAGCACCATGCCGAAGCACAGTTCACGCACGGTACGACCACGGGAGATGCGGGCGAGGAAGATACTCATCTGGATAGCGTAAATCACCCACCATGCCCAGTAGAACACGGTCCAGCCCTGCGGGAAGCCGCCTTTAGCGATGGGATCGGTATAGAACAACATGCGCGGCAGATACATCAGCAACATCCCCACCGAATCGGTGAAGTAGTTCATGATGAAGCTGGCACCGCTGACAATGAACACCCAACCCAGCATCAGGAAGCTCAGGTAACTACGCACGTCACTGGCGATACGTACCCCTTTTTGCAGACCGCAAGCGACGCAAATGGCGTTGAGGATAATCCAGCAGGTAATGATGATAGCGTCCAGTTGCAGGGTATGCGGAATGCCAAACAACCATTGCATACACTCGGTCACCAGCGGCGTGGCAAGGCCCAGACTGGTGCCCATCGCGAAGATCAAGGCGACGAGATAGAAGTTGTCGACGATAGTGCCGAACAACCCTTTGGCGTGTTTTTCACCTACCAGCGGCACTAGTGTCGAGCTGGGGCGAATCACTTCCATTTTGCGGACAAAGAAGAAGTAAGCGAAGGCGACTGAAAGGAAGCTGTAAGTGGCCCACGGCAGAGGTCCCCAGTGGAACAAGCTGTAAGCCAGCCCCAACTCTTTCGCCCCTGTCGAGTTCGGTTCTAAGCCAAACGGCGGGGTGGAGATGTAGTAGTAGATCTCAATCGATCCCCAGAACAGTACGGCAGCAGACGTACAGGAGGCGAACATCATAAAGATCCAACTGGCGGTACTAAATTCAGGTGGTTCGTTACCTAAACGCTTTTTGGCATACGGGCCAAACACCAGCCAGAACCAACCGAAAAGCATCACTACCATATACCATTCAAATGCCCATCCCCATACATTGGTGACGTAACTGAATACAGCATTAATAACGACATTCGCTGCATCCAGATCTCTGACTGTAAGCCAACAAAGTATGCCGACGATTATTAACGGCGGAAAGAAAACCTTCGGTTCTATTCCCGTTTTTCTCTTTTCATTCTTCATGAGTTAATTCCACTGTGAAAACGAATATTTATTTTGCGTTCCCGTTTGTTTTATTTTTGTTAACATTTAATATAATTATTATTAACCTCGTGGACGCGTTAATGGCTAACTCATAATGGGTATTCAATTGGCTGCGTTCTGTGATGTTAGTCACAGTTTTTTATCGGGTAAAAACAGGGCGTCTTTGTGTAAATATTCATTGTTTATCAATGTGATGAGTTTGATTGTGAGTGAAAAAATAGCATCTGACTTTCAATATTGGTGAGGGACTTAACAATATTGAAAGTTGGATTTATCTGCGTGTGACATTTTCAATATTGGTGATTAAAGTTTTATTTCCAAATTAAAGGGCGTGATATCTGTAATTAACACCACCGATATGAACGACGTTTCCTTCATGATTTCTGGAGATGCAATGAAGATTATTACTTGCTATAAGTGCGTGCCTGATGAACAGGATATTGCGGTCAATAATGCTGATGGTTCGTTAGACTTCAGTAAAGCCGATGCCAAAATAAGCCAATACGATCTCAACGCTATTGAAGCGGCTTGCCAGCTAAAGCAACAGGCAGCAGAGGCGCAGGTGACGGCCCTAAGTGTGGGCGGTAAAGCCCTGACCAACGCCAAAGGGCGTAAAGATGTGCTATCGCGCGGTCCGGATGAACTGATTGTGGTGATTGATGACCAGTTCGAGCAGGCACTGCCGCAACAAACGGCGAGCGTACTTGCTGCAGCCGCCCAGAAAGCAGGCTTTGATTTGATCCTCTGTGGCGATGGTTCTTCCGACCTTTATGCCCAGCAGGTTGGTTTGCTGGTAGGCGAAATCCTCAATATTCCGGCAGTTAACGGCGTCAGCAAAATTATCTCCCTGACGGCAGATACCCTCACCGTTGAGCGCGAACTGGAAGATGAAACAGAAACCTTAAGCATTCCGCTGCCTGCGGTTGTTGCTGTTTCCACTGATATCAACTCCCCACAAATTCCTTCGATGAAAGCCATTCTCGGCGCGGCGAAAAAGCCAGTCCAGGTATGGTCGGCGGCGGATATCGGTTTTAACGCAGAGGCAGCCTGGTCAGAACAACAGGTTGCCGCGCCGAAACAGCGCGAGCGTCAGCGCATCGTGATTGAAGGCGACGGCGAAGAACAGATCGCCGCATTTGCTGAAAATCTTCGCAAAGTCATTTAATTACAGGGGATGCTATGAACACGTTTTCTCAAGTCTGGGTATTCAGCGATACCCCTTCTCGTCTGCCGGAACTGATGAACGGTGCGCAGGCTTTAGCTAATCAAATCAATGCCTTTGTCCTCAATGATGCCGACGGCGCACAGGCAATCCAGCTAGGCGCTAATCATGTCTGGAAATTAAACGGCAAACCGGACGATCGGATGGTCGAAGATTACGCCGGTGTCATGGCGGACACTATTCGCCAGCACGGCGCAGACGGTCTGGTGCTGTTGCCGAATACCCGTCGCGGCAAATTACTGGCGGCAAAACTGGGTTATCGCCTTAAAGCGGCGGTGTCTAACGATGCCAGCACCGTCAGCGTACAGGACGGGAAAGCGACAGTGAAACACATGGTTTACGGCGGTCTGGCGATTGGCGAAGAACGCATTGCCACGCCGTATGCGGTACTGACCATCAGCAGCGGCACGTTTGATGCGGCTCAGCCAGACGCGTCACGCACTGGCGAAACGCACACCGTGGAGTGGCAGGCTCCGGCTGTGGCGATTACCCGCACGGCAACCCAGGCGCGCCAGAGCAACAGCGTCGATCTCGACAAAGCCCGTCTGGTGGTCAGCGTCGGTCGCGGCATTGGCAGCAAAGAGAACATTGCGCTGGCAGAACAGCTTTGTAAGGCGATAGGTGCGGAGTTGGCCTGTTCTCGTCCGGTGGCGGAAAACGAAAAATGGATGGAGCACGAACGCTATGTCGGTATCTCCAACCTGATGCTGAAACCTGAACTGTACCTGGCGGTGGGGATCTCCGGGCAGATCCAGCACATGGTTGGTGCTAATGCATCGCAAACCATTTTCGCCATCAATAAAGATAAA
>ONZU01001855.1_pt1 | contig 9513 bp, 12 predicted proteins | sample 1671161 | NCBI WGS metagenome assembly ONZU01 (sample SAMN06348128, study PRJEB24527) | human gut metagenome | biome: human gut; feature: ankylosing spondylitis patient; material: feces | host: Homo sapiens | place: China | collected 2015-10
TGGTGCCATAGCTCAGTTGGTAGAGCAAAGGACTGAAAATCCTTGTGTCCCCGGTTCGATTCCTGGTGGCACCACTTTGAAGAAAAGCAAAAGACAGTAAAATCCTGATTTCCAAGCGTAATCGGGATTTTTTGTTTTCCCCCCGGCACGCAAAAAACGGCAAAATATTACCGTTCGAGGTGGAGCAAAAATCTCCACCGAATTAGAGTCTTTCTCACTGATTCAATAACTTTCTATGTCTATCTAATTTGACTCAAGCAGAATTCAGAAAACATATTGCAGACGCAGTTGTGATAGAAAAAAGTTTTTCTGATAAAAACTATTGCAGAAATTACCTACCCAAACGTAGCTTCCATTGATTTTTATTCCTAAATAACGATTCAAATAAAAATTTATTCCCAACGATAAATCTTTCTCTTCCCCTCCTAAAATACCAGAACGTTCATCATTCATATCTGTATAATTAAAACGAGCAACGAGTTCTATAGCCTGTGGAGTAACAGGACGTCCTGGAACAGCATACATAGTATCATACTCAAATTCGCGTCCTTTCAGCAAAATACCTCCTTGTATATATCCTCCATGCGCACGATAAGAGTTCTGTCCGGATGTACGATGCAAACAATCGAAAAAATATTCAGACTGTATCATAAAACGTGGAGCTGTATAAAGAAACTCTATCACCCCTTTTAGCTCACTTCCCATATCTGGGATATCAGCCTCGAGCAAAGCAGCAGGAAACATCGACGTAACTCCGTCACTGCTTACACTCCCTATAGGAGATTCCTCTACATTTACCTGACTAGTACGATATGAAACAGCTCCTCCTACATGCAAAAGCCGCCCTTTGTCGGAGAGGAACAGTAAGGGTGAAGTGATGATGCCCCGTTATAACTGTGTCACTACGCATACAGCCCGTCGTAGCGGAATCACCAATATGTACCTGACGCACAAATACACCATCTTGCAGATGATGCATGTAAGCGGACATAAGACGCAGAAGACTTTCATGGATTACATCAAGCTCTCTTCCGATGAGATTGCGGATGAGATTGATGCTATTGCCAATGGTGCGAAAGCTGATGTGTTTTAAATAAGATTACAATATAACAAACTGAAAATCATATATTATGGATAATTTGAACCAGACAGATAGCATCGTTATATACCAAACGACAGATGGTGAAACCTGTATAGATGTTAAGTTTCAAAATGAAACCGTTTGGCTATCTCAAGCGCAAATGGCGGAATTGTTTCAGAAGGACAGAACAGTCATCGGACGTCATATCAATAATATATTCAAGGAGGGAGAACTTGAAGAAAGCTTGGTATGTGCAAAATTTGCACATACCAAGGATTATGGTCGTAGAGAAGGGTTTACCCAGCGGACGGAAACCAGTATGTATGGAAGAATTATTCAACATCCTCAGTGAGGGCAAAGTCCATGTGAGAGTGGAAATGGATGCCGCAGACCTCAAGGCATTTTCCGATGAACTAATCCGCCGTGCCAAGGATGAACTCGGCTCGATGGTGGAAGCCGCCCGTAAGGAGCGCATGCTATCCAAGGCAGAGGTAAAGGAACTGTTCGGTGTATGTGATGCCACCCTGTGGCATTGGGACAAGAAAGGCATCCTCAAGCCCGTCAAGACCGGCAACAAGGTGCTTTATCCCGAACATGAAGTGCGCAAGGCGCTTGGACAACGCAACCAAATCCTATGAGCTTATGGAGAATCCCATTCTTTTCCCTCTGGGTATATTTCCTGCGCCCGTAAGGCATATCGTGGAATCTCTGCAGAAGTATGAGCACTATCAGGTGGACTTTACAGCTGTTTCTTTTTTCACTGCATTTGCAGCCGCCATGGGCAATAGACAGCCTGCTCTCCAACTTCAACCGCTACAACGGTTCGGACGAAAGCTACTTTCTCAGCCTGTTCAGTGGTACCCCCTTTAAATACACCCGCAAGTCGAACAACGAGTATATCTTCCTGCCCAATCCTTACTGCTCCATTATCGGCTCCACCCAGCCCGGCATGCTCTCCTCGCTGTTTGGCGGGAAACGCTCGCAGAACGGCTTTTCCTCCCGTTTCCTGAAAGTCTATCCGGATATAGCTGCCATGCCATCCTGGAACGAGGCTTCCATGCCGGAAGAAGTCCTGGATGAATGGGAACGCATCATCCGTCAGGTGGATGCCGTTCAGCCTCCGGCAGGACAGGAGGGGAAGACAAATTCCCTTGAACTTTTCTTTTCGCAGGCAGCCAAACAGTGTTTAATCAGGTGGAAGAATGAGGTGAACTGCCGTATCTATGTGGAGTCGGAAAGCGAGGCGGAGAAAGCCCTTTGCGGCAAGCTGGAAACCTACCTCATCCGCTTCTGTCTGGTCATTCCTGCCAGTTGGAACTTCCTGCCCTCAGTATTGCCGTAGGTATAGGCCGGGTCATAGCCCACCACATGGAGCGTACCGTCGAACTGCACGCCCTGCTGCGTGAGATGCTGCTTCTTCGACACGATGCGGTGCATGTTGTCGTAGCCCATCTCCAGCCGGTAGGAAGCGGTCTTGCTGTCCGCTCCGGCATAGGTTCCCGTAGCACTTGCCAGACGGTAGAGTGCGTCATACGTATAGGCATGCGCCATCTGTCCGCCCGCCTTTCCGCTTTCGGGAAGTGCGGCCTTGTTGGCAACGCTGAGCACGTTGCTTACGGCATCGTAGGTATAGCCATTGTCCATGATGGACTTGCCGCCTGCGTTGACCGTCAGGTTCTGCAGCCTGCGGCGTGCGGGCTCGTAGGTGTAGAAGGTCTTCGCACCGTTGCAGTATTTCAGATAGGTGCGCTGCTCGAACTTGTCATAGCCGATGCGGTTCACGTAGTCATAGCCGTAGGACTTGTAGCCGCGTACCTTTTCCAGCTGACCGCCGAGGTTGTAGGAGTAAGTGACCTTCTCCTCGTCCGGGTAGATCATCTCCAGGAGGCGGTTGTGGCTGTCGTAGGTCCACTGCGTCACATAGGTGGCAATCGCCTGGTTGGGCACAATCAGCGTGCGGCGGGTCTTGGTGACTTCGCCCATCTTGCCGTAGAAGTACTCGATGGCTCCCGTTCCGTCCTCACGGAGCATCAGGCGACCGATGCGGTTCTGCGAGGCGTTGCGTCCGCCGTAGTAATACTTCACGTTGTTCTCCGGGTGGTCGGAATCACCGTATGTTGAACCGCTAGTCCGGTAGTATGAGAGGTCGGTTGATTACGAAAATAGGAGACAAACACCTTTGATTAGTGTTTACCTCCTATTCGAATGGGTGAATGAATTTATCAATACGACCCTTTAACCTCTTATATTAGAGTATTTTCATGAAACAGTATAAAGTTTGAATTACAATAGAGCATAATGCCACCAATGCTAACACATAAATATCGTATCTTATATTGGTGTTAAAATAAAGAACTCATTTTTCTTTTCAACTTTGAAAATAGCATCTATTGGTGTGCGTTTCAATATTGTATCAGATGCACTAATACTTATCCCTTTAATTTTATCAAGTTCAACAGAATACCAACATTCTGAATATATAATTTTGTTATTTTTGAGGAAATAAATTCTATCGCCTACATCTACAAAATCATTAACCTCAATAGGAAGTGTCTTGTTAACCACTTCTAAAGGCACTTTTGCTGAGAAAAAGTACAGTGTATCCCATTCAAATCCATTTTCTTCAGAAAAATTATTGAAAGATATTTGATAATTTGAAGTTTCAAACTGTTCATTGACATACGAATATATGTCATTGTGGGATGAGCATCCCACAATGATACATATAAAAGAGAAAATTATAGCTAACAAATATTTCATTTCATTGTTCCCCAAGTTATTTGTTTTTGCATAAGTTCATCTTTGACTTTTTGGTCATAAACCTTTTGTTCTTCAGGGGTAAATCCGTTTTGGGTGAGTCCATTAAATACCTGTCGCAGTTTGTTATATTTTTCTTCAGATAGCTTGGTTCTTACAACATTATAATTGCCATTTTTATCCTTAATTGCGGTATATAGCCCTTTTTCCTTAAATTCATCTAAAATTCTAAGAGCTAACTGCTTCATTCCTTTTGATGTACTCTGCATACCTATATTTCTTCCTATAATATTATTAAGTAAATCGACTGTTTGATCAGCTTCTGATAAATTAGAAAACGTTCTTATAGATAAATCTACAAATGGATTAGATTCATGTGCATTGCCTATTTGCTTGGCAATATCAGTACCATATCTGTCCGTAATTGTAGCTTGCCATAAAGTATGTCTAAATGCTCCATTTTCGCTTCCCATTTCTATTTCGCCTGAACGTGGTCTGCTTCCATATAACACTTCTTGACGTGTAGCAAATCGAGTCGCATTAGTGGAAATATTTGTAGAGCCTTTAATAACAGAGCCAATTTCAAATGCTATTATAGGATGCCTTAATCCAAAGAAGATTTCCCTCGTTTTGTGAGATGTACTAGGTTCTTTAGGCTCACATCCATCTAAATCAACATATACTAAAGTGTTATTGAAACTATATGCATAAGTTGTATAATTAGGATATAGCCCTTGTTTGGGATCCGTAGAAATCCACAAATTCAGCCTCGGGTCATAGTACCTTGCACCATAGTAATACAGTCCCGTCTCCTCATCGAATTCCTTCGCGTTAAAGAGATAAGGCGTATTCCAGATGCTATTCCGCTCTTCAATGAACACTTCACCGAACGGTACGTACTCTATGTGCTGAACCACCTCGCCGTCCAGGTTGGTGATGTAGCTGCTGCTGCCCAAGTGGTCGGGATGGTAGTAGAACTGCAACTTTTCGTATGCGTCCGGATCCTGGAAGTTGTTTTCCAGTGCCAATGCACGAGCCTGTGCAGCTTCGGGAGAACCGTCGTCGCAGCAGAATCCCTGTCCGTCCACATAGTCGTTGTTGTCCGTTCCGTTGTACGGCACCTCAAAGATAGCATAATTATCCTTAATTACACGCTGTTGGGCGGAATATTTTTGTTTATAATTAACAGAAAGTCCGTCCGTTTCACTGCCGGCATATTGGATGCGTCTCGGGTCAGAACCGTAGGAGGCGAAGTCGCCAATCTTGGAAACGATGCGCTGCGAGCCGATATAGATGTGCTTGGTGTAGCGTCCGCCCTGGTTGCCCACCAGATAAGGACTGACGTAGAGCGAGAACTTCGCTGTGTTGGTGCGTCCGCCCGCGAACTCGGAGTTCACGTAGAGCTGTTCACCCTCACCGCTGGTCTTCACCGTGCGTTCACCGTCGGCATCATACCAGTAGTTGGTCACGAAGCCGTTGTCATCGGAAGCCGTCAGGCGGTTCTCCTCGTCCCAGCGGAGCTTGCGCTCGGCTGCGGTGGAATCCAACGCACCGTCCTGCTTGATGCGGCCTGTATTGACATAGACCAAGTTGCCGTTGGCATCGTAAGTGTAAGTGTGGCTGTTGTCCACCTTGGCCACGGAGTCTGGATTCTCTTCCGTGCGGTAGTTCGCATCCTTCACTTCGGCCAGTTGGAACTTTCTGCCCTCAGTCTTGCCGTAGGTATAGGTCAGGTCATAGCCCACATGAAGCGTACCGTCGAACTGTACGCCCTGCTGTGTGAGATGCTGCTTCTTCGACACGATGCGGTGCATGTTGTCGTAGCCCATCTCCAGCCGGTAGGAAGCGGTCTTGCTGTCCGCTCCGGCATAGGTTCCCGTAGCACTTGCCAGACGGTAGAGTGCGTCATACGTATAGGCATGCGCCATCTGTCCGCCCGCCTTTCCGCTTTCGGGAAGTGCGGCCTTGTTGGCAACGCTGAGCACGTTGCTTACGGCATCGTAGGTATAGCCATTGTCCATGATGGACTTGCCGCCTGCGTTGACCGTCAGGTTCTGCAGCCTGCGGCGTGCGGGCTCGTAGGTGTAGAAGGTCTTCGCACCGTTGCAGTATTTCAGATAGGTGCGCTGCTCGAACTTGTCATAGCCGATGCGGTTCACGTAGTCATAGCCGTAGGACTTGTAGCCGCGTACCTTTTCCAGCTGACCGCCGAGGTTGTAGGAGTAAGTGACCTTCTCCTCGTCCGGGTAGATCATCTCCAGGAGGCGGTTGTGGCTGTCGTAGGTCCACTGCGTCACATAGGTGGCAATCGCCTGGTTGGGCACAATCAGCGTGCGGCGGGTCTTGGTGACTTCGCCCATCTTGCCGTAGAAGTACTCGATGGCTCCCGTTCCGTCCTCACGGAGCATCAGGCGACCGATGCGGTTCTGCGAGGCGTTGCGTCCGCCGTAGTAATACTTCACGTTGTTCTCCGGGTGGTCGGGATAGTTGATGCCCGTCAGCCGGTGATAATCGTAGTCGTAGGTGATGGACTTGCCTTCCTTGGCAAGGTTGGCTGTCTGCTTGGTCAGCACATTGCCGAGTGCATCATACGTGAAGGAAGTTATATCCTTGCGGAATTGTTTATCTTGTCTTAGCGAAGCTTGCTTTCGCCTGAATCTGCCTTATTATGTTTATCGTTCATCAAACGTTCGGTATTCACATAAAGTTCATTATTCTACAATTCTTGTTGTCTTTTCCAAGTAAATGCCAGATAAATTCTCGGCTATTATATTAATAGCCATTCTTTCTGACATGTATATTGTTGAATCAAAAGGAAATATAAAAAATAAATCCATATTGAAATGTTCTTTAAATACAATCTTATCAATTCCAACACCAAAGGCGCCTGAAGGGTCTTTTTCTTTCAACGATAAATAATGCTCAAACGATTTTATTTCAATCGGACATTTTGGAAAAGTCCATTCAGTTTCTATAAAAGCCGAATCTTTAAAATTTATATATTCAATAATATTAGGTCCATAAAAATGAAGCCAATTATAGATAATTTTTTCATCCTTTAAAAGAATGATTGATTCAAAATCTTGGTAATCTAACATTCTAAATTGCGAAAGTACGTCAAAGAACTTTGGGCTAATTAGAAGATCACATGCTGGGCCACTTGTTGTACTCAGAAGATCTGATAGTTTTGCTCCTTTTTGAAGCTTAAACTCTAATTTTGGAGCTTCGCCAAACTTATGCCATGGACTCAATAGCTGAGCTGTGAAAGGAGTTAAACATTCAACTTGGGGATATTTATGCTTGTTATCTATTAATGGTGACAATTTATAATACATATACTCTTAATTTTGAAAACATTTATTAAATTAGAAATGATACTGCTAGTAGACCTCAACTAAGTTATTGGCTGAAACTACTAAGTCGTTCTGCTTAGATAGAACACCAATACAAAGTTCTCTATATTTCTTTCATACTCATTTTATATTTTAATGTACGAGAGAGAACAACACCTTGTTGGAATCAGCAGAGTTATAAGTGCTTACATATTCATAAGCTTTTTTACAACTCCGGATAACGTATTCCTGATCCGATTCTTGAGGATTCTTATCACAATACCAATTGTCATAAGTGAGACTTGGAATATTATCCTTGAGAAGGAATACATCTCCACCCAGCACTGGAATGCCTTGTTCTTCGAAGCAACCTATCATCCTAAGTGCCTCACATTTGGAGTATGCAACATTGTTGATTCCCAATCCATTGAGATTAAAGACTGAATCCATAGCATTATTCTTTCATTATTACTGAGCTGTTATAAAAATGCAACAAATCTGTACAATCATTTATTTTAGAATATGTCGGTAAAAAACCGCATTGTCATCTACTCTGCCACCGGAGTTGATATTATATTCAGATGGAACATAAAGCGTATCTCCAATGGTGACTATAGGCTTGGGGATATTGTATATCCCTTTAAATTTCCATATTTTCCCATCGCTGTTACGCTTCAGGAAATGAGCAAAAGTCCATGGTCCAACATCAAAATATAACATCGTATAATCCGAATCAAAACAAATCACGGGCTTATATCTTACGATTACAGTATCCTCTATCAAAACACATCCATCATGTTTTCCCCGCCATACAAGGCTATCTTGTATCTCCTTGGAAAGTTCCATGTACTTCACAGGTGCACCATCAGTATAATCAATGATTCGGCTATCAATAAACCAATAGCTTATCACAGACAAAACTATCAAGCCGGTTATTATTATCCACTTTTTCATTATTTTGCGTAATAAATGATAGTTTTAAGTTGCTACTGCCTATAAAATAAGTCAACTATCGTCTTTATCGGATAGTTAGCTTATCTTTAAGAATCGACATGTATGTCAGCAGGAAGCTATACTATTTGTAGTCTTCTAAAATTTCACTTAAATCTTCTGCAAATGTATTCAATCCTACGATTTTGCCAACGGGCTCTTGTATTGTCGGAAAAACATTAAGAAGAAGTTCTTCCTTACAAATATAATCTATTACAGATTCTTCAAAAGAATCAAGAGTTATAGCAATACTTACGCAATCTGCATTCTCTTTCATACAAAATGCTTGAGCATATTCTTTGGAAGACCATATCGGAAGTAGTCGTTCTTTTCCAAAAGGCTGAATCGCAAAGGAGTTTTTATCTCCAACTATTGACCACATTGTTTCAGTATCAGCAATTCTTTTAAGCGTATACTGATATCTTACTTCAGGCTGGCACTTCGTTAGAGCCTCATATTCCTCATTAGAAATCCTAAGTTCATTTAGACTTGCTTCTTTTCCCATTGTTGTCATATTTATGTTGTAATCGCAGAACCGCATTCTATCTTATCCAAAAATAGCATAATTATCCTAATTACCTGCTGTAGAGTGGAATATTTTGCTTGTAATCAGCAAAAAAATGTCCGTGGCACAGAATACAAAAGTAGTGGTTTGTTGTGATGTATTTTACCTGTTTACCTGATGAAAAATGTATAAAGTAATGTGAATTAATTAACTAATGTTTGATTGTGTTTGAGCTGTATGGGTATTTAATGCATAAGAAACACGGAATAAATAACTTAAGTATTAGCGTTTAATAGCCTTAGATAGCACTGTTTGAGGGATAAATGAATTGAAGCAACTGAAAACAATCAATCTGACGACCAAGATACTTGTTGCTCTTGTTGTTGGTATCTTTGCTCATCTAGATAGCCTTGTATATGGGTTCGGTGTTCTATGGGCTGACGGTTATAAATATAAGGTTGTATATAGCTCTCGGTTCTTCGGTTATAGGTATGATGGTTTATAATGTGGAAAAAGGGTAAAAGGTCAAAAAGTTCAATAAGGTCAAAGTGTCATCGTGTCATTGGGGTTATTGTGTTTTCTTTGTTTATGATGCACGTTCAAGGTAGTGTGCCTAATTTACGGGATTGTGCTTCTATGATGCTTTCGGAACGAGAGGGAAAAGAATGTACTACGAATAAGAAGGGTGTGAGTGCTGGCCTTTTTTTTATTGGCGCTTTAATCGGTTTGAAGATTAAAAGGAAGTCTTTAATGGTATTTAATCAAGGCGATTTAAAGGGTCAGTAGAAATTTCGTGGGGATTATTTTTTATACTCGTAAAGTATTGCTTACTTCGCATTATGAAAAAC
>ONZU01001858.1_pt1 | contig 9500 bp, 5 predicted proteins | sample 1671161 | NCBI WGS metagenome assembly ONZU01 (sample SAMN06348128, study PRJEB24527) | human gut metagenome | biome: human gut; feature: ankylosing spondylitis patient; material: feces | host: Homo sapiens | place: China | collected 2015-10
TAAGATGGATCGTATGGATTTCCGATTAGAACATCTGGATCAACTGACTGTTACGGATCTGGAAGAATACATGGAATATTTAAAATACCGGTTCAATGAAAATAATAAAGAAGTGATCAACAAAGAACGGGGAATCATGCGTAAAATATCCTCTTTAAAAAGCTTTTACAACTACTTTTTCCGTGTAGAAAAAATCAAGACCAATCCAGCTGCTCTGGTCCGGCTGCCGAAGCTTCATGATAAAGAAATCATCCGTCTGGATATCGATGAAGTTGCCATGCTTTTAGACGAGGTGGAACAGGGGGAGAGCCTGACCGACCGCCAGAAAGCATATCATGACCGGACCAAAGTCCGAGATCTGGCTCTTTTAACGCTTCTTCTGGGCACTGGTATCCGTGTGTCTGAATGTGTGGGGCTGGATATTCATGATGTGGATTTCAAAAATGGCGGTATCCACATCCACCGAAAAGGCGGGAAAGAGGTTACCGTTTACTTCGGTGCTGAGGTGGAAGATGCTTTGAATGATTATCTTGCAGAACGTCAACAGATTGATCCGGAGCCCGGCAGTGAAAATGCCCTCTTCCTGTCTATGCAGCGAAAACGTATGAATGTAAGAAGCGTAGAAAACCTGGTAAAAAAATACGCTAAAATTGTAACACCCTTAAAGAAAATCACCCCGCACAAGCTCCGCAGTACCTATGGTACCAATCTCTACCGTGAAACCGGTGATATCTATCTGGTCGCTGACGTTTTAGGCCACTCCGATGTCAATACAACCAAGAAGCATTATGCTGCTTTGGAGGACGAAAGACGTAGAAGTGCCAGAAATGCCGTAAGACTGAGAGAAAAGGAATAAATGTCACCACCAGAGGTAACATTATCTCCAGAGATGGTATCAACGCCCATGCAAATCATCACCACCGGCTAAGCCGGTGGTTTGTTTTTCGCCCTATAAGGGCTCATTCCCTGTGCTGGAGTCTAAAGACTCATCGAAAGGTTCGCCAGCCACAACATCAGCTACTTGCTAAGCCCCTTGGGCTTATTACTTTTTCTTGCTTTTAATTACCGGCTCACCCGTAAACGGGTCAATATACTCTTTCATAGACATCTGATCATATTCCAAATCTTCCTTCAACTGATTTCGAATATACTCTTCAATCTTTTTTGCATTTTTTCCTACTGTATCAACATAATATCCTCTACACCAAAAATGTCTATTTCCATATTTATATTTGAGATTCGCATGCCTTTCAAATATCATAAGTGTGCTTTTTCCTTTTAAATATCCTACAAACTCTGACACACTCATCTTTGGTGGAATTTCAACTAACATATGGACATGATCTGGGCATATTTCTGCCTCTACTATATGGACCTCTTTTCGCTTACATAGCATGCTTAAAATATTAGCTATGTCCTGTCTCAATTCTCCATATATAATTTTTCTTCTATATTTGGGTGCAAAAACTATGTGGTACTTACAATTCCATGTTGTATGTGATAAACTATTATTGTCCATTTGGACTACCTCCTTTGATTAATAAAATGGTTGGCGAACCTTTTTTATTATATCATTGGAGGTTTTTTGCACAACGCTAAAGCTATTCTAACCACCCGCAGAGCAGGTGGTTTATTTGTTCTCCAAAGTTCCGTTTTTCGGATCAACGAAAAACTCCTCAATGGAGAACAGGGCCCTGCCCTAACAAAAAAAGGATTTCCGAAATGAAAACATTTCAGAAATCCTTCTTTTTATTCTATGTCAGCTATTTATTTATCGTACTCCAGATAAGCCCCCTTCATCGGACTTGCTGCCAGCATACTGAACAGTCTCAATACACCTTTTTTATACTTCGGTGCTCTTGGCTGCCAGTTTTTACGGCGTTCTTTCAAGATCTCATCGATCTCTTCCGGTGTTTTCTTCTCACCGGCTACACCGATGATGTTTAATTTCCGCTCCATCACATCGATCTCGATCAGATCTCCCTCTTCAACCAGGGCGATCGGGCCTCCATCCACTGCTTCTGGACTGCAGTGACCGATCACAGGACCGGTGGATGCGCCGGAGAAACGACCGTCTGTGATCAGGGCAATGCTTCTTCCCAATTCTTTATCACTGCTGATAGCCTCGGAGGTGTAGAACATCTCCGGCATTCCGCTTCCTTTTGGACCCTCATAGCGGATAAATACTGCGTCACCTTTCTGGACCTTATGCTTCAGAACCGCATCCAGACATTCTTCCTCACTGTCAAATGGTCTCGCTCTCAGGACTGCCTTGAACATCTCCTTCGGACAAGCCGTATGTTTGATGACTGCGCCCTCTGGTGCTAAGTTGCCCTTTAAAATGGCGATGCTTCCATCGGTTCCGATGGCTTTATCATACGGACGGATGATATCCTCTCTGGTCAGATGGATATTGTAACGTTTATTAAACTCCTCCAGCCATTTCTGACATTTCTCATAAAAGCCATTCTTCTTTAATTCTTCCAGGTTCTCGCCCAGGGTCTTACCGGTAACAGTCATCACATCCAGGTGCAGATGCTCCTTGATCTCTTCCATGATGGCCGGAACACCGCCAGCGTAGTAGAACACCTCAGCCGGCCATTTACCTGCCGGACGGATATCCAGAAGATAATGTGCTCCTCTGTGGAGGCGGTCAAAGGTATCACCGGTGATCTCAAAGCCGAACTCATGGGCGATCGCAGGGATATGTAAGAGACAGTTGGTGCTTCCTGAGATTGCTGCATGAACCATGATGGCATTCTCAAAGCTCTCCATGGTTACAATGTCGCTTGGACGCATATGCTCCATAGTCGCCATCTTCACGACCTGCTCACCGGCCTGACGGGCATAGGCAAGCAGATCCGGGCTGGTAGCCGGCATCAGGGCACTTCCCGGAAGGGCCAGTCCCAGAGCCTCTGCCATAATCTGCATGGTGGAAGCCGTTCCGATAAAGGAGCAGGCGCCACAGCTAGGACATGCATTGCACTTTGCCCAGTCCAGCTTTTCTTCTGTAATCTCGCCCCTCTGGAATTTGGCACTGTACATGCCGAGCTGCTCTAAGGTCAGCATCTCCGGTCCTGCGTTCATGGTACCGCCCGGAACCACGATGGACGGGATATTCACACGGGCAAGACCCATCAGATTGCCCGGCATTCCCTTGTCACAGCTGGATAAATACACGCCGCCGTCAAATGGTGTGGCATTCGCATGGATCTCGATCATGTTGGCGATCATCTCACGGCTTGCCAGACTGAAATTGATGCCGTCCGTTCCCTGGCTCTCACCGTCACAGATATCGGTTGCAAAGTATCTTGCTCCGTATCCGCCTGCTGCGTCAACACCTTTACGCACCTCTTCCACCAGGATATCCAGATGACCACTGCCCGGATGACTGTCGCCAAACGTACTCTCGATGATGATCTGAGGCTTACCCAGATCCTCTTTCTTCCAACCGGTTCCGATCCGGAGCGGATCCAGCTCCGGAGCTAATTTACGCATTTCCTGACTTGCTAACTTCATTTTGCCACCTTTGTCCTTTCTGTGAATATCGTTCACTGCTTCAAACATTCGTTTTTGATAACTTTTCTTTTTATACAAAGAACGAGATTACAAGCGCTACTAAAAATCCCGTTGCGCCGCCTGCGGCGGGTCGCTTTAGCGACACTCTTCCACTCCGCCGCAGTGCGATCCTTAGCGGAGCGTTTTTTGTGTCATAGGACGAAGTTTCCTATGACATAAAAAACAAGGGGATACACTTCTTTTCCCCTTGTTTTTTGTGCATTATTCACAGGACTGTTCCTGTTTTAGCTTCAGAATCATCTGACGATTGTAATTCATTAGGGATCTTGTCCCCCACATTCACCGGTTCCTGCAGAATATAATCCATCAGTTCTTCTTCCACCTGGGAAGCCAGTAATTTCCGGTTCATCTTAACTTTTACTCTTCTTCCTGCTCACTGACTTCGATTCCCAGTTCCTCTAACTGCTTTGGATCAACCGGTGTCGGAGCCTCAGTCATCAGACAGGAAGCGTCTTTTACCTTCGGGAATGCGATCACGTCACGGATGCTGTCACAGCCGCCCATGAGCATAACCACACGATCAAGGCCGTATGCCAGACCAGCGTGAGGTGGAACTCCATACTTAAATGCGTCTAACAGGAATCCAAACTGATCCTGGGCTTTCTCTGGTGTGAAGCCAAGAACCTCAAACATCTTGGACTGGATATCACTCTGGTGGATTCTGACACAACCACCGCCGATCTCAGTACCATTTAATACGATATCATATGCCTTTGCACGGACAGCGCCCGGATCACTGTCGATCAGATGCCAGTCCTCGTCCATCGGCATGGTAAATGGATGGTGCATTGCCACGAAGCGGTCCTGCTCCTCGGAGTACTCTAATAACGGGAACTCGGTTACCCATAAGAACCGGTAGTCATCCTTCTTTAACAGGTCAAGCTGACGTGCGATCTCCAGACGCAGACTGCCCAATACATCCCATACGATCTTATTCTTATCAGCAGCAAATAACAGCAGGTCGCCTGGCTTACCATCCATAGCAGCAACTAAAGCAGCCATCTGCTCATCCGTCATGAATTTTGCGAAGGAGGATTTTAATGTGCCGTCCTCCTGGATCGCTACATAAGCCAGACCCTTTGCACCGTAGCCTTTTGCAAACTCAACCAGTGCATCGATCTTCTTACGAGGCATATGGCCCTGTCCCTCTGCATTGATACCGCGGACAGTACCACCATTTTCCAGAGCATTCTTAAATACTACAAACTCGCAGTCCTTCACCACATCAGATACATTCTTTAACTCCATGCCAAAACGCAGATCCGGCTTATCAGAACCAAAGCGGTCCATAGCTTCCTGCCATGTCATACGCTGGATCGGAAGCGGAACCTCTACACCTAAAATCTCTTTAAATAATTTGTGCAGCAGTCTCTCATTGACATCAATAACATCATCTACATCCACGAAGGACAGCTCCATATCGATCTGAGTGAACTCCGGCTGACGGTCTGCGCGCAGATCCTCGTCACGGTAGCATCTTGCCAGCTGGAAATAACGGTCATAACCAGAGCACATCAGTAACTGCTTAAATAACTGCGGAGACTGTGGAAGCGCATAGAAGGAGCCTGGATGTACACGGCTTGGTACCAGGTAGTCACGTGCGCCCTCTGGAGTACTCTTGATCAGAGTTGGAGTCTCGATCTCTAAGAAGCCTTCATCTGCCAGGAACTGTCTGGTAAGGATAGCAACCTTACTTCTAAGCAGCAGGTTTCTCTGCATATCCGGTCTTCTTAAATCCAGATAACGGTATTTTAAACGCAGATCCTCTTTGGTCTTGGAGTTTTCCTCGATCGGGAAAGGAGGTGTCTCAGACTCAGAAAGGATTCTTAAGGAATTGGCGCGGACCTCGATGGCGCCAGTTGCCAGGTTCTCATTGACTGCGCCGGAACGTGCCTCTACGCGGCCGGTAACTGCAACGACAAACTCACTTCTTAATTTCTCAGCCTTCTCAAAACTCTCAGTACCACAGTCACTCTCCTCGAAAATGATCTGTAAAATACCGGAACGGTCTCTTAAATCAACGAAAATAATTCCGCCTTTATTTCTGCTTTTCTGCACCCATCCCATGACGGTAACATCCTGACCGATGTTGGCGGTGCCCAGCTCTGTGCATCGGTGGGAACGTTTCAGTCCCATCATTGACTCTGCCATAATCTTTCTCCTCCTATTTTAACGCCTCGCGGTAGAACTCTACAAAATCAGTGTAGCCTTCTTTGTTCAGCTGTTCTTTCTGGAATTTCTTATTCTTATTCATCTGGGAAACCAGAACCTGTACGCCACCACGGCGCTCTTCCATAGCCTGTTTCATGATCTGGCACATTCTGGAAGCATCCATGCCTTTCTCAATGAGATAAGCCTTCTTCGGAATGCTGCTCTGGATGTGGTTCTCCTGATCCAGTAAAATGGTAACGATACGCTCGAAGCCGATGGAAAATCCACAGGCCGGGGTGTCCACACCGGTAAATTTACCGATCATCTTATCATAACGTCCACCGCCTGCCACAGAACCACCGAAGCCTTCCATGGAAACCTCGAAAATGGTTCCGGTGTAGTAGGACATACCACGAACCAGGGTCGGATCAAATACCAGGCCAAACTTGGTTTCTGCCACATCAGTTACCGTATCCATGATGTATGCCAGGTTATCGGTAACGCTCTTCGGAAGGGTATCTGCCAGCTTCTCGCCAAGCATACGGACGCCTGCTGCATCCTTCGTCACGGTATCCATCAGCTCCAGATAGGTCTTTACGCTGTTTTCATCATATCCAAGCTCTAAAAGCTCTGCTTCCACGCCATCTAAACCGATCTTGTCCATCTTATCCAGGGTGATAAATACCTGGTCTAAAGACTCCTCCGGGAATCCGCAGTGCAGTGCCATGCCCTTCAGGATCTCACGGTCATTGATACGCACCGTAAATGCATTATCCGGGCAGATCTTACCAAGCGCCGTTGTGGTTGCCAGGATCAGCTCGATCTCTGCCATGGAGGTCGGATCACCTAAAATATCGATATCGCACTGGGTAAACTGACGGAAACGTCCTTTTTGTGGACGGTCTGCTCTCCATACGCTGCCCATCTGCAGTGCCTTAAATGGGCTTGGGAGCTGTGCCGCGTTGTTGGAATAGTAACGGGACAGCGGTAAGGTCAGGTCATATCGTAAACCGCCGTCTACCAGATCGTTCTCTGTCTCGGCAGTCTCCAGATTCAGCTTCTCGCCTCTCTTTAAGATCTTAAAGATCAGCTTCTCGTTATCTCCACCCTGCTTACTGGTCAGATTCTCGATGTGCTCCACACATGGAGTCTCGATCTGGGAAAATCCAAATCCACGGTAAGTCTCTTTGATCTGATTGGTGACAAACTCACGAATCTGCATCTCAGCAGGCAGAATGTCCTTCATGCCGGTTACCGGCTTTTTCTTTAATGCCATAGGTTTTTCTCCATTTTCTTTCTATCGTAAATCCCACATAGTCGTTACGATTATACTATCGCAAGCGATAAAATGCAATATTTTCTAATTTATATTGTGTTTTCTTCTATCTCCATTATCTCTAACCTTCATCTATCCTTTCCAATTTGACATATTGTGACAATCATCTCCTTATGATATACTAGATTCGTTACCGCACCCAATCTGGTGACAGAAAGGGGGTGCCCACATGGATCTTCTTATATCATTCTTTGTCTCCGTCGCAGCAGGTGTAGTTAGTTACTATATCTGCAAATGGCTAGACGGCGACGATAGCGGTAATTAGCCTAACGGATGCTCAACCGTTCAAAATGAGAAGAAACCCCAGTAGCCGTCACTACTGGGGTTTCGTTTTGTGCTCACACACTCTTATATCATTTTTTGTCACTGCTAGTATATCATATTCCAGCAGCTACTGCAAGTATTCCTCATTTTTTTCTTTCTAATCACAAATCCCCTCTTAAAAAATATGGTAATCTAATAACTTTTCCACTTGCAGAGTTACAACCAATCACCTTCACCCCAAAACGCAGCATCATTTATGCAGGCTTTATTTCGCAAGAAGATTCAGTCGGTTTACTGCTCTTTTTTCTACCTTTTTCATATATTCTTCCATTCCCAACCAATCTGGTATAAATCCTTCATCTGAATACTTTTTTTCTAAATCATAATCCGCCTTGCCATTTTCTTTATATTTAATTGGCAATTTATCTTAAATGTTGTAGTTCTCATTACTTTTCTTGCCAAAACATACAATAATTATATAAACGCATCTATATTACTCAAATATTATTCCAGCAGCATACATTTATTGCCTATTATTCCTAATACTGTGCTCATTCCTGTTGCCATTATATAGAAAAAGGCAAGTCCGTCTTTCTTAAACGAATTTGCCTTTTTAATATTTCATTGTATTCTTAAAAAATCACCTTTTACTCAATAATTTTTCTTTTCTCTCGATCATCTCATTGATCCGGCTGATATACTGTTCCACGTCTTTCACATTCTCCACCCTCTCCAGACGGTTCTCATCCGGGTAAGTGATCTTGGTGGTGGTTCCGGCTCCGCAGGCTAAAATATCGCCTTTTTCCTCCATGATCAAAATATTATAAAGGCATGCCTTTCCAGGCTTGGCATATCCCACATTTTCAAAGTTCCCCGCCATATTTTTCTGACGGTACAGATAATATGGCTCTAATCCCATGCCTCTGGCATACTCTGCGGTCAGGTCGATCATTTCCTGGGTATTGGTGATCTTTAAGTCCTTATAGACCTCTTTCATGGTGTTCAGTCTGGCGGCGCGTTTGATAGCCAGGGAATGAACCGTTAAGCTGTCCGGGCCTAACTCCTTCACCTGTTCCATGGTGGACCGCACATCATCTAAATCTTCCTCCGGAAGTCCAATGATCAGATCCATGTTAATGTTGTCAAAGCCTAATTCTCTTGCCATGTGGAAACGGTCTTTCACGTCCTCCACCGTATGACGGCGGCCAATGATCTTTAAAGTCTCCTGCTTCATGGTCTGCGGATTGATGGAAATACGGGTGACGCCGTGCTTTTTCAACACCTCCAGCTTCTCCCTGGTGATACTGTCCGGTCTTCCTGCCTCCACAGTAAATTCCTGGACAGTGGAGAAATCAAAGGTATTTTTCAGCTTCGTGATCAGGGTGTCCAAGTCCTCCGGTGACAGAGACGTCGGTGTGCCACCTCCAAAATAAACCGTATCCAGCGTACAGCCTTTCTTTTTCTCCGCCACGTAGTCCATTTCCTTAAATAATGCATGGAAATACTCCCCGGTCCTTCCCTGCCAGCGGCCGATCGGATAGGAGGTAAAGGAACAATATAAGCAGGTAGTCGGGCAGAATGGGATTCCGATGTAGAGGCTGTAGCCATTCCGGTAATCAATGGCGGAAAGCAGCTTTTCCTCTCTCTGGGCGATCTCAATGCACAGATTGATCTTCTCGTTGCTGGTAAAATACGTCTGCTTCATGTAGCGGAACACCTGCTCCGGTGTATCCCCTTCCGCCAGCTTCGTCATGGCGATCTTGGTCGGACGGATTCCGGTCAGAGTCCCCCACGGAAGGGTCTTTCCTGTCTGTTCCATAAGAAGCACATATAACCTCCGTTTGATCTGGTTCTTAGTCTCAAAACGGTCCTCGTAGTTGACCTTCAGCACATTGCTTTCCCATGCTGCGCGGCACTCTGCCTGGATCTCCGGCTCCAGCGCTTCCATAGCAAGCGCCCGGAAGCTGGAACCTCCCTCAAATACCAGACAAAGTTCAAACTCTGTCCGGTCCTCGCTTAAGATCCCCTCCACGCAGAACCGCAGGCTTGGATGTGCCTCATGGACGATCTCCTCTCCCGGACAGAATGCCATCAGAAGTTCCCGGATATCCTGCTCATACGCATTATCATTTAATACAATTCCTACCATTTTTTTCTCCCCTATCTTCCT
>ONZU01001861.1_pt1 | contig 9493 bp, 6 predicted proteins | sample 1671161 | NCBI WGS metagenome assembly ONZU01 (sample SAMN06348128, study PRJEB24527) | human gut metagenome | biome: human gut; feature: ankylosing spondylitis patient; material: feces | host: Homo sapiens | place: China | collected 2015-10
AAGAATGCCAGCCAGTCAGGCAGCTGGGTATTCTTGAACTTGTTGTAGCAGGCAGCACCCACAACAGCGGCCAGAATGCCGATGAAGGAGTTGCCGGCGACCTTCTGGAAGGCAATGTAGGTAGCGGTGCCCTCTTCCAGATGGCGCACCATGCCGACCACGCCGGGGTTCAGCAGCTGCTGCATCATCAGGAAGCTGACCAGACCGGCCAGACCTGCGGTACCGTCGTTGTCGGCCAGGCCCACAGCGGCACCAATGGCGAACAGCCATGCCATGTTATCAATCAGAGCGCCGCCTGCCTTGACCAGCAGGAAGCCAACGGTGTATGCTGCACCGGAAGTCGGTGCACCGGGAACGCCCATAACGCCCGGAGCGAGGGCATAACCAAGACCCATCAGGATGCCGCAGATCGGCAGCACAGCGACGGGAAGCATCAGTGCTTTGCCCAGTTTCTGGAGATACTTCATCATAAAGCACATTCCTCCTTAAGAAATGTTTGTGTTTACAGACGCTTCTGGTTGTAAGCCGTCCATAATTCCGTAATAGAATATTAACATACTTTTGCAAAAAAGGAAAGTCCTTTCCGCGATAAATCTATCAAATTGCGTCAAAAGTCCTTATTTGCGTATTTTGCGTGAACATTTTTTGGTTTTCGTGTACAATCCTCGGCTTTATGTTGAAAAATCTTTTCTTTTCTCCGGCATTTTGCCCAAAGGCTTGCATCCCAGACGGGAATCGGGTACTATACTAATATAAGGAAACACAGATTTTTGAAGGAGGTTTTCCCCATGGAATGGACCGACATCCGCCTGACCGTGGCCAAGTCCGACGCCGACAACGCCGAAGCCGTTGCCACCATGATCGCCGAGGGCGGCATCTATATCGAAGATTACAGCGACATCGAGCAGCAGGTGGCCGAGATCGCCCATGTGGACCTGATCGAGCAGGAGCTGCTGGACAAGCCCCGCGACCGGGTCATCATCCACATGTATCTGGAGCCGGGCGCTTCCCCCGTGGAGACCCTGGCCCTGATTTCTGCCCGCATGGAGGCTGCCGGCATCGCCTACACCGTGGAGACCGAGGGGGTAGAGCAGGAGGACTGGCAGAACGGCTGGCGCAAGTATTACCACCCGTTGGAGATCGGCAAGCGGCTGGCCGTGGTGCCCTCCTGGCAGGAGTACGACACCGACCGCGTCAAGCTGGTGCTGGACCCCGGCCTTGCCTTCGGCACCGGCGGCCACGAGACCACCAGCCTGTGCATGGAAGCGCTGGACGAGCGGGTCCAGGGCGGTGAACGGGTGCTGGACATCGGCACCGGCAGCGGCATCCTGGCCATTGCAGCCCTGAAGCTGGGTGCCGCCGTGGCCGAGGGCGTGGACATCGACCCCGTAGCCGTGCGCACCGCCGGGGAGAACGCTGCCCTGAACGGCGTGCAGGATAAGCTGACCGTGCTGGTGGGCGACCTGTCCGACAAGGCCAGCGGCCAATACAACATCATCACGGCCAACATCGTGGCCAACGCCATCCTCAGCCTGGCCCCCGCCGTGCCCGGCCTGATGGCCCCGGGGGCCACCTTCATTGCCAGCGGCATCATCGACACCCGCAAGGACGAGGTGATCGCCGGGCTGGAACAGGCCGGCCTTGCCGTTGTGGAAGTGAAGGAGAAGCGCGGCTGGGAGTGCATCGTCTGCAAGAAGGCGTGAAATTATAGAGCAGGCTCGCCCTCTCCGTCACCTTCGGTGCCACCTCCCCCAAAGGGGGAGGCCTTGGCAAAGAGATGAAGTTTGCGTGGACTGCCAAGGGCTCTCCCCTTGGGAGAGCGGACACGTTAGCGACTGAGAGGGCAAGGACATTTAAGGAGAACCACTATGCCGCACCGTTATTTTACCACTGAGATCGCCGACGGCACGGCTGTGCTGCGCGGCACCGATGCCCATCATCTGGCCCGCGTGATGCGTGCCCGCATGGGCGATACTGTCATTCTATGCGACGGCAGCGCCGTGGAATACACCGCCACCATCACCGGCTTCGGGGATGACTGCGTGGAATTCTCGGTAGAGCCGGGCTACCCCAGCGCCGCCGAGCCCAGCGTGGAGGTCACCCTGCTGGCCGGTTACCCCAAACAGGACAAGCTGGAGCAGATCATCAAGCACGGCGTGGAACTGGGGGCCGCCCATGTGGTGCCCTTCTTCAGCCGGTACTGCGTGGCCGCCCCCAAAAAAGAGGAGCAGAAGAACGAACGCTACAACCGCATCGCGCTGGAAGCCGCCAAGCAGTGCGGCCGGGGCGTGCTGCCGGACGTGGCCCTGCCGCTGCCCAACTTCGGGGCCGTGTGCCGCACCTTTGACCAGTACGACCTGGTGCTGTTCTGCTACGAGTGCGGCGGCGCGCCGGTGCGCCAGCTGCTGGCCGAGGCCGCACCCGCCGACGGCAAAAAGCGGAAGATCGCCATCGTGACCGGTGCAGAGGGCGGCTTTGCCGCCGAGGAGGCCGAAATGGCCGCCAAAGCCGGAGCCAAAACGGTTGGCCTTGGCCCCCGCATCCTGCGGTGCGAGACCGCCCCGCTGGCCGTGCTTGCCGCCGTGATGACCCTGACCGGCAATCTGGAATAACCGGGGCTCCGGGCGGCGCACCTTCCATCAAAGAAAAATTCCGACCCACGGGTTCGGGAAAGTCTGGGGGCTTTCCCGGGCCCATTTTTTATTTTTTGCCCCGTATAAAGGTCTCCCGGATTTTTGTGCAGGTTTGCCCTGTTATTCTGTCGCAAATTTTCGGCTTATTTTGTGCTCGTTCCACAAAATTGCATACCCCCCCGAAAATTCAGCACTTTGTCTTGACATTCTCCACGGCACAGTACTATACTTGCGCCACAAAGAGACGCCGGGCATGAAAATGCACAGCCATGTGATTTTCTGCCCCGAAGTTCCGGTTTTTGCCGGTTTTTGGCATCGTTCCCGGTAACGTTCACGTCTCTGTAAGTTTTTTGTTTGGAGGGTTTTGCAATGCGGAAAAACGTAAAACAACAGCTTGCCTTGCGGGTGCTGTCCACAGCGGCTCTGATGGCAATGGTCTCTTCCATCGCCACAGCGGCGTTTGCGGACACTTACGATCTGAACAAGGGCAGTGTGGACATCCTTGCTGAGGGCGGCAAGCAGTATATCACCCAGTGGGAGGATAAGGACAACGACACCTGCGTGAAGGATGGCGAGGGAAAAGAGATTCGTGACCGCGAAGATTCCGACATCACCCTGACCACCAAGGACGAGACCACCGGCGAGACCAAGACCACCGACGAGACCGAGACCACCGACAAGACCAAGCCCACCTCCAACACCGTCACCATTGACGCCAAAGAGGGCAACACCGCCAATGTGACCCTGCAGGATGTGCACATTGAAGTTAATACCTCCGATGCCAAGTCCGGTGCGATCGAAATAAAGGGCGACGGCAATACCAACCTTGAGCTGAACGGCGATAATACCGTTTTGGTTGAGAACGATTGGCACGACGACCACGCCGCCATCGAAAAAGCGGACAAATACGGCACCGGCACCCTGACCATCAAGGACGATGTGAACGATGATGGTTCTAAAAAGACCGGTACCGATGCGGACACTACCGGCAAACTGCTGGCTGGCGGTTACCGTGAAGCTGCCGCGATTGGCGGCGGTGGTGGGGATGATCTTTGTGATACATCCAACATCACCATCACCGGCGGTGAGATTACGGCAATCGGCGGATTCGATGGTGGCTGCGGTATTGGCGGCGGCGGCAGACCCGGCGGTACCGGCAAGAACATCCGCATTGAGGGCAATGCCCATGTTACTGCTGCTGGTTCAGAAGGTGCCGCGATCGGCGGCGCTTCCACCGGTAGAAATAGCATCACCATTACGGACAATGCCGTTGTTGATGCTTACGGTGCTTGGGGTTCCGCCATTGGTGATGGCGGTCTGTACAGCGGGTTTGGCACTGCTACAACCATTACGATCTCGGGGAATGCCACTGTAAAGGCTGAAGCCCAAGAAGGCTGCGCCATCGGTACCGGTCAGCATGGCTCTGCTGCTGACCTCACAATCAACATCGAGGAGAATGCCAAAGTTACCGCTATTGGTTCCTATGGTAATCCCGCGATCGGAAATTGTTACGGTACGGGCGGTACAACAACCATCAACATCACCGGCGGCACCGTAAAGGCGATCAATTCCTTTGGCAGCGATGATCCTGCGTATTCAAATGATGGAACCCGTGACGTCGACCCTGCGATCGGTGCCAGTATTCAAAAGAGCGAATACGAGGATGGCACCACCTGTAATGTTAACATCAACAGCAGCACCGGCGATACCGTTGTCAACGCATACATTTATGGAAAAGGCTCCGGCCCTGCGGTCGGTTCCACAACCACAATTTCTTCTTACAACAATATCACGCAAAAATATGAGCATCAGTATGTCCCTGCCGACAGCGTCAGCTACAATGCAGACGGTTCCTCCAACTTTGGCGAACGCAACTCCGCCATCGTCAATTGCTATAATAATGGTACTGTTGCCAAAGAAAAACTTAGTCTGCCGAACACAAAAGACCATTTAGCCGTGTCTTATCACAAGTATCGCCACACCATCACCGACGGCACCCTCACCAAGGTCGTCCACAACCGCAAGTACATGGAAGAGAACCCCAACATTGACACCAGCAAGCTGAAGGACGAGGACCTGCACGACTGGAAGCTGGTGGGCGAAGTCGTAGAGCCTACTACCGAAAAGGACGGCTACGCCGACTACATCTGCTCCATCGACAAGTGCGGGCAGACCAAACATGTGGTGCTGCCCAAGATCGTGCCGGACACGCCCAGCACCCCGGAAACTCCGGACACGCCTGACACGCCCAACAAGCCCAGCACGCCCAACAAGCCCAGCACGCCCGACACCCCGGACACGCCCAGCACCCCTGTGACCCCGGACGTCCCGGTGCAGGATGCTGTGCCGGACACTGCCCCGGCAGATGCCGCTGTGGCCCCTGCGGCTGCCCAGAACGTCGTGCAGGACGCAAAGCCGGAAGCGGCTGCCACAGCTGCCGTTTCTGCCGCCGCCCTGCCCCAGACCGGTGCAAACTGGCTGGCCGTGGCAGGCAGCGCCCTGAGCGGCCTGTTCCTGCTGGCCGCAGGCTTTGTGCTGGACCGCAAAGGCCGCCGCATGAACTGAGAAACCATTTTTATAAAAGCCATCTCCTCCTGCCGTGCGGTTCCGCAAGCAGCACGGCAGGTTCCCCAAACAAAGGGGGCTGCTGCACAGCGTGCAGCAGCCCCTTTCTTTTATCGCTTTATTCCAGCTCGGTGTCGTCCGGGTGGGCGTCGGCTTCCAGCAGAGCCTTTTTGGTGTGCAGCAGGTTCTGCGGGCTCACCGAGAAGCTGCGCAGGCCCATCTGCAGGTACTGCACCGTATTCACCGGATTGCCCACGGCAAGGCCGCAGATGGTCACCGGCACGCTGCCGGCCTTTGCCGTCTCCATGACCATGGTGATGAGCTTTTTCATGGCCGGGCTGGCGGGGCGGTAATACCGCTCCGCGCTGGCCAGCTCCCGGTCGGCGGCGTGGGTGTACTGGGTCAGGTCGTTGGTGCCGATGACCAGAAAATCGCACCCGTGGGCCACGAATTCCTCCGCGGTCAGGCAGGCCGACGGCACGCTGAGCATGACGCCGAAGGGGGTCTTTTCGTTGAAGGGCACGCCCCGCTCCCGCAGGCTCTGGCGGCAGTGCTCCACGATGCGCATGGCGGCGTCCCAGTCCTCCACATCGGTCACCATGGGGAACATCACCCGCAGCGGGCCGCGGGCGGCGGCCCGCAGCAGGGCACAGATCTGGGTCTCAAACTGGCGGGGCTGGCGCAGGCTGTTGCGGATGCCCCGCAGCCCCAGCTTGGAGGACTGCACCCCCTGATAGGCGTCCGCCATGGTGCGGTCGGCGCCAAAATCGAAGGTGCGCACGGTCACAGGGCAGCCCTGTGCTGCGGCCAGACAGGAGGAATAGAAATAGAACTGTTCCTGCTCGTCCAGAATGCGGCCGGGCAGCATCATGTAGCTGCTGCGCAGCAGGCCCACGCCCCGGGCACCGGACTGCATGGCGGTGTCGATGTCCTCCGGGCCAAAGCAGTTGGCCAGCAGCTCAAAGGCTGCGCCGTCCCGGGTGTAGCCGGGCTGGCGGCCCAGCACCCGCATTTCTTCGTTTTCACGCTGCAGCTCACAGATGCGGGCCTCTGCCTGCTGGCGGGCCACCGCGTCCGGGTCCAGGATGCATTCGCCCTTGGTGGCATCCAGAATGACCGTGCGGCCGTCGCAGTCCTCCAGAAAATCCGCTCCCACCTGCACGATGCCGGGGATGTTCATGGCCCGGGCAATGATGGCGGCATGGCTCTGGCCGCTGCCCTCGGTGGTGACGACGCCCAGGATCATGCCGGAGGGCACACTGAACAGGTCGGTGGGCATCAGGCGGTCGGCGGCCAGGATCACCGGGTGGTCCAGTGCCAGCCACATGCGGGGCCGGTTGCCCAGAATGTTGATCACCCGGCTGGTGGCGTCCAGAATGTCCACGCTGCGCAGCTGCATGTAGGGGTTGTCCTTCATGTTGGCCAGCTGGTCGGCGTAACGCTGGCCCACCTTGTCCATGGCGGCAGCGGCGCTGATGCCTGCCTTGATGCAGAACCGCACCTCGTTCATCATGCCTTCGTCGTCCAGCATCATGCTCTGGAACTGCAGGATGGCCTGCTCGGTGGAAGCGGCCCGCTCTGCCATACAGTCCAGCTCGCTCTGGGCGGTGCGCACCGCATCTTCCAGCTGGCGCAGCTCCCGTTCCTGGTCAAAGGGCCCGGTGCTGAACGTTTCCACATGGCGTTCCAACCGGCTCACCTGCCCCAGCACAAGGCCCGGGGACGCAGAAACACCTTTACAGATCTTCATGTTCGGTCACCTCCGGCAGTTCCGGCGCGGTCAGGGCCTGCCAGACCAGCGCCTGCAAGAATGTATTGGGCAGCAGGGCTGCCAGCGCCGCCCGGCCCGCGTCCGCGCTGCCTGCAAACAACGGGGCGAACCCGGCCATGCGCGCACGGTCGCATTTGTCCAGAAACGCCTGCCCCAGCGTCCGGGTGGTGTAGTACACCGTGGGGTCTACCCCCACGTCCTCGGCCACGGCTTCCAGCGGGGCAAGCTCGGCGTCCTTCATCCGGGCCAGCAGCAGGGCCGCGTCTGCGGTAAGGGTCACGGGGTATTTCTCCCGCACGGCCTTCTGCACCGCGTCGAACCGTGCCCGGAACGCGGCAGCATCGGCGCTGCTGTCCGGGCCGTTGTCCACGGCATAGGCGCAGCCCCGCACCCGGCCAAAGGCCCGCAGGGTGTCGTAATAACCCAGCTCCACATTGCGGCGGGCGGTATCGGGGTCAAAGTGCAGGATGTCGCCCAGCTCCCAGTAGCTGCGCACCATGGTGGTGGGCAGACCGGTGAGATTGGGGCGGGTGATGCCCACCCCCTCCAGGTCCACGCACACCAGCTCGTCAGCCCCCATCTTTTTCGCAAGGCCGGTGGGCATGTTGTCGCTGTAGCCGCCGTCCAGGAACTTGACCCCGTCGATCTCCCGCGCCCGCAGCGCAGGGAAGCAGGCCGCCGAGGCCATGAGGTAATCCTTCACGCGGCCCTGCGGGATCTCGTCCAGCGTCAGCTCCCGGGGCTTCAGGCCCCGCTGCTCCACCGTGACAAGGCCAAAGCGGATGTTGGCGCGGCGCAGCGCGTCCTCGTCCAGCACCCGTTCCACGATCTCTTCCAGCGGCGAGACGTCCATACCGCCGGCCTTCACCACACTGCGCAGAAAACTGTGCAGGGCCGACAGGTCGGCGTTTTCTTCGGGCAGCTCCATCACATCCTTGCTGCGGATGGTCAGCCACATATCCCGCGCCACCTCGTACAGGTCCAGCACGAACATGGCACCGTTCAGGCTGCCCACACTGGTGCCGGTGATGATCTGCGGGTGCCAGTCCAGCTCCATCAGAGCCTTCCACACGCCCACCTGATAGCTGCCGCGTGCTCCGCCGCCGGCCAGCACCAGCGCTTTGCACGGAATGGTTTGGTTTTCCATACTGCCTGCCTCCCTGTCTGTCTTTGCTGAAATTATACCATATTTTCCGGAAAATTTCTCCCCGTTTTTTGGTTCCTCACGGCTTTTATACGGCTAAGATCCGTGGTATACTGGGCAGGAATCATCTTGAAGGAGGAACTTTGCCCCATGCGCTGCAAGCAATGGATCTTTGATATGGACGGCACCCTCACCGACAGCATGACCGTGGTGTGGCGGGGTGCCCCGCTGGCGCTGCTGCAGCGCTATGGCCGCACGCCCAAAGCAGACCTGAACGACGTGCTGCTGACCATGGGCATGGCCGACGGTGCCCGCTACCTCATCCGAGAATACGGCCTGCCCCTGACCGAGGCGGAATATTACGACGTGATGCGGGACGTGATCGCCCAGCTGTACGAAACGGTGGACCTGAAGCCCGGTGTGCGCACCCTGCTGGCAAAGCTGCAGGCCGAGGGGGCCCGGCTGTGCCTGTGCTCCAACACCTGGGCCGACCAGTGCCGCACCGTGCTCACCCGGCTGGGCATCGCAGACTATTTTTCCTTCATCGTGGAGGCGCAGGGCGTGCTGCACAAGAGCCGCCCGGAGGTGTTCTTCGAGTGCATGCACCGGCTGGGCGGGGCCGACCCCGCCGCCTGCGCCGTGTGCGAGGACGCCATTTACGCCGCTTCCACGGCCCACAAGGCCGGGTTCACCGTGCTGGGCGTGCAGGACGCCGCCAGTGCCGCCGATGCCCCTGCCATGGCGCAGGTGTGCGACCAGTTCCTGCCGGACTGGACCGCACTGGACTGGACAAAGATCTGAGAAATTTTTCCGCAAAAAACACGCCGGTGTTCCCGCTGTGGGAGCACCGGCGTGCTGTTATTTCAGGCTGTATTTCTGCTGCTGCACCCATTGCTGGAAGGCGTCCCGCACGGCACCCTCCCGCCCGCGGGGGATGGAGATGCGGGCCCCGCTGCGCATGCGCAGCTCCCCGGCAGAAAGCAGGTCCGCCTCGGCCAGATTGACCACATAGGAGCGGTGGGGCTGCAAAAAGCGCCCATCCGCCAGCAGAGGCTGTGCCACCGCAGAAAACGGCACCCGCAGCGACAGGGTGGGCACGTCCTCCCCGCTGGTGAGGTGGAAGTGCACGATGTGGTGGGTGCACTCCAGATATTCGATGCCCGCATAGGGCAGCGCCCGCAGGCCCTCGGCGGTGTTCACCGTGACGGACGGGCCGTATTCCGGCTCGGTGGCGCGGGCCAGCAGGGCCGAAAGCTCCCGCTGGCGCACCGGCAGCAGCAGATATTGCAGCGCATCCACCTTGTAAGCGCTGTAAACGTGGGCCGTGGTGCGGGCCAGAAAGGCCAGCGGGGCCCGGCGGCCCCGGCGGCGCAGCTCCCC
>ONZU01001866.1_pt1 | contig 9452 bp, 10 predicted proteins | sample 1671161 | NCBI WGS metagenome assembly ONZU01 (sample SAMN06348128, study PRJEB24527) | human gut metagenome | biome: human gut; feature: ankylosing spondylitis patient; material: feces | host: Homo sapiens | place: China | collected 2015-10
CGCTGTCATATCTTCACTCCCTTCGCTTTTATTATTCTGTTAAATATTACTTATCATAAAATGTTATATCGTCATCATCAGTTTCCAATGTAGCTGCATTCTTATCTGCTGCTCTTCTTATATCACTTAAATCACTTGTTTTTCTTGTCTTTCTTGCATTAATCTGCTTAACTTTGACATTTTCATTAACGAGGCTGATTTTTGGAACTGCTTTTACATAATAATAGTATTCATCATCTTCATACTGCACAAATTCAGTTCTCTTATAATCAACACTAAAAAATACAACCTTACAGATATATGCAGCAACTGCTCCAATAATAATACCTATAATCATAAATACAATATTAATCTTTGCATTTAATGCAAGGCTTCCAACTATCAATATTATAAATTCTGAAACTGTACCAACTGCAATTGCATATGTCCATGCATTGTCAACTGAAAGTCTCTTAATTATATACGTAATGATTATTGCAACTGTAAATGCAATTACAAAAATAAGACAGCTTTTGTTATTGAAAAAACTTTCTACAATATAAGATATCTGCTGCATGCTGTCTGCCACAGATGAGTTAGTTATTGCTGTTTCATAAGCACTTGCTGTCTTGATTATATAATATATAATAACGCCAAACGAAACAGGTATGAATGATGTAAGTCCGGCTCCAAGAGCTACCGCAACAGGAATTGCTTCCGGAATCTTACACCAGCATAAAATAACTGTGAATATGAGAATGTATCCCTGTTTAGGTGCAAATCTGAAATAGAGAAGATACATAACAAGTACAATACATAATGAAATTACCGCAAATTCTGCTGATATGGCATACAGGTGTGCAAGCATAAATATTGAAAGTGCAACAACTGTAAATCCACTTGGGAGAAATGCACATATTATTGACACAGCAAGTGCAATAAGAGGATTTTTTAATACTGTCATATATCCTATCTGCACATTAAGAAGCAGAAATGATATAAATGCCACTACAAATTTAAGTGCAGGGACAAGATATACATTATGTTTATTGTAAAATTTGTTGATATTATCCTTTAACTCCAATAAAAAAGTCATCATGGGTCCTCCGTTACTTTCTGTTTTTTTGTCCGTTATAGAATCTTTCAAGTTTGTTAAGTCTTGAAAAATATTTCTTCATTCCACTGCGTGAATGGTCGTACTTATATGCACTGACTGCACCAGAAATAACAGCGAACACAACAAGCATAATTACATAATATAAAGCCATCTTCTTTCCCATGGCTGCATAATCAAGACTGTTAATATCTGCGACAAGTTTTTCGACATCACACAATATATACATTAAAAAAACTATTATATATGCAAATGTCGTTGCTATTGTACTTTTCAATACGCTTAATGCAATATAATCACCTTTATAATATCTGGCATTCTTTAACATCTGCCTGCCCTGATTTTTTTCATATATTGCCATTTTTGTCATCATTTTTATTTTATTTTCGTTTAACACCAAATACCTCCATACTCACATTTCTGTGATTTTTGGTTTTACTTTCGACATTATAACACACCACCAGCTAATTGTATATTACAATTTGCGAATGGCCGCCGCCCTTAGGCATTACTATTCTTATTTTTCTGTCATTTATTGTAAATGTTTTATCTGTTGTTGCTGTAGAATAGTTGTTCCAGATTTGCGATGCTCCTCCCGGAACAAGTCTTTGAAGTACCTGATTTATAACATTATCAAATCCAGAACTTCTCTGCATAATATATATAATTGCAACATTAGGCTGGGTTATTACCTCGCCATAATAGTTGTTTCCTTCTTCATAAACGTATACATTACTCATCATATGGTTAAAACCAAGTGACGGAAGACTCTCACCTATTGTGCTGCTTGTCTGTCCACCTGATGAGCCGTTATCTGTATTACCTGAATCCTGACTGCCTGAATTATTATTACCACCGTTGTCCTGATTCTGATTGCCTGAATTATTACTGCCAGAATTATCTGACCATGCATTTCCTGATGAACCCGTATAGTCAGAGCCTGAATTCTGTCCGCCAGAAGCCGTCTGTCCACCTGATGTACCTGAAGTTCCCTGATAGCTGCTGCCATTTTCTGAACTGCCCTGATATGAAGATGAACCACTGCCTGTTGTCTGTGTGCCTGTCCTGTTACCAAATGAACCTGACACAGTATATGAAGAATCAGATGAATCAGCTATGAATACAGGAAGATTTTCTGATGAGCCTGTGGCAGCGTCTGTTATTCCTTCGATAACAACCGCATCCGATACTGTTCCCACAGTTGCCGTAAGAACTGCATTACCCGTGCCTTTTACTGTTACAATTCCATTTTCATCAACTGAAAAAACAGAATCATCACTACTGCTCCAGAGTAATGCTTTATCTGTATCTGATGGTGTAACAATGGCTGTCACTTTAAATCTTGTTCCGACAAGAACTGCACTGTCTTCAAATTCAATCTCTACCGTAGATGCAACACGTCCTCCATCTGATGATGCAGATGATTGACTTTTAACTTTTTTGTCGGAATCTTCAACGCTTACATCTGTTGTCGGTTTTTTATCATTTTTTGCACTATTAATACTATATGCCGTTAATATCAATATAATTACTAAAATTCCCGAAATACCGGCTATAATATATTTTTTCTTGTCTTTACTAATCTTTCCAGCCATTGTTCTCCATCCGATTATAAGTTTAACTGATTATTATTAAAACATATTGTACTTATGTATTTATTACTGATTAAGTTTATTAATCGTCTGTGTAACCTCATCAAGAGCTTTTCTGATATTAACACTTACTACAGACATACCCTGTGCAAGTTTCTGTACTTCCTCTGCAACTACAGCAAATCCCTTACCTGCTTCGCCTGCTCTTGCAGCCTCTATACTTGCATTAAGGGCAAGTATCTTCTGTTTATGTCCAAATGACTCTATCTGTTTTGTATTATCATTGGCAACTTCAATCTGTTCTGCAGCCTCTTTGATACCATTCTTCAGATTATCAAGTATTCTCTCACTGCGTGCTGATGAATAACAGGCTCTCACATACATGTTAATTACATCACCGAGAAGGTTAGCTGCCGCCTCAATCTCTTCTCTTGTCTTAACATTAACTTTTCCAAGTGCCTCAATGTACTTGTCCTGGTCAACGCCGATTTCATCAGCGACTTTTCTGAACTTATCCTCATCCGGATGTTCCGGGAGAACCTGTCCGCCTATTATGCTTCCAAGTACAGTTCCGTCATCAAGTGTAATCGGAATACCAAAATCAATAAGACCTGCATGACACGGATATACGCCTTTTCCTTCGCGGTCACATTTTTCACATCTTCTACGTCCTTCATTGCTTCCTCTTGTGAGTTTAATACAAAAGTCAGTAAAATTATAGCACTCACTTATATACTTGCCGTCATCTCCGACTGCAACCGTCGCAAGTCCTGTGCTTTTCGCCCAATTACTCATAATTTCTTCAAATTTCTTCATGTCACAAAAATCTTGAATTCTCATAAAATCACCCCATTGGATTTATATTTTATTGTTATATTATAACTCTCTATTAATATAAACGCAACTTTTTGCTTAATCACTTATTATAAAACTACAGTTTTATTTTTCAAACGGACGATTCAATTCTTCACATCCTTCAAGTACAAATCTTCCGTTTCTGATTATATCGGTTCTTTTGCCGTCAATTTCAACCGCTGTTATGCTTCCAATTTCCTCATAAGGGATTGTTATATCAGTATGGCAGTTAAAATACGCTTTTTCCGGCTGTGTTTTTCTTAATGATGAAATCTCATTTTCTTTTGAAATAATTTCTTTTCCGTCAGGATTGTAAACCTTTATATCTTCAGCCCTTGAATAACATGTATCACCAAGTGCAAAATGCGGCCCCATCTTCTCTACTATAAGAATCGGAAGCTTATATACAATATCATATTTGTTTGCCATTACATATGCTGTTGTATTTGTTCCAATTGCGAACTCGCCTATTGGCAGTGTCTCATGGTTATACAATACATTTTCCTTAAAAAACTCCCTGTTTTTTTCTTCGTCAGCAAAATTATCACATGTATAATCTGCGACCATTCCGTCTTTTAATGTAACTGAAAGATTTTTAAATTTTAAATCATTAAGATACACTTCACTTACATTGATTACGCCATTTGTTTTTGCAAGCACTGGTGAGGTAAACACTTCTCCAAGCGGTATATTTACATCAGCAAGGCAGTTTTCAAATACTGTCTGCTTTTCAGCGTTCGTCTTTTTCATAAGATTGACACATATATCTGTCTTATTGCCATTCATGCCTTTAACTTCTACATAATCAGCCTTATCGAGTGCATCAATAATATTTTTCTGGATTTTACAATACACATCATAGTCAAGCGTATTTATTTTAACAGTCTCATCAAATATTTTTTCGTAATCATTTCCTATTTCAGGAATCGGATATGCAATTATTGTAAAACTGCGTTCCTCTCCTTTTATATAATTATTGACTATCTCTGAAGATTCCCTGTCATATTTTACTGATAATGCACGCTGTTTATCATCAAGTGTCATACACTCCGTCCTGTTTTCAGGTTCAAACGGCTCTTCCCCGAAAACTTCCATAACAGCAGGACCGCCGAATACTGATGCTTTCTCTTTATTTTTCTCATAGGCAAACTTTAATGCACCAAGCTTTCTTTCTATAAATGCAGCATCCAGATATATTCCGTTATCAAACCTATGATCATATTCCATCTGTTTATTCGGACTTGTTCCATAATATCCTATTTTTATATGCATACGCTTGTTTATTGTATTAACTGCGGCACGGTATATTGTTGTTTTAAGCCCAATTTCTTCAAACTGCTTAATTTCCTCACGCACAAGACGCTCAAATCCCAGACAGTATCTTATATTAACTGTTTTCTTCCTGCTTATGTCTTTGCCAGTAAGCTCAAAACCTTTGCGGTATCCCTCTGTAAATGTATGTGCCATCGCACTAATCTTTTCGTCAGGAAGACTGTTAAGATATGTTGCAGTCATAATTTCATTATCTGTGATATATTCGCCAAATTTATAGAGATATCTTATGTCATCAAGATTTTCATTCATTATAATATCCGTTGCAAATGACAGTGAAGTATCTATCTGCTCACGGACTCTGTACTCAACAAAATCATCACTGTAATCACTTACATACCAGTATATTATATCTCTTAGCGATGTGCTGTCAGGTGTCTCTGATTCAAATGAACAGTAAATCTCAACAAAAAGCTCCATAAGCACTGTCATCTCTGCAATTCTTAATTCATATGCATATGCAATCATTCCTCTTAATTCAACATAAAGAAATGACAGCATCCTGCCATATTCAAGTCCCATCACCTTTACGGCATAAACAGGATTTGCATAGCTTTTGTCATAATTTTTTTCAAGTATATCTTCATATAATGATTTATTAAACTCTGAAAGCTGATTAAATGTATAATCTTCAAATTCATTATTTTTAACTTTGCCAAAAAGTTCCGTCATCGAAATAATAAACTCCGACATTTTGCAGAAATAATCGCTGAATCTGCCATCACTGCACGCACCGCCGGCTGTTTTTATCTCTTTAATTCTTTCAGATGCCAATTCAAAACGTTCGATGAGATTATCGTCAAACAACTTTTACTGCCTCCTTAATGCATTTACTTTAAAAACCAAGACCCATGACAAATACTGCCATCATAAATACCGCTATGATACCGCATAACATTGAACCGATTTTTGATAATGTATAAAATTTATCATATTCTTTAAAACTTAATAATCCGATTACTGTCCCAATTACTGACAGCATAAGAGCCATAAGTCCAAGACTTCCCACTTCAAGTCCGGCTTCACCGCTCTTTTTAAATGCTACAAAAACACCGTAAAGCAGGCAGCTTAATGCAGCGACCCCCATTACGGTTGAAATTGTACCGCCAAGTGTCTGGCTCTTATCGGAAAATTTGTATTTATTAAATAATTTCATTCTTTTACCTTTTTCCCTGTTCTTTACTTTTTTTGTATGCTCTATTCATATTTTTATATATGCAGAAACACCAATACCCCAGAAGACCACCAAGCGTATTAAGTATAAGGTCGTCAACATCACAGCTGCCAACCTTCGATATAAGCTGGATAAGTTCTATTGACAGACTAAGAGAAAATGCAGTTATAAAAACCTTAAAAAACTTTATCTTATGTTCTGAAACAAGCGGCAGAAAAAATCCAAATGGCATAAATGCCACTACATTTCCTGCTAGATTGAGAATAACCGCATTAATCCCTATTTGTCTGTAATATATGATAAATCTTTTTATTTCCTTAAACGGTACAAGATTGTACCTGTAATTAACAGGTACATCTGCCCTTCCAAGCATCTCTGCAAAAAACACAAAATAAATAAGTGCCACAATATAGATTAAAAATGCACTCCATTTAAAAATACTTTTTATTTTTCTGTTTTTCATGCAGACCTCTTTATATAAGGCTGTCGGATTTGTGTGCAAGAAGTCTTGCACCATTAACTATAAGCATAACTCCTGCTGTAATACCAAACACAAGTGTGATAATTCCAAATGCAAGATTTGATGCTCCTATTCCTTTTACTTTTTTATATAACTTTTCGTCCATGACAATCCTCCTTGTTTTGCGAAGCAAAATCCTAACCCTTTGGTGAGGAGAGGATTTGCCTCCTTGTTTTGCGAAGCAAAATCCTGCTTATTTTACTCCGTACTCTTCATAATATTTGTCTATTGCAGCTTTGATGTCATCATTAATAACAATTTCACCATTGCAAGGCTTGTTATAAAGATGCTCAACTACATCTGCCATACTTACGATAGCACTTGTCTTAAAACCGTATCTTTCTTTGATTTCATCAAGTGCACTTACTTTGCCGCCAAGTCCTACTTCCATACGGTTAAGAGAAACCATAAGTCCGATAATTGTTACATCTGCTGCACCACGCACCTTAGGAACTGTCTCTTCCATTGATTTTCCTGATGTTGTAACATCTTCTATCATAATGACTCTGTCGCCATCCTGCAACTTGCTTCCGAGGAAGCCTCCCTTATCAGCTCCATGGTCTTTTTCTTCTTTACGGTCAGAGCAATAACGCACTTCTTTTCCATAAAGTTTTGCATATGCAACTGCTGTTACAACACTGATTGGAATTCCTTTGTATGCAGGTCCGAAAAGCACATCAAAATCATCACCATATGTCTCATGAATTGCCTTTGCATAGTATTCACCAAGCTTCATAAGCTGTGTTCCTGTAACATATGCTCCCGCATTCATAAAAAATGGTGATTTTCTTCCGCTCTTTAATGTAAAATCGCCAAATTTTAAAACATGGCAATCAACCATAAAATCTATAAATTCCTGCTTATACTGCTCCATTGTATCTTAAACCTCCTGTTTACGTGAATTCTTTATTATTAATAAATTTTCCCATTTGTTTTTATTTTACCATAAAAATTTATTGGTTTCAATGTGTATTTATATTGTCCACACCTCTTGCAGGATATATATATTTGCATATGATAAAGTTCATCTGATTTTCAAGGGGCAAAAAGTAGCTGTGCTACGAAAACTTGCGATGTCAGTAGCCAGTGGAGTCTCATGTATGGGCTCCACTTTTTACTTATTTAAACAATATATTTTGATATTCTAATCATATTTTATAGCAAAAACTTCTATTACTACTTCTTTCTAACGAAATAAACATGTCTTATATATTTTTCTCAAGATATTCCACAATATCCCCCCCACCGACACTAATTCCTTTATTTTCTGGTCTGGTATTTCTATATCAAATTCATCTTCAAATGCTACTACGACATTAATAACATCCAAAGAGCTCAATCCCAAATCCGTTACAAGACTCGATTATTCCTCGTTCGGATAAATTTCTGCAATTATAATTCCATTTTCTTCATATACAAGTACTTCCTGTATCTCATCATATTTTAGAAAATCTGCTTCCAATTCTTCAGATGATACATTTTCTCCATTGCTAAGAATTATTAAATTCTTGCACCTGCCTGTAAGCGTAAGGAAACCTTCAGTGTGTCCGAACTAATTGCTCTTGCTGATATATTTAATGTTGATTTCAATGCTTTTTTTGTTAATCCAAAAAGCAAAAACACCCAACAGTAGAAATAGTACGAAAACGCACTATCCCTACTGCTGGGTGTTTTATATATGTCATGATCACATTAGTTATTCTGCTCTGCTCAAGATTATCTTTCCATCCATTTTACTTGTCAACTCCTAATTCAAAATTCCATATATATTATACTATTAATTTTCTTTTTTCTCAATCATTTTGGAATAGCATTTCCATATTTCTGATACACTCCCTTTTCTTCCGATATATCAATATAAACACAAGATTGCAAAAAGGAGATACTCACATATGAATACTATATTTTCTATTACCGAAAACTACCTGGACTATTGTAAAACACAAAAAATGCTTGATAAGAAAACGCTAAAAGCATATAGCACCGATTTAAGTCAATTTGTTTCTTTTTTCAACAACTCCGATATACATACTATATCAATAACCGATATAGAAAAATATATTGGATACCTGCATCAGAACTTCAAACCCAAAACAGCCAAAAGAAAGCTTGCTTCTATAAAAGCTTTTTATAACTTTCTTGAATATAAAGATTATATTGAACAAAACCCTTTTAATAAAATTAAAACAAGCTTCCGGGAACCAATCATACTACCTAAAACAATCCCACTTTATATAATGGAAAATTTACTTGCAGGCATGTATAAGGAATTTTCTCTTGCCCATACCAACTATCGTAAGAAGCGCACTCTTCTTGACATTGCAATATGTGAAACATTATTTTCTACCGGTATGAGAATTTCTGAACTATGTAATTTAAAAAGCTCAGATGTTGACCTTCACGATGCAACAATCCGCATATATGGAAAAGGTTCAAAAGAACGAATGATACAGATTGGAAATAGTGACGTCATAAAAATGCTTAAAAAATATGCAGAAGAATATATATCCGAAATAAATAAATGCGGATATTTCTTTGTTAATCCTAATGCAACCTCAATTTCAGATCAAGCCATTAGACGCATGATTAAGAAATACTGTTCTCTATCGTCTATTGACTTAAACATAACTCCACATATGTTTCGCCACACATTTGCTACAAGCCTGCTTGAAGCAGATGTGGATATTAGATACATTCAAGAAATGCTTGGACATAGTTCAATCACTGTAACTGAAATTTATACACACGTTGCTCTTTCAAAGCAACGAGATATACTTACTGCAAAACACCCTCGACAGAATTTTAAAATTTAATTCTCCTATATATGTGATGGATAATTTTTAGTTATCCGTCAGTTTTTACAAAAAATGATTGGAACTCTATATT